>Ga0315284_10006564_pt1 | contig 16558 bp, 8 predicted proteins | sample YL17G09_16_MG_FD_203696 | JGI IMG/M metagenome (GOLD analysis project Ga0315284, IMG submission 203696) | Sediment microbial communities from Yellowstone Lake, YNP, Wyoming, USA - YL17G09_16 | ecosystem: Environmental > Aquatic > Freshwater > Lake > Sediment | place: USA: Wyoming | collected...
TTCTCCGGCCTCATTTTTAAGGCAGGGTACAAACGAAATGATAGTATTTGACCTGCTTCAGACAGAACCCCAGATTGTGGTTGGTTTTAAAACTGCAGAATAGATTTTATATAAAAACCCCCCTTCAGGGGGGAAGGGGGGCGAACTTTTCTTAAGGGCAGAGAATCTTTAAACTAGGATTTTTGTTTTCAGATTCGTTATACTTGTTTTAATATCATCAAACGGTGTTCCGTTCTTGCTTAAATCCTCCTCAACAACCATGTATTTCATACCGGCTAAATCCTTGGCAGCCAGTATTGCTTTGAAATCAATTATTCCGGCACCTACGGGGGCAAAATCATCTTCACCGACTGTCGTAAAATAAGGAGCTTCACGGGTATACATATCTTTCATGTGGAAAAGCTGAAACCTTCCGGGATACTTTTTAAATATATCAATCGGGTCGCGACCGGCTTTGGTTGTCCAGAACAGGTCGATCTCCATAGTAACAAGATCTTTGTCGAGCTCTGCCAGCATAACATCAAAGTACGGTATTTTGCCCTCAACGACGTCAAACTCAAAATTGTGGTTATGGTATCCGAACTGGATCCCGTGTTCTTTCATTATTCCGCCAACCTGGTTCCAGTCAGCTGCCATCTTCTGATAGCTTGCAATTGTTGTCCGTGCTTCTTCAACAATCCATGGCTGTATACAGTACTTAACACCGATCTTGGCATGATCTACAGCCATTTTTTCTGCATTATCAAGGGTTATCCCTGCTGCCTCAACCTGGGTATGACTGCTGAGGATCTCCATCCCCATGCCGTTTACCAGCTTTTTAAATTCTGCAGGTTCATAGCCGTAAAACTTGCCGTCAGCATAGCTGGCAAGTTCAAGATATTTATATCCGGCATCGGCAACTTTCTGCAACGATCCCGATACATCCACTGCCATCGCATCACGGATAGTGTACAACTGAAGCCCTATTCCGGGCAGAGCAGCTTTCCCGCAGCCATACTGTGATACAACTATTGCTCCCAGTGTCCCGGCTGCTGATAATTTTAAGAATTCTCTTCTTGAGTGTGATTTTTTCATAGTACTGGTTCTGAATGATTATAGGTTTATAGTTTGTTGTTTATCTTAAATCAGTTTCTAAAATTAATACATTTCTTTTTCTTGATGACTGGAGACGGTCATTTTTCTATTCTGTGTCTGCTCGGTGAGTGACCAAACTGAGCCTTAAACAGCTTACTGAAGTATTTGACATCAGAAAATCCTGTTTTATAAGCTGCCTCTGAAACATTGTACCCGTTATCCAGAAGCCTGGCAGCAATATCCATCTTCATCCTTCGAATGAATTCCATAGGACTGAATCCTGTGAGACCCTTAATCTTGTTGTAGAGAACAGTCCGGCTTACATTGCAATGATCGGCAAGAATGTTAATTTGAAAATCAATTGCATAGTTTTCCTGAACATACTTTATTATCTTTTTTAGAAACTCTCCATCCTTTGAGCTTATTTTAAGGGTTTCTGCATCATCTGCCTTATTATTCAGAAAATAGGCAAGGACCCTTGCCCTCTGATTTAGAAGATTAGCAGCCACAGTTCTCAGGTATTCCATATTGAATGGTTTCACGATATATGCCTCAGCCCCGGTTTCTATTCCTTCAATCTGATCTTTAAGATCACCTTTTGAGGTAAGCATTATTACAGGAATATGGCTGGTTACAAAATCCTCCTTAAGCAGCCTTGTCATTTCCATACCATCAATTCCCGGCATCCTGATGTCTGTAATAATTATATCAGGGTTCAGAGTATTTGCAAGATGAAGACCCTCTTCGCCGTTCTTTGCTCCGATGGTTGTGAAAAATGACTTTAGCGACTGGCAGATATAATCCAGTATTTCATTATTATCCTCCACAACAAGCATAACGTGCTTGTCTGCCGGGTCAGAGACCGGCATCTGCTTGTCGTTCTCCGCATTCTCTTCCAAAACCCTTGAATGGGTATATTCAGTGAGGGAAGAGACCATTTCATCCATATCTATTCCCGGAGCATTCAGAAAATGATCATTACCTTTCAGAAGCCTGATCGTAAACGTGCTTCCCTTGCCAACGGTTGAAGAAATAAGTATATCACCTTTGTGTAATCGTGCAAGTTCGTACGAAAGGGATAATCCTATTCCAGTTCCGGCAAGATCCTGGCTGCTGAGAATTGTGTATCTGGTAAAAATGTCTGAAAGGCTTTTTTGAGGGATCCCGGGTCCCTCGTCAGTTACAGAAATGTCGATAGAATTTGTCTTTTCCGATCCGGCGATCCTGACCAAGACTGCTTTTCCTGTGCATGTAAATTTGATGGCATTGGAAATGATGTTGTAGATCATTATGTCAAGCTTATTGGGATCTGCAAACACTTTGAAGGATTCAAAATCCGAATTCAGGGTGCAGGTTATTCCCTTATGTCGTGTAAGCGGCCCGAAACTTTCAAAGATCTCCCTTGTAAACGCAACTATATCAATCTCTCTGATCTTTAATATCATCTTATTGTTCTGGATCTTTCTGAAGTCAAGCAGCTGGTTTGTAAGATGCAGCATCCTCCTTGCATTTTTAAGCATTATCCCCATCTGTAGTTTTTTGCCGGACGGAAGCGTCTTCTCAGCCATCATATCCTCAAGGGGACCTATTATAAGAGTCAGAGGAGTTCTTATCTCATGAGATATATTGGTGTAAAACTGGAGCTTAAGTTCATTCACTTTCTTTTCAATTGCAAGGTCATTTTTATATCTGTTGATTCTTGTAATCGCCTTATAAATTAATATTGCGATCGCCCCAATAAGAACAGTATATAAACAATATGCCAGCATGGTTCTCCACCACGGAGGTGATATCCTTATATTCAGGATCCGCTCAGACAAAGCAGATTTTCCTTCATTCATTATTAGTTTTACCCTGAATACATATCTGCCTGGCGACAGGTTCGTATATGTTGCCCTGTGCTGATTGCCGATATTGTTCCAGTTGTTTTCAAAATTATCAAGCTTATAGGTATACTGAACCTTCTGGGGATCAAGAAAATCAAGCGCAGAAAAATCAATGCTGAAACTCGACTGAGAATATCTTAGTATTAGTTCATCTGAGAATGAAATACTCTTTTTCAAGGGGGAATCCTTCTGGCCTGCTGTTACTTCCTTATTAAACAGCAGGAACTTCGTCAGTTCAATATTTGAGATGTTCTGTTTTGGCACCAGTCTCTCAGCATCAACAATTTCGAATCCGAGATATCCTCCGAAGACAAGTTTTCCGTCTTTTTTCCTGAAACAGGTATTTTCGGAGAAGCTGTTAAATCCCAGACCATTAACATTGTTATAGATTTCTGAATTGCCTGTTTCAGGATCCATGCATACAAGGCCATTCTCGGTGCTATACCATATTTTACCCGCCCGGTCCTCAAGTATCCCGTATATTATACCGTAACCGGTAGCGGCATCAGAGCCATAATGTCTGAAAGAGGCGCTTTCGCCATCATACCCTTCAAGCAGATCAATGCCTCCTCCGTAGGTTCCCAGCCAGATCCTTTTCTTTGAGTCTTCAAAGATATGAATTACATCGTTGTAAATAAGGCTTCTATCGTCTGAAGGATTCTTAAGGAAAACCTTGAATCTGAAGTTGCCTGATTCAATATCCCTTTTTTCAAGAAGATTGAGTCCAAAAGTGGTGGCCACCCAAAGGTTACCTGAGGAATCAACCAGCAGGTGTCTGATGAGGTCGCTTGACAAATTGCTGTTTCCCTGATTGATCCTTATAAAATTAAGGTTCTCTTCTCCGGGCTTCAGAACAAGACTAAGACCATTGCCATAGGTTCCTACCCATATATTGTTCATTTTGTCCTCGCAGACCGAATAAATATTATTATTCCCGATGCTTGTGCTGTCGGCATCAGAAAATGTATATCTTCTGAAACTTAGGCCGGTATAATCCGGAGTAAGCTTGTCAAGGGATCTGGTTGATACACTCAGCCCGTATCCTTTTGACCCGATCCAGAGATACCCCCTTGAATCATTAAAGAGAGCATAGGTTATGTTCCTTAGTGACTCATGTCCTAATCCTGGGAGGTAATTGAAAATCTTTTGTTGTTTTAATGTACTGTCGAATAAATGAATTTCACCTGCTTTTGTTGCGACCCATAAATACCTGTTCTGATCTTCGAGAATCGCCCTTGATACATTATCGAGCACATCAGCCGGCTCTTTCTCCAATTGAAAATGTTCAATTGCCTTGTTTTCAAGAATCACTTTTTCGACTCCGCCCAATACCTGGCCGGTTCCGATCCAGAGCTGCCCAGATTTATCTTCAGTGATGCAGTGGATAAAATTAGATGAAATAGTATTTGGATCTTTGGGATCGTTCTTGTAGAATTTGAAATTATCCGTGCTTCTGTTGTAAAATCCAAGTCCATTCCCATGAAGTCCGAGCCAGAGGTTATCGTTGGAGTCCTCAAAAAACTGTGGTCTTTCAAGGTCTGTAAGAGGCTTTATCTCCTCAGGAGTAAGAACATAAAACCTGGTATCAAGGCTTTTCAGATCAAGTCTTGTCACCCCGAATTCAACTGCAGTAAGCCACAACCGGTTGTGCCTGTCCTCATAGATCTTATCCAGATTCTCAGAATGGAATTTAACATTTAGCCATTCTTTGCCGGAATTTTGTGTGATCATCAGACCCTTGTTCCTGAATCCGGCAATGATCTCTCCCGTCCGTGTATGATAAAGATGAGTGATTTTGTCTGATTTGAATCCAGGCATCGTCTCTATGGAGATCATTCTGGTATTACCAGTCGGTTTATCAAGAACAATTATCCCGTTCTCTTCAGTTCCAAACCATATCTCAGATGACGTTTCACAAACCGAAGTGAAAGAAAGCTCAGGATACTTCCGGCTGATTTCCGGATCTTGTGTCCCGATGACATTGCCTGGAATATTGTTTAATCCTTTTTGTGTCCCTATCCAGACGTTATTTTCGGAGTCGCTGTATATGAATTTTATCCGGTTATCTGGTATTGTATTCTCTTTTTCAGCAGTAAATTGCTGAACGGCATAAGTCTTCTCCGCATCATCATATCTAAGCAGGTATAATCCTGATTCAGACGAACCAAGAACGATGATATCATTTGAGTACTGAAGGAAAAACTTCATTGCTCCATTATGTACATCAGATCCCTGGTAATAGGGGATTGACTGAAAAACTTCAGTTACAGGATTGAAGAAATGATAGTAACCGTCATATGTCTCAAGCCATATAAAACCCCTTTTATCTTCCCAAAGCTTTACTACTCTATTGTTGGTGAAACTTGAGGGATTACCGGGACTGCTTCTGAAAATCTTAAATTCATACCCGTCATACCGGTTAAGACCATTCCAGGTTCCGATCCACATGAATCCCTTACTGTCGAAAAGAATACTGTTTCCGGTATTTTGCGAAAGCCCGTCTTCGGATCCAATATGGTCGAATCTGAAAATATTCTGTCCCTGAACTGTGGCAGGTACTAAAACCAGAATTATTATCGCTATGATTCCCAGGGTTCTGTTCATTCTCAGGGATTGTACTCTCAAAAATAGCATAATCAAAGCCATTTCGATCAATTTATCTACCTAAAACTGATAATTTATATACCACGATTTTGACAGTTAGGTGGTAATTTAGATCATATAAATCTGGCTTAACCGGTCCATGTCATGAAAAGAACTCTTTCATTCTTTCTTATTGTCACATTTCCTGCTCTTTTGAATTCTCAGCATGTCTGGACCAATATTGTTGATCATGGAGCCGATCCAATGGGAAAAATCAAATGTACTGATGTTATTAACAATCTGATTGACAGTCTCTCTGGTTCCGCTGGCGGCACCCTTTTTTTCCCGGCAGGAACCTTCTTAACAGGTCCAATAATAATGAAGAGCAATATTACCCTTTATCTTGATGCAGGATCTGTTGTCAGGTTTTCTGACGATTTTGATGATTACTTGCCAATGGTCCAGTCAAGATGGGAGGAAGTCCGGGTTAAAAATTTTAAATCCCAGGTATATGCCTATCAGTGTGAGAACATTTCAATCAGGGGCGACGGGCGATTTGAGGGACAGGGTAAAAAATGGTGGGATTTCATGAGAAGTGTAATGTCAAATCAACCTGTCGATAATAAATGGCAGGAGATATTCAGGAAGGAAAACGAAGCACTTCTTGCAAGGAATCAGTATATAAAAGGTAAGAATAATTTTTTAAGACCTCCAATGGTGACAACCTATGAATGCAAAAATGTACTGATTGAAGGAGTTAGCTTTTCAAATCCCCCATTCTGGACAATTATGCCTGCTTTTTCCGAAAACGTTACAATTACAGGTATTACAATTGAAAATCCGGGCAATTCACCTAATACTGACGGGATTGATCCTTCATCATGCAGGAATGTCCATATCTCAGATTCCCATATCACTGTGGGAGATGACTGCATTGTTATAAAATCGGGTCGCGATGAGGACGGGCGTGAAGCCGGAAGACCGACTGAGAACATTACTATTACGAACTGTACAATGCTTGAAGGGCATGGGGGAGTTGTAATAGGCAGTGAAATGAGCGGAGATGTTAAGAGAATTTCAATTTCCAATTGTGTATTTGAAGGAACGGATATCGGCATACGGATTAAAACTATGAGAGGAAGAGGTGGTGTTGTTGAAGATGTAAGGGTTTCAAATGTCACTATGTATAATATTGTAAATGAAGGTATACTTATAACTCTTCGTTACCAGCCAACAGAGGCTGAACCACTTTCGGAAAGGACGCCGGCTGTAAGGAATGTTCATCTTTCAAACATCAATATCCGGGATGCACAGCGGCCAGTTGCAATTTATGGACTGGAGGAGAGAGCAGTCTCAAATATTTCATTCAATGATATAAGGAGCTTTTCAAAGAAAGGGATATTGCTTGAAAACACCTCAGGGATAAGTTTCCATGACATTGAGATGGAAATATCAGATGGAAGTCCGCTTGAAGCAAAAGACTCACAGGATATCTCATGGGATAAGGTATCTGTAATTTCACCTGTAAAGGACTTTCCTTATCTGAAACTTATGAATTGCAACGATGTGCGGGTTACCAACTGTTACCAGCCAGAAATAATTAATAACTTTATTATGAAGGATGAAAAATGCAGAAATATCTATTTAATCAATAATATACTGCCAGGCACAGTTATGCCTGAAAAGAAAAAAGGCAAAGAAATAATTACGAAAAACAATTTAACCACAAAATCACTCTAACCCATTAATTTATGAAATAATATGAAAAAAATTCTCTTTAACCGCATTTTAGTCTTCATGCTGCTTATGATATTTTCAGCCGCATCATTCGGACAGAATGCCAGAACAATTACCGGAAAGGTCACTGACTCGGGAGGAGCAGCTTTACCGGGTACAAACATAATAGTGCAGGGTACAACGACAGGAGTTCAGACCGACTTAAACGGTAATTACACCATTACTGTTCAGGATCCTTCTTCTGCTATCCTGGAGTTCTCATTCATAGGCTATACAAAACTTCAGGTTCCTGTCGGAAACCAGAGTAAAGTTGATGCTGTCCTGAAGGAAGAATATACCGGGGTGGATGAGATTGTGGTGATCGGTTATGGAACCCAGAAAAAGAGTGATATTACCGGCTCTGTTGTTTCCGTTTCAAACGAACAAATAACCGCCCGCCCTGTAAACAACGTATTCCAGGCCCTCCAGGGTAAAGCAGCAGGTGTCGATATTACCACCTCTATTCGCCCCGGTACACTGGGAAGCATTTCAATCCGCGGCGCGCGTTCGCTTACCGCTTCCAACTCGCCTCTTTATGTTGTTGACGGTATTCCCATTATGTCGAATTCCGGGATTGAAACACTGAACGCGCAGGATATAGAATCGATAGAGATACTGAAAGACGCTTCGGCAACCGCTATTTACGGTTCGAGGGGCGCTAACGGTGTTGTGCTTGTAACAACAAAACGCGGTACCGATGGACAATTTCAGCTTAACTACTCGGGTTCGCTTACAAACGAGCAGATGGTTTGGCGTTCTGAATACATGGACGTTGCGGAATTCATGGAATTCTCGAGGTGGGGCGCATATTATGCATCTTATAATCCAACCACCGGCATATACTCAAGAGTGCCGGGTAACGCGCCAACCCTTGCCAACGATGGCACTATTAATTATTTTACAGCCGAACCTATTGCCTGGCAGAACATCCAGAAAGGCTGGGCAGGCAGCACATGGGATCCCTCTCTGGTTGAAACATTCGACTGGTTGGGAGTGGTAACACAGCCTGCCTATACCCAGGAGCATACCCTCAGCGCGAGCGGCGGTACAAAAACAATGAAGGCTTACGGTTCGGTAGGTTACCTCGACAACCAGGGTACAACAAAAGGACAGGAGTACCAGCGTTACACCCTCAGGACAAATGTCGAACTTAACCCGAAGGAGTGGATTACATTTGGAGTCGGCATCAACGGATCGTATCAGTACCAGGATTACGGGCAAAGCGCCACGGGAGGAAGCTCCAACGTGACAGGCGACCTGATAGCGGCAGCAGCACGGATTGAACCTTATTCCCTTCCTTATGATGCAGATGGAAACCGTATCGTGCATCCCGGGGGAAAAGCACGCGTGTGGAATGTTATAGACGAATGGAAATACTCGACCAACCAGCGCGAGACACTCCGTCTTCTTGGCAGCCTCTTTACAGAAGTAAAACTCTTTAAGGGCCTCAGGTACCGTATGAACTTCGGCCCCGATTTCCGCTTCTACAGGAACGGCTATTATAATGACTCTAAGTCAATTGTAAGGGAACTCAGCGCTTCAAATGCCAGTGTCTCCAATACGAAGGACTTCTCCTACACTATCGATAACCTCCTTTATTACGACAATAAATTCGGAGCCCATACAATTGGAGCCACATTGCTTCAGACCGCATCGAAATGGACCAGTGAGTCATCCAGTATTTCAGGACAGGGTATACAAATCCCGAGCCAGATGTGGTACAGCTTCGGTTCCCTTACGAGTTCCCAGCTTTCAGCCTGGAGTTCCGGCCTTTCCGAACGCCAGCTCGAATCGTATATGGCACGTGTGAATTACAATTACAACAACAAATACCTTCTTACATTATCAGGCCGCTGGGACGGCGCTTCACAGCTTGCTGAAGGAAATAAATGGGCTTTCTTCCCCAGCGCTGCCATAGCATGGCGTTTAGACCAGGAGAGCTTCTTAAACGGTGTTAAATGGATCGACCAGTTAAAACTGCGTTTAGGCTTCGGTACAGTAGGTAACTCTGCCGTAGACCTTTACTCAACAAAGGGCGCTATCACTCAGCTTACAGTACCGTTTGGCACCGGTACCGAAACAGGTTATACACTTACAAGCTCTGTGGCAAACCCGGATCTTGGATGGGAAAAGACAACCCAGTACAACCTTGCTGTCGATTTCTCTTTCCTGGAAGGGCGGATTAGCGGGACCATCGAAGCTTACAGGTCATCCACTTCCGATCTTCTTTTAACTGTAGCCCTTCCAAGCGTTACGGGCTATACCTCAACATTTGCAAATGTGGGTGAAACAAGCAACAGGGGTATCGACCTCACTATAAATGCCAACCTTTTAAATGTGAACGATTTCTCATGGGATATAAATGCAACCGCGGCATGGCAGAGGGACCAAATAGAATCGCTGATGAACGGCAAGGAGGATATGGTTGCAAATAACTGGTTCATAGGCGAATCGATCGGTATAATCTACGATTACGAAAAGATCGGCATCTGGCAGGATACTCCTGAAGACCAGGGAGAGATAGCACTTTTCAATGCTAACGGATCCCAATTTGCGCCAGGCAAAATAAAGATCAAAGACCAGAATAACGACTATCGTATCGACGGCAATTACGACAGGGTTATCATAGGCAATACAAGCCCGCGCTGGACACTTGGACTCACAAATACTTTCAATTATAAAGGTATCGAGCTGTCCATGTTCATCACCGGACGCCTCAAATATTTGACAGGCGTAGGTCAGGGCCTCACAGGCATGTATGGCGACCAGCGCAAGCTCGATTACTGGACGCCCGACAATACCGATGCCGAATACCAGAGGCCGTTTATGAGCGAGGCAGGCGGCGACACTTATGCCGGCACCTATTATAAAGATGATTCATGGATCAAGATCAGAAACATATCGCTGGGATACCAGCTGCCAACGACCCTGCTAAACAAGGTTAAGTTAAACAGCCTGAGGGTCTTTGCACAGGTACAGAATGCAGGTATGCTCTGGGCGAATAATAACTTCATGGATTCCGAATATGGCACTCTCTATTATAACCGCGGGTATGTATTCGGTATTAACGTGGGATTCTGAGAAAGTACTGAATGAATTTTAACCATAAAATAAAAATACACGAGATATGAATAAGTTATTAAAAACCATATCAGCGCTTTGGGCAATTATCCTGATTGTATCAGGTATCAGTTCATGCACAGAGGATTTTCTCGACGAAGAGCTGAAGACCCAAAGAAACACCGAATATTTTAAAACTCCCGAGGGGATTGCTGACCTCGCCGACGGCTTGTACAACAACTACAGGAGCTTTTTCATGGGCAGGGAGCAGTCAGTTTCCACTAACCAGTGCGGTACTGACGAATTCATAGTTGGGGGCGACCAGGCTCAACAAACCTGGAACGATTATAACTCTAACCTGGGTTCCATAGTTCCTAATGTTCCAACCGCTAATGTTACAAAAACTTATGAGATATGGGACATGATGTACAAGGCCATCAGTGATGCCAACATGCTTCTTGCAAATGTCGATGCAGCTATTACTGATGCCAATAAAAACAAGCTATATAAAGCCGAAGGGTCGTTCCTTCGCGCGTTCTCATATTTCAGACTTGTACAGCAGTACGGGCCCGTTGTGCTGAAACTGGAGCCATCCTCAGGAGTTGAAAGGTTCTTTGAACGCGCAACGAAAGAGCAGTGCGTTAACCAGATAATCACCGATTTCAGGACAGCATACGCAGGACTTCCTGATGCCGAGGCCTTAGAAGGAAAGCTTTACAAGGACGTAGCAGCCCACTTCCTGGCAAAAGCTCTCCTCTACAGGTGTTCTGAAATAAACAACGACTGGAACTCTTCGTACAAAACAGCAGACCTTGCAGAGATAATAACACTTACAGACGAGGTTATTGCCCGTCACGCGATTGCACCAAATTTTTCCGATATTTTCGCTTTCACGACGCCTGACGGTGCAAACGAGAAACTCCCTGAGGTGATTTTTTCCGCACAGTTCTCCAGCACAACAACCATCGCTTCTGATGGTAACGGGAACTACAACCATCTTCTTTTTCTTTCGGTATATCAAACACTTACCGGCTTTGTACGCGATATAGCAGGCGGACGTGAATACCAGAGATGCAGGACAAATGAATACGCTTACAATGTGTTTGACATGGAGAACGATTCGCGCTTTTGGAAAAGCTTTAAGACAAAGGCAAACCTTAACAATATATCGAACCTTGCCCAGCTTAACGGAACAGACCCGAATACTGGCACGCCTGTAACTTATGCACAGGGCGACCTGGGATTGATCTACATTATCAATAAGACGGGCGACACCAGGTTTAATGATCCTACTGCCGGAGGAACCCCAAAGGTAAAAAGTACACATACCGGAGTATATTTCAATAACCCTGTTACTGGTAAACCCACACCCCATACCTATCCACGCTACCTTGCAGGTGGCAGCGGTTACTTAAAGTTACCCAGCAATGTCAGCAGGTTCCCGTCTCTCAGCAAATGGCTTGACGGATCCCGCATAGCCGTAGCCGCAACTGCAGGCCGCCGCGATGGAATATTTGCAAGGGTATCCGAGACATATCTCATTAAAGCTGAAGCTCTTATCCGCCAAAACAAATATGCTGAGGCCATCACGGTTATGAATATTGTCCGTGCACGTGCACAGTTCAAGAATGGTGAAAACAGGACTGCATACAGGGATGGTGGTGCCGCAGTTCTTACCAATTCAAATGCACCGCTTAATGCAAACGGCGTATTGATAAATTCATATTGCACTTCAAATTCATACTACGAATCGCTTAATATTCCTGTAACGACTGCTGCTTCGGACATTACCACCGGGATCACCCCGGCAAGCCTTCCGGCAGTGGACGAGGCCATTATAACAACACTCGGCTATACAACAGATTATGACAGAATGATGTGCTTCCTGCTCAACGAGCGTTCACGCGAGCTCTATGGCGAGCTTTTCCGCTGGGAAGACCTTGCACGCACTAAAACGCTTATAAAACGCACCAAGGCTTTTAATGAGGGATCAGTAGCGGCTATCCAGGAAAAACATTACCTGCGCCCGCTACCGCAGACTTTCCTCGATGCTATTTATAATACTGAGGGGCATGCCCTTACTGCTGATGAAAAAGCAGCAATGCAAAATCCGGGCTACTAATTCAGGATTATTGGATTAGTTTAGACTAAAGATGGTATTATCTAAAGGAATTATAGGCAGCTTTTAGTAATACCGGGTTTGAAAAGAGACTCTGGCAGGGAGTCTCTTTTCTTTTTATTTTTGTAACAGATAAATCAAACTATATGAACAGAACTACCCTGACTGTTGTATTAATCTTGCTGTCATCCTGCAATTCCCAGGCATCAGGTAAAAAGGACAAAACCGTGGACCTGAAATGGTCGGTAAGAATGGCAAATTCGGTCATGAACCGGTCCGACAGCCTGGTTTTTTATGTTGATAGAAATCCGAAATGGGCTTATGATGTTGCATTTTTGGGGATGGCGATCGACCGGATGGGAAATATCGATCCTAAGTATTCAAAATATATGGAAGACTGGGTAAATTATTTTGTTCAGCCTGACGGTTCCATAATTGATTACAGGAAAGAAGAATACAATCTTGACAGGATTTTCCCCGGTAGGGATGTGATGACACTCTACCAGAGGACCCACGAAATAAGATACAGGTATGCACTTGATAATTTCATTGATCAGCTTAAGGGTCACCCAACGACAAAGTCGGGCGGTTACTGGCATAAGAAAATTTACCCGTGGCAGATGTGGCTCGACGGGATATTCATGGGATCAACCTATATGGCCCGGTACGCAAAGGAATTCAATGCACCGGAATGGTTTGATGTTGCGGCTGCACAGGTAAAAATAATTTATGAAAAAACTCTGGATCAAAGTTCTGGTTTGCTTATGCACGCATGGGACGAAAGCAGACAGCAGAGATGGTGCGATCCTGAAACAGGGAAATCTCACTACCCATGGAGCCGGGCCATGGGCTGGTATACTATGGCCATTATCGATATTCTTGAATACCTTCCTGAGGATCATCCTGACCGTGGTGCCCTTATCGGAACTTTGCGGAAAGCATGTGATGCGCTTCTGAAAGTGCAGGATCCGAAGACCGGCCTGTGGTTTCAGGTACTCAACCAGGGCGGGAGGGAAGGTAACTATATTGAAGGCTCAGGATCAGCAATGTTTGCTTATGTTTTTGCAAGAGGAGCCCATAAGGGTTACCTTGATAGCAAATACCTCGGAATTGCTGAAAAAGCTTTTGATAGTATTATAAAAGAGCTTATAACGGCAGATGAAAAAGGATTTCTGACAATGCATAATATTTGCGGAGGATGCGGCCTTGGCGGTAATCCCTACCGGGACGGGTCATACGAATACTATATTAACGAGAAACGAGTCGATAACGATACCAAAGGGGTGGCCCCGTTCATTCTGACAGCTGTCGAGCTAAACAAATAACCCGCAGATATGCCTGTTATAAATATTCTCAAAAACAGAGTCTGAGACCACATCTTCATGCTCCTCTAGCAGCCTGAAATAGATATCCATTTTCTGCGCAGCCAGCTTATATGCAACATGTATCAGCTGTCTCATATTGGGATTATAATCCGGGTTCCCGGTAACATGCCTCAATGATGCTGCTAACTTTCTTCCGTTCCATGCCGTAACTTCTCCGGACGACGGAAGGGCTGCAATATCTATATCTATCACGTCTGCATAAGGGGTACACAGTTCTTCAATGTTTTCAAGGGATTTTGAATAAATCTCTTTAACAAAATCAAGCGCCATACCTTCTGCCTCCGCAAGCCCGGTCACCTCTTCAAGCCAGGTTGTTCCTGCAGTTTTCAGATGAACACCCTTATCATGCTTTTTAAGAAGCGAACCAATATGCGGATATATTGCAAACTTGTCAGATCCGGAGTGGATACTGATCTTAAGGTTTTCAGGGAGTCCGAATTCCTTGACAGCAAATGCGATAACCATCAGATCCTCTTCAAACTCCGATGCAAATTTCAGGGGATCACCTGCATAGTCCACTCCTTTGTTGAATCTTCCGGAGAACTTGGGTGCAATTGTCTGAAGTGGAACTCCCTCATATCCGAGCATACTCAATATGAAAAATAATTCCACAGGTGTCTGCGGCTGCGCAACTTCATCCATCGAAACTTCCGTTATGAAGTTTCCTGCACCTTTCGATTTTTCAATCTTTCCGTAAATCTCTGCCGCTTTTTTTGCAGCGAAAAGATATTTTTCAGCCATATCAGCCAGCTGTTTCCCGGAACATTTCACCCCTTTTTTAATTCCCGGAACATCCAGCCTGCCGGTATATTTACCGGCAGTATCAATAAATGAGCTGATGTCTGAATCACTGGCACGCTTTCCTATATATGAAGCGACATCCACCGTAAAAAAATCAGAACTCTCAATGAATTTGTCAACCGTATCCAGGTTTATGTGGTCAGCATCAACGAAATATGGTTTTTTAAAGCCAGCGGCTTTAGTTACAGTGTCTGCTTCCTTCCTGACATCAGATGGCTGGGTGCCGATTATCATATGCTCCCTGTTTGACTTGTTCCAGACGGGTGTGATCTCGACACCTTTCAAGCCGGCCTCAATTATTGCTCTAAGCTGAGCATGACCCTGGTGCCCAAACCTGTCACCCAACCCAATCGAATATTTTCCGAGTTTTTTCATTCCAACGTTACTTTCTTGACCTTTGGTGCAAATACCTGCATTATTATCCATGCAACCAGATATGCGCTTCCGGCGATAGAGAACATCACAACATAACCTGTTTCAATATGCCCCAGGTCTTTAAAATGCTGAAGTATACCACCTGCGATATATGAAATAAAGGCACCGCCAATAGCACCTGCCATTCCGCCGATTCCTGTAATTGAGCTGACGGCTTTCTTTGGAAAGGCATCCGATACGGTGGTAAAGAGGTTTGCGGACCATGCCTGGTGTGATGACGCTGCAAGAGCAATGAGACAGACAGCACCCCATGTGCTTACTCCTTTTGATTGTGCAAATATGATGGGCACAACCAGGAGTGCAAAGATGAGCATAGTTAATTTTCTTGCCTTGAAAGGTGATATGCCTTTATTGATCATAAACCCTGAGATCCACCCTCCGCCAATGCTGCCTATTGTAGTCATAGTATAAATGAATGCAAGGGGTAATCCGAATGAAGAAATACTGAGACCTGCCCCTCTGACAGTTGAAAGCCATCCGGGGATCCAGAACAGGTAAAACCACCATATCGGGTCAGTAAGACCTTTACCAATAAAGAAGAGCCAGGTCTGCCGATACTTGAACAGCTTCAGCCATGGTACTTTCTCTTTTGTCTCATTCTGTTCATCAACATCAATGTTAATGTATTCAAGCTCACCTGCAGATATCTTTTTATGTTTTTCCGGCAGTTCATAGAAAATGAACCATAGAATTACCCAGATGAAGCCTATTGATCCGGTGATAATAAATGCTGCCTGCCAGCCCCATGCAACCAGCATGGCAGGAATAGCGAGTGGAGCTAATATTGCCCCGACATTTGTTCCCGAGTTCATTATTCCGAATGCAAGAGCCCGCTCTTTCTTTGGGAACCATTCAGCTATCGCTTTATTTGCTGCAGGAAAGTTACCGGCTTCGCTTATTCCGAGGAGACCTCTCCAGATTCCGAAACCCCACACACCTTTTGCCAAAGCGTGTCCCATAGCTGCAATGCTCCATAAAACAACGGAAACCCCATATCCTATTTTGGTCCCGAATTTATCTATCAGACGTCCGGCAAAAAACATACCGACAGCATACAGGAGCTGGAAGGCTATTATGATATGGGCATAATCTTTCTCACCGATTCCAAGGTCAGAATCCAGCAGGGGCTTGAGGATCCCAATTATCTGCCTGTCGAGGTAGTTGACTGTCGTGGCAAAGAATATCAGAGCACAGACAGTCCATCTGTAGTTGCTGAATTTTTTTTCTTCTGGCATTTTAATAAGTTATTGGTGATTAGTGATTAGTGATTTGTGATTATACATTATAGGTTGATGAAGAGGTTGTACCTCCCCTTCCGGTCCAGTTGGTATGGAAGAATTCACCTCTTGGCTTATCCATGCGTTCATAGGTGTGTGCACCAAAATAATCGCGCTGAGCCTGCAACAGGTTGGCAGGAAGCTTTTCACAGCGATAGCCGT
>Ga0315284_10006565_pt1 | contig 16557 bp, 11 predicted proteins | sample YL17G09_16_MG_FD_203696 | JGI IMG/M metagenome (GOLD analysis project Ga0315284, IMG submission 203696) | Sediment microbial communities from Yellowstone Lake, YNP, Wyoming, USA - YL17G09_16 | ecosystem: Environmental > Aquatic > Freshwater > Lake > Sediment | place: USA: Wyoming | collected...
GGGTTATGATTCCGATGACAAAAGAATGTGGTTTTCTGAGGCCGGGGATATGCTGTATTGTAATACCTCGAGTGGTTGTGACGCACCTGCTGATTGGAACTATGTGTCAACGACGAAAAATAATACCAGTGCTGGTACGGCTTGGGCCTACGATACTGCTAATGGTATTTTATATAATGGACTTAGTTGGGGTGATAGTGCTGGTTATATCGTTCGTTGCGATGCCAGTAGTACTGGCTGTACTAGTGCCGGTAACTGGATTACAGCTACTGATACGCCATATGCATATATAAATGATTTGTATTTTGATTCAGTAAACGAGGTGATGTATGCTGCGGCCGCTGATCTAGACGTAATACTTCGCTGTGATGCCGCTGCTAATGATTGTATGGGTACGGGCAACGATTGGATAGTTGCAACAACTATGCCAGGCGATGTTTATGCTTTGGCCATGGATACAACGCATAATTATATGTATGCCTGCGACTATAATACTAATGTAATAAAATGCGACACTACTAGTGGTTGTGATACAGCAAGCGATTGGTCTAATGCGACTTCTTGGTCAAACTCTGCTTGTTATGATTTGAAATTCGATTCCTATACCGGTTACATGTATGCTGCTGATGGCGACGGAGGGACAAATGAGGGATATATATTTAAGTGTGATACCAGTACCGGTTGCGACTCTAACGATTGGACTCTGGCTACTAATACTCCGGATATTACAGTAGATTCACTTGCTTATGATTCTTATAGGCACACTATGTATGGTGGCAGTTATGATGATAGAGCCATTTATCGCTATCAAGACCCTGATCCTGCAACTGGCTACGCTCAGCTTAGCGGTATTGGCGAAGTAAGCACTAATAGTTCTAGTTATGCTAGAAGAAGGAGCAGCGATATCTGGAGCTCTTTGGTTGATAATACTGAATATACTACCCAAATGAAATCTTCTAATATAACTGTGCCTATTTATGTTTCCAATTCTTGGCTGATTATTCAGGTCACTGGATTATATAGCAGTGCTGCTGTGCAGACCGTTAGCTGCACTACTGCTTTAACAACCAGTGAGTTTGGAGTGGTAGATAATAACGGTGTTTATACGTCGTCTCCCAATGCGACCACTTTAATTAGCAGCACTAATGGTGGTTTTTATATACAAGTATCTGATAAGGGCGATACAATCGCAACATCAACCTGGACTACGGCAACTTCTCATGCAGGCCCTGCCGTTGTTTATGACATGCTTTTCGAACCGGATAAAAAGATAATTTATGCTACTCATGAAAATGGAGTCACTGGTATTCTTCGTTGTAATGCTAGTACAACTGATTGCGCTCATTCCGCTGATTGGACTGATATAGCTATAGCCCAAGACATTAGGAGCCTTAGCTATGATTCCGTTAATAAGGCAATATTTTTAGGCGGTGAGGTAGGCACTATTTATCGATGCGAGACCAGTTCTGGTTGTGATGCTACTGGAGATTTTAGTTCTGTTACGACCTCAGTTTCTGCAAATCCATGGTATGCAATGGAATATGATTCTCTGAATGGTATACTTTACGCAGGTGCTTCAGGTGCTAATTATGGTGATGGGCTAATTGTTCGTTGCGATGCTTCAAGTACTGGATGTGATGCTGCAAGTGAATGGTCTTATGCTACAATTACTACCGCAAAGGAGGTAAGAGCATTCTTATTTGATGCAGAAAATGAAGTTATGTATGCAGGTGTGTTTTATACCAGCGGTTCTACTAATGATCTTTATCGCTGTGATGCAGCGGCAAACGATTGCATGGGTACAGGCAATGATTGGAAACTTGTTGATAATACTTACGGCAATGCTCTTCAGGCTTTTACAATGGATACAACAAACAACGCTATTTATACCATCAATAGCACAAGAAATGTATATAAATGTTCTACGAGCGATGGTTGCGAGACTGATACGGATTGGTCTGTTGTCACTTCTAGTGCCACTGGCGTCGGTTTCTCCATGGCATATGATTCATATACAGATACCGTATATTTCGGGGAAAGTAACCCTTACCCAAATACAGCAATTATATACCAATGTAGCGGGAGTAGTGGATGCGATGCTGCAAGTGAATGGACACTTGCAACTACCACTAACGACTTGTACGCATATTCTATGACCTATGATTCATACAATCACGTTGTTTATGCGGGCACTTATGATGATGGAAGCATTTTCCGCTATAAAGCAGCGAGTCAGACCGGGGGAGGCCATCCAGGTTTATTTAAAGACCCTGATTTAATTGAATCACCCAGTTCTACTTTTTGCGCTACTTCAACTTTAGCTGCTGGAACAGAAGGGTATGGACTTATCGCCACTTCTACGGCTGCTAATATTACAATGGAACCAAGATATCTTTGGCCAACTACTGGTAATACTGTAGGTGGAATAACAGCTAGCTCAACTTGGAAAACTGTGGCTTCATCAACTGTTGCTGTTACGAATGAAACAGTAACAACTATTTTAAAGGCAGCGTCTGCTTATGAGACTGTTAATGGTGTATATAACGATACAATTTATTTACAGTGTTTTGTTGAGCCTTAGAGTTATCCACAGTTGATTCTTGACCAGTGTTTTGGTAAAATAATCATGTATAAACCTATTTAAAAGGTCGGAGGATTATTAAGTAAAAATCAATTTTAAAAATAATTAAAATAATAAAATGAAAAAGATAGAAAGAGTAGCGAAATCATTAATGGCACTTGGTCTAGTTAGCTTAATGATTGTTTTGGTAATGCCAGATATTGCTACCAGTGCAGTTGTTATTACTGCTACAGTTAGTTCTACTATGACTGGCTGTACAACTCCCATGGATGGTGTGACAAATAATTTTGGTCCTATTACTAATTTATCCGTTTTTACTGCTACAACCACCTCTACGACAGTCCAATCCAGTGGAGCAATCTACATGAAGGTGTATGATGTTGGCAGCAACACTATTGGCTACGGCGGGCTATGGAAAAGTCCAGACATAATACCATCACCAAGTTCCACCTATAGCGCGACTGCTACTTTGGTTGCTGGAAGCGTAGGCTTTGGAATCCAGGCAGAAGTATTACCAGCCGCTGGAATGGGTCTTAATGCCTGGTATAATTATGCTACTAGCGGCACTATTGTTGGACGTCTTAACCCCTTGGTTGCCTCTTCTACTGTTGTAGCGTCTAGTGCTGCCGCAGTTGCTGATAAGGAAGTAAGAGTATATTACAAGGTAGCTGTTAACATCAATACTCCAGGAGGCGCATACCAAGACACAGTAACTTTTACTTGCAGTACTTCATAAAGATCGTGGAGGGTTTAAATTAAGGTAAATATGTCGTTAATGAAAAAAGCTATTATCCTATTGTTTATTTTGGCTTTGGGATTTCTCTTTAATATCACCACGATTTCTGCTTTATCAGTTGCTCCAGCAAAAGTAGTTCTTTCAGGTGATCCCGGAGACAGCATTGAATTCCAAATGAAAATCGGAAATGACTTGGATAGAACTGAAACTTTTTACCCTTCTTATGAAAGATATACCACTACGGCAGAAGAACCAATTTTTATCCCGGACAAAACAGGATTGGCTTCCTGGATTATCACAGTTCCAGATAAATTAGAAATAGGTCCCAAAGAGTCAAAGGATGTTACAGTAAGAGTTAATATTCCTCAAGATGCTGAGCCAGGCGGCCACTATGCGGCCGTTTTCTGGTCTGCATCTGTTCCTAAAGGCGATAAGGGTGGAGGTGTGGGAATTATGACCAGAGTTGCAGTTCTTGTTTTGCTAGATGTATCCGGCGATGTTATTGACGAAGGCAACTTAATCAGTTTTAATGCTATTGCTTCAAAGAAACTTTTTACTCGGCTTCCAATAGGCTTCACCTATACTATTGAGAACAAAGGAACAACGCATATCGGTCCAATTGGAAAGGTTATCATTAAGAATATATTTGGAATGACCTCCGCGATTTTAGATGTTAATCCCCAGAGACTTCATGCTTTGCCAGGAGCTACCAGAACTTTCCCCACTCAAAACTGGGAGCCAGAAGGGGGTATTCCTGTTACTGTGAGCAAAGGTTTTATTGACGAACTTAAAAAAGAAATAACTGGATTTGCCCTAGGTTATTATACGGCTAATTTGAATGTCGAGTATGGGAAAGAAAACCTGAAAACAATTAACGGTACTTATAGTTTTTGGGTTTTACCTTGGAGAGTCTTAATATTTATTATCATTTTCTTAAGTATCGTATTGTTCGGCATTGCTAGAGCTATTAATTCATATAACAAATGGGTCATTAAAAAAGCCAGAGAAAGCTTGGTGGAAATGCAAAAAGAAAAAAATACTGAGGGAATCATCAGTGAGAAGAAACAAGGAAAGAAATAAATAATGAAAAGGAAATGGTTAAATCTATTTTTAACATTATTTAGCGTCAGCATCTTATCCCTAATAATATTCTGTCTAAAATCAATTCCGGCTGCTGAAGCCGGAATTCCCGTTAGCGTCAGAATAGCTTCTGTCTGCGGGAATGACCTGACTGAAGAAGCTGAGGAATGCGATGGAGCTGATTTAAACGGTAAGACCTGCGTTGATTTTGCATATGTTGGGGGAACCCTTGCTTGCTTTGCCAACTGCACTTTTAATAAACAAAATTGTACTAGTGGAGGAGGAGGTGGCGGAGGAGGTGGAGGTGGAGCGGTAGTTACGACCAAAGTTATTCTTCAGGGGAAAGCATATCCAAAGGCCCCAGTTACTGTATTGGTAGACGGTAAAGTTGTAACAGATAAGAAAGCTGATGATGACGCCAATTTCAAAATAGAAATCACTTCTATAAATTCTGGGGTATATACTTTTGGCGTTTGGGCTGCAGACAGAAAGGGAAGAAAATCTATTACTTTTTCCTTTACTCTAACTGTCTCTTTAGGAACAATCACTACGGTTTCTGGTATTTTTCTGCCACCAACAATTGATTTGGATAAGGTAAATGTTAATAAGGGAGAGGTGGTTAATATTTTGGGGGAGACCGCTCCTGCCAGCGTTCTTACAATTTCAGTAGAGTCACCGGGAGAGATCGTTAGAAATACCGTTGCCAGTACTAGCGGAGAGTGGGATTATCCTTTTAAGACCGATATTTTAGAAGAAGGAATGCATACTACCAGAGCTAAAGCTAAAAGCCCGGATGATTTATTGAGTTCCTTTTCTAGAATTGTAACTTTTTACATCGGCAAGTATGCTCCGGAAGACCTTTGTCCCAAAGCAGATTTTAATAAAGATGGAAAGACGAATTTAATCGATTTTTCAATCATGCTTTATTGGTGGGGGAAAGCCAATGCTTGTGTTGATCAAAACAAAGACGGTATAGTCAATCTGCCCGACTTTTCAATATTAATGTATTGGTGGACAGGCTAAAATTTAATGTATATTTTAAAAGAAAAATTTAATCTTAGAATTATATTTCTTTTGATAGTTTTCTTTTCTTTCTTAAGCTGTAATTTTTGCAAAGCAGCTATTTTATATTTAGAACCCTCGGGCGGTAAATTGTACCAGGGAGACACCTTCATTGTTGATTTAAGAATTGATTCTGAAGACGAATGCATAAACAGTATTAAGGGAGATTTGTTTTTCAGCCAAGAAGTTTTAGAGGCGGTTGATTTTAGCCAGGGTAATTCAACTATTTCTATTTGGTTAGAGCAACCAATTATTGATCAAAAACTTGGCACAATTTCTTTTACTGGCGGGATCCCTGGAGGATATTGCGGACAAATGCCTGGAGATCCGGTTGATAATAATCTTCTGGGCAAAGTTGTTATCAGAGTAATGAATCAAAGGCTGTCTATTGCTTCAATAGGTTTCTTGAATACTTCCCAGGTATATTTAAATGATGGCATGGGAACGTTAGCTAAGACAAAGGTAAAAACTGCTTTCTTTGATGTACTTAAGGGTTTTCCGGACAAATCAAAAGATGAATGGGAGCAGGTGAAAAGAGACGATACTATTCAGCCCGAACCCTTTGAAATAGAAATACAAAAAGACCCGTCAATTTTTAAAGGAAAATATTTTATCATTTTTTCTACAACGGATAAACAAACAGGCATTGATCATTATGAAATAAGAGAAGGATTAAGGATTTGGAAGAAAGTAAGCAGTCCTTACTTGTTGGAAGACCAGGGCTTAAGTAGTATAATAACGGTAAAGGCAATTGATAAGGCTGGAAACGAAAGGATTGCCCAATTGCCGGCTTCAAGAAAAGGAATCCCACCGGAATTAATATATCTAATTTTGTTAATAGGAGGAATTTTAACTATTGGACTGGTATTGCGTTTCTTGATTAAAAAAAGAATCAAAGAAGAAATTAATAAACAGTGAAAAAGGTATTTCCTATTTTAATTGCTGTTGTTTCTCTTTTTACAATAGCCTCTAGTGCCCAGGCTAAAGCTTCTTTGTATTTGTCTCCTTCATCCGGTACCTATACGGTGGGCAATTCCTTTTTAATTCAACTGATGGTTAACAGCGGGGACCAGGCAATTAATGCCACTGACGGAACCTTGATTTTTGACCCTAATAAGTTAGAGGTAGTGAGCATTTCCAAAACAGGATCAGTACTCAGCCTCTGGGTGCAGGATCCGACCTTTTCCAATGTCAATGGTTTAATTAATTTTGCCGGAGGGAAACCCAGTCCCGGATACAGCGGGGCAGCCGGCAGTATTATTTACATTAATTTTAAAGCCAAGACAGCAGGCACGGTCAATGTCACTTTTGCTTCAGGTTCGGTTTTAGCTGATGACGGAAAGGGGACCAATGTTTTAGCCAATATGGGTTCCGGTTCTTACACCCTGGCTTTTAAAGAACTTACACCCATTCCTGTTCCTCCGCCTGAAGGAGTTCCTTTGGTTCCCATAGTTGTTTCTCCAACCCATCCTGATGAGAATAAATGGTATTCCAACAATAATCCGGAATTCACCTGGAAACTGCCCTATGACATAATTGGAGTCAGTCTTTTAACCACTGACAAGCCAACTTCCAATCCCGGCACCCAGTCTGATGGTTTGACCGAATCCAAGAAATTTGAGCAAATGGCAGAAGGCGTTTCCTATTTCCACATCAGATATCAGAATAAATACGGCTGGGGAGAAATCCTCCACCGCAAGATTCTAATTGATACTCTGCCGCCTCTTGATTTTGAAGTTACTTTTAACAACCAGGGAGATCCTACCAATCCGCAGCCTTACTTGATTTTCGGAACCACTGATGAAGGGTCGGGAGTGGAGTATTATGAGGTGAAGACTGATCAGTCTTTTCCATCAAGAAGAATCAATGTTGAGGATCTAAAGCAAAATCTTTACCAATTACCGGTTTTGGCTCCGGGAAAACACATCAGCGAGATTAAGGCTTTTGATCGGGCTGGTAATTATACTGCTAAGACCATTAATTACAGCATTCAATCAATCGAAACTCCCAAGATCACCTATATCCCTGATTTTGTAAGGATTGGAGAGGCTTTAAGGATTGAGGGAGAGGCCAAACCGGAAACAATGATCAGGATCTATATTCACAAGATTGACGGAGAAACAGTTTTGGAAAAAATACAGTCTAATAGCAGCGGTAAATTCTCTTTGACTTACGGCAAGTTCTTGGAAAGAGGTAATTACCTGGTTTGGGCACAGGCTGAAGATCCCAGGGGCGCCTTGAGCGAACCTACCGTTACATATGCTTTGGAAGTAGGCCTGCCTCCGTTCCTGCAATTCGGCAAACTGGTTCTTGATTACCTTTCAACCATAGTCACTTTGCTGGTTTTACTGATCGCCATAATTCTAATGATAGTTTATACTTGGTACAGGATCTCGATGTGGAGAAGGAGAGTGAGCAAGCAAACCAAAGAAGCTGCTTCTCGGGTTACCAGGGCTTTTGAAGCCTTAAGGCAGGAAACTGAAAAACAGGTGGCCATGCTGGATAAGAAGCCGGGCCTGACCAAGGCGGAAAGGGAGTTGAGAGATAAATTAAGAAACGCGCTTAATATTTGCGAAAGATTCATCAGTAAGAAGATTAAGGATATTGAGGAAGAATTAAAGTAATCTGGCAGTGAAAAACAAGGTTTTTTGCCTTGTTTTTTTATCCCAATTTGTTAATATCTCTTAAAGAAAGTTACGGGCGTATAGCTCAGGTGGTTAGAGCGCAGTCCTGATAAGACTGAGGTCCTTGGTTCGAGTCCAAGTACGCCCACAACTATATTATTTCTTTTATGAAGAAAATATTAATTATCTTTTTTTTATGGTTGATCATAATTAATGTTTTCAGCCTTTTGGTTCTCAACAGGTTTAATCTCAAGCCGGATACCGCCTATAACTGGATTGACCCGAAGCAGTTTTATCAGGATCAGAAATGGGATTTGGTATCGCTTCATGCTAAGTGGGATTCCTTTTGGTATCTTGATATTGTTAAAAATGGTTACTCCTTTAAAAGCATAAAGGAGCCGTCAAACATCGTATTTTTTCCCCTTTACCCATTTCTAATCAAATCTCTTTCCTATCTCACTTTTGGCAACCTGATTCTATCAGGCTGGATTTTAAGCATGATTTTCTTGCTGGCAGCGCTCATTTACTTCTTTAAATTGATTAAAGAATTTCATCCGGAAATAGATCCTTATTATGCAATTATTCTTTTACTTATCTTTCCGACAGCTTTTTTTCTAAATTCCATATATACTGAATCTTTATTCCTTTTTCTTTCTATTGCAACGTTTTATCACGCCCTTAAAAGAAATTTTCTTTTAGCAGGGATATTTGGATTTTTTGCATCATTGAGCCGGGTAACCGGAGTTCTGTTATTCATACCGGTTCTCTGGGAATATTTTAGAAACAATAATTTCAAACTAAATAGCATCTTTAAAGTAAAAATTCTGCCCATTTTTCTCATACCTTTAGGAATCTTCAGTTTCTTTCTTTTTCATTATTTTAAATTTAAGGACTTCTTTTTGTTCTTTAAAGCCGAAAGTTGGTTTGATAGGGTGTTTTTTAAATTGTGCAAAGGCCACTTTGACTTTTTCAGCAACTCTTCGGTTGCCAATTTTTCCCTTGATGCTTTCTTTGTCGTTTTTGCCTTAATTGCTGTTTATTTCATCTTTAAAAAGCTGCCTGTTTCCTACGGACTTTATATGATTGTTTCTTCAGCTGTCATTATCAGCACCGGGACTTTGATGAGCTTTGGCAGATATATTCTAGTGTTTTTCCCTATTTATATATTGGGAGCTTCTATTAAAAATCAGTATTTAAAACAGGCCTGGATTTTTGTATCAATTCTTTTATTGTCTTTATATACTACTCTATTTGTAAATAATTATTGGGCAGGATAAATCTATTAAGATAAAGATATAAGAAATAGATTTTCCTTAATATTTATTTTTTCTGCTAGATATAGTAATATATAAGTGAGTATGGAAATAAAAAAGAACTTATCTCTAATATTGGGCATTTCTATTCCAATTTTAATGGTCCTTTTTGTAATAGGCAGTATTTATCTGCCCAGTTTTTTTATTAAACCAAATTATAACTTTCTTTATACACTTGAAATAAGTTATATGGATTATCCTTTATCCGAGGGTGCTTATAGATACTCTGTTAAGAATAATGAGCTTATAAGAGAATATATTGACGCCTCTGACAAAGAAAAATTATATATTTCCGGGCAAGAATTATTCTTTTACGATGTTGCTCAAAATGTAAGTAGGGAAATTTCTTTTGAAGAAGCGCAAAAACTCTCTTTGAATACAAATTTAGAGTCTCCTGATGGTTTCGAGATAGTGTACGGAAGTAGAGGAGAAGGTATTTTTCCATTTTTATTTTGGTCAGGATATGATTACAACAGCAGATATATTAAAGGTCATTATTTAAGTAAGAAATTAAACATCCAAAGCTACACAGACCGTTATTATTTTTTTGATTTTCTTGGATGGATAATGTAATAATATGGCAACTAAAGATGAAGTTTTACAATATATTAAAAACCTGGCAAACCAGAAACTAATTACAAAAGAAGAAATACTTAACGCTTATAATGAAGGAAGCGGAATTAAGGCTGATGCAGTTTTTGCTAAGAAATTAAAGTTTGCAGAAGTTTTATATTATATTGGCGGAGCGATTATCTTTTTAGGTATAGTCATTTTGATTGCTCAAAACTGGTCAAATTTGAGCTTTCTTACAAAAGTCTTGGCAACTTTAGTTTCAGGTGTAGTAGCTTATTTCGTGGGCATATTGTTAAGCAGAGACAAGAGGACGGAAGGGATTGGATCTGCCTTCCATTTAATTGCTGCTCTTGTAATACCTATTGGTCTTTATGTTGTTTTTGATAATGCAGGTTTTGATGTCAGCAGTTTGGAGCTTCAGAGTCTTATTTCTGGAATACTTTTAATTACTTATCTGGCATCTTTTTTTTCTTTTCGCAAGAATTTATTTTTATTATTCAGCATCCTTTTTGGAACTTGGTTTTTCTTCAGTTTTGTTAATTTTATCATCGGTGACAGCCCCTTTCTTTATGAGTGGCATCTTATTGAATATCAGGTATTATTCGTTGGCCTTTCTTACATGCTGTTGGGTTATTCTTTTTCCAAAAGCGAAAGGTCTTCTTTAACCGGCTTTCTTTATGGTTTTGGAATAATGGGATTCTTGGGCGCTGCTTTATCTTTGGGTGGTACGGATCCAAATCAGAATATCTTTTGGGAATTATTTTTTCCAGTTCTAATATTTATTGCTTTATTTCTTAGCGTTCAACTTAAAAGCAAGGCCTTTCTTACTTTTGGCACTATTTATTTAATGATATATATTATTAAAATCACTTTTGAATACTTTGAGAATAGCTTAGGCTGGTCTTTGGCGCTTGTTTTAGCCGGTTTTTCCGTGATCGCAGTAGGGTATATGTCTGTTTATCTCAAAAACAAATATATTTCTTAAAAGAAAGCATAAATTAACTATTTTTTCCAGCATTTATTAGCTGGTTTTTTGATTAAAGTTATCCCCATATTTAAGGTTGATTTTAAGATATAATTAGGGTAAAATTAGAGTGGATAAACAATATATGTCTGACTTAAAATTGATTAAAAATCAGGCTGAAATTGAACTGAAAAAAGCTTCTAATTTTGGGGAATTAAAGCAGGTTTTTAATACCTATCTGGGTACCAAAGGCAAGGTAACCCAGATTTTAAGATCCTTAGTAGAAATGGATAAAAAAGAAAGGATCAAAATCGGCCAAGAGGCGAATCTGGTGAAAAATTATATCAAAGAGATTTTTGAACAGAAATCAAAGCATCTTAAGGCTAAATCAGCCAAGGAATCAGAGAAAAAAGAATGGATCGATGTGACTGCCCCGGGCAAAAAGCCTAGTTTAGGTCATTTGCATCCTTTGACCCTGACTATTAGAAAAGTGGAAGAGATTTTTCAGACCATGGGTTTTTCAGTGGTAGAGGGGCCTGAAATCGAGAACGAATGGTATAACTTTGATGCTTTGAATATTCCCAAAGATCATCCGGCCAGGGATCTTTGGGATACTTTCTGGCTGAAGACAAAAGAGGGTAAGATGCTTTTAAGAACTCATACCAGTCCAGTTCAGATTAGGTACATGGAAAAGAACAACCCGCCCATAAGGATTATTGTGCCGGGCAGGATCTACAGACACGAAGCCACTGATGCTTCCCACGAATGCAATTTCTACCAAGTGGAAGGATTAATGGTTGGAAAAGACATCAGCGTTGCCAACTTTAAAGCCATTGTTTTGGAGTTTTTAAAAAGGCTGTTCGGCAAGCCAGTAAAAATCAGGATGAGACCGAGCTTTTTTCCTTTTACCGAACCCAGTTTTGAAATTAACATGACCTGTTTAAGCTGTCAGGGAAAAGGCTGTTCTGTCTGCTCAAAGACCGGATGGCTGGAAATGATGGGTGCGGGCATGGTGCACCCCAATGTTTTAAAGAATGCCGGTTTAAATCCTAAAGGGCTTCAAGGTTTTGCTTTTGGAGTGGGACTGGACCGACTGACTTTAATGAAATACAGGATCAATGATATTAGGCTGCTCTATGGAGCTGACCTCCGTTTTCTTAATCAATTTTAGATTTAAGATATGGTTTTTTCATATAATTGGCTAAAAGAATATTTAAAGACTTTGCCCCAACCAGAAAAGCTGGCAGACCTTTTGAACATGCACAGCTTTGAAGTTGAAGAGGTGAAAAAAGAGGGAAAAGACCATCTAATCGATATTGATGTTTTGCCCAACCGTGCTGCCGACTGCTTTTCCCATTATGGTATGGCTAGAGAAATCTCTGCCATTGCCAAGGTTGTCTTAAAAGATTTGGATGTAAAGTTTAAAGCGGATAAAAAGCTCAAAAGCAGGGAACTGGTTAAAGTTGAGGTATTGGATAAATCAAGCCTGAGCCGTTATTCAGCGAAGGTAATATCAGGTGTAAAGATCAAACCTTCGCCTCAATGGTTAGTGGAAAGATTAAAATCCTGCGGTTTAAGGCCGATTAATAATGTGGTTGATATTGCTAACTACGTGATGCTTGAAACCGGCCAGCCTATTCATGCTTTTGATCTGGAAAAGATTCATCAGGAAAAAGGTGACGGATTAAGAAAGATAATTGTACGAAGGGCAAAAAAAGGAGAAAAGATTACCAGTTTGGATGGAGAAAAGTACAATTTGGACCAAGATGTTTTAGTCATTAGCGATTTGAAAGGGCCTTTGGCGATTGCCGGCATTAAAGGCGGAAAGTATCCTGAAATCGACCAAAAAACAAAAACCATTGTTTTAGAAGCTGCTAATTTTGATCCCCAAGTCGTGAGAAAAGGATCAAAGAAAATCAATCTTAGAACCGATGCTTCCTTAAGGTTTGAGCACGGACTGGATCCCAATCTTACAGAACTGGCAATTAATCGAGCCAGTTCTCTGATTCAAGAGATTGTGAAAGGAAATCCGTCCAGCGACTTGATTGATTATTATCCTAAAAAAACTCTGCCTAAATTAATTAAGCTTGATTTATCATATCTTAAAAGCCTTTTAGGCATGGAAGTTAAAAGCAAAGACGCAGCCGCTATTTTAAAAAGACTGAAATTCCAAATTATTAAATCAGGCGTTGATTATTTACTAGTAAAGGTTCCCAGTTTTCGTCTTGACATTAATATCCCTGAAGATCTGATTGAAGAAATTATCAGGATAAAGGGCTTAGAAAACATTGATCCTGTTTTTCCCGTTTCTTCCTTGATTCCTCCAAAGAAAAACCTGGAAATATTCTGGGAGGATATGGCTAAAAACATATTTAAGGAAGCCGGGTTTAATGAAGTATACAATTACTCCTTTTTTGGAGAAGAGGAGGCCAGTCTTTTCCATTATTCCAAAGACGAGCTGATTGAGCTGGAAAATCCGATCAGCTCGGAGCAGAAGTATTTAAGAGCCAGCCTCATTCCCAGTCTGGTCAGGGACGTGGAAAAGAACCACAAGAACTTTAAAGAAATCAAGATCTTTGAGCTGGGAAAGGTTTTTAGAAACGAAAAGGGCTTTAAAGAGAAAAGAATGCTCAGCTTTTTGATCACTGGCGACAGTTTCTATGAAGCTAAAGGCATAGTTGATTTATTTTTAAACAAGCTGGGCATCAGTAATATCTGGTACGATGATTACAAGCCAACTCCGGAAAACAGCCGTTCGATTGTCTGGCATAGCCAGAAAGCGGCTGAAATCAAGGCGGATAACGAGGAGATCGGCTTTTTGGGCGAGATCAGCCCCAGCATTTTATCTGAATTGAAAATTGACAAAGTTGTTGTTTGCGATATTGATTTTGAAAAGCTTTTAAACATTGCTTCTGAAGAGCATGAATACCGGCCCATTTCACGCTTTCCGGCCGTGGTCAGAGATTTGGCAATTTTAACGCCCCAAGAAACCAGAGTAGTCGAGATTCTTAATATAATTAATTCTGCCGGAGGGTCTTTGGTCCGAGATGTTGATCTCTTTGACATATATCAGGGAGAGGAATTGCCGGATGGCAAAAAGAATCTGGCTTTTCACATAATTTTCCAGGCCGAGGACAGAACCCTGTCTTCCAATGAGGTGGACAGGGTAATGGAAAAAATAATTAAAATCTTGGAAGAGGACCCCGAGCGGCAAGTAAGAAAATAATATGGCTGACAATCCCAAAAAGAAAAAAGAAACAAGCTATGACGCCAAAGACATATATGTCTTGGAAGGTTTGGAGCCGGTCAGAAAAAGACCGGGCATGTACATCGGTACTACCGGGCCTGAAGGCTTGCATCATTTAATCTGGGAGTGCGTTGACAACTCCTTGGATGAGGCAATGGCCGGATATGCTAAAAACATCGAGGTCGTTCTTTTGCCCAACAATCGGGTAAAGACCACTGATGACGGCAGGGGGATACCGGTTGACAAGCATCCTCAGACCAAAAAGTCAGCCTTAGAAACAGTAATGACCACGCTTCATGCCGGAGCCAAGTTCGGAGGCAAGGCCTATCAGGTTGCCGGCGGATTGCACGGAGTAGGCGTGTCTGTGGTCTGCGCGCTTTCCCGCAATATGAAAGTAGAAGTGTGTCGAGGCGGCATTAGATATACTCAGGAATATGCCAAAGGCAAACCAACAACCAAAGTAATAAAAGACGGCGCCTGTAAGCAGACAGGTACTACTGTCTGTTTTGAACCTGACCTTGAGATTTTTTCTGAAATTAAATTCGATCTGAAAAAGATTCTAGGCCATCTCAGGCAGCAGGCCTACTTGACCAAAGGAGTAAGGGTATCTGTAATTGACAGAAGGGAAAAGCCGGAAAAACCCCACACTTTCTATTTTGAGGGAGGATTGGCCTCATACGTCAAATACTTAACCAGGGGCTTTACCCTACGCCATGAAAATATTTACTACGGAGCCGGAGAAAGGAACGGAGTGGCAGTGGAAGCTGCTTTCCGCTACACTGACGAATACGAGTATTTTGAAGAGAGCTTTGCCAATAATATCAATACTGGGGAAGGAGGAACCCATCTTACCGGTTTTAGAACTGCCTTGACTAGAACTTTCAACGATTATGCTAAAAAGAACGGGCTGTTAAAGGAAAAAGAGGATAATCTGTCAGGTGAGGATGTTAGGGAAGGATTTACCGGCGTTGTTTCGGTAAAGATCTTAGAGCCGCAGTTTGAAGGCCAGACCAAGGCCAAATTGGGAAACCAGGAGGCCAAGGTAGCTGTGGAATCAGTGGTTTCTGAAACCCTGGCTGATTTCTTGGAACGAAATCCCAATGACGCTCGGGCCATAATTGATAAATGTATTCTGTCTGCCAAAGCCAGGAAAGCTGCCAAAATTGCCAGGGAAACGGTTTTACGAAAAGGGGTTTTAGAAGGACTGGCTTTGCCGGGCAAATTAGCTGACTGTTCTTCCAGGAATCCGGAAGAATCAGAGCTTTACATTGTAGAAGGAGAAAGCGCTGGCGGCAGCGGGAAGCAAGCCAGGGATCGCAGGTTTCAGGCCATTCTTCCTTTAAGAGGCAAGATCTTGAACGTGGAAAGGGCTCGCTTGGACAAGATGCTGGCTTCCAAAGAAATCAAGTCTTTGATCATTGCTATGGGAACCGCTATTGCCGAGGACTTTGACATTGAGAGATTGAGGTATCAGCGCATTATAATTATGAGCGACGGTGATGTTGACGGAGCCCATATCAGGACTTTGCTTTTAACACTTTTTTACCGCCATTTCCCGCAATTGATTGAAAAAGGATATCTTTACATTGCCCAGCCGCCTCTCTACAAAATACAGACCGGCAAGCAGATCGAATATGCCTATAGCGAGGAGGAAAGAAACAAGCTGGTAGCTAATATCAAAAAGACGGCCAAGAAGAAAACAGATAAAGTTACGGGAGAGGAAAAGATTGCCGGCATTAATATCCAGAGGTATAAAGGGTTGGGAGAGATGAACCCGGAAGAGCTTTGGTCAACAACCATGAATCCGGAGAAGAGAATTCTTTTAAGAGTCAATATTGATGATCTAAAAGAAGCAGACAGGATATTTGACACTCTGATGGGCGACGAGGTTCTGCCCAGAAAGAAATTCATCCAGTCGCACGCCAAGACTGTTAAAAACCTTGACATTTAATACTGTTCTGCTAATCTGGGGCTAGAGCCCTTCGGGGCTTTTTAAGAACATGAAGACAAACATTTTTTTAAATATCGCAAACTTTCTCAAAGAAGTTAGGGTGGAATTGAAAAAGGTCAATTGGCCATCCAGAAAAGAAACAATCAGATACACTATGATCGTGATTTTCGTTTCTTTGGCTTTAGCGCTTTATTTAGGTGGCATAGACGCCCTTTTTACAGCCATTATCAATAAATTTATAATGCCTAGATAATTTCATGCCTAAACAACAAATTCCTGAAGAAAGGAACTGGTATGTGCTGCACACCTATTCCGGCTACGAAGATGCAGTAGCCAAAAGCCTTAAACAGAGGATCGAGTCTTTGGGCATGGAGGATAAGATTTTTAACGTTTTGGTTCCCAAAGAGAAAAAGATCAAGATCAAGA
>Ga0315284_10006566_pt1 | contig 16557 bp, 9 predicted proteins | sample YL17G09_16_MG_FD_203696 | JGI IMG/M metagenome (GOLD analysis project Ga0315284, IMG submission 203696) | Sediment microbial communities from Yellowstone Lake, YNP, Wyoming, USA - YL17G09_16 | ecosystem: Environmental > Aquatic > Freshwater > Lake > Sediment | place: USA: Wyoming | collected...
CTCGGCCAGGAAATGCTCAAAGCGCGACACAAGTTCCTTTGAGGCAAGCGGCCCGGCCGGCGCCACGGCAAGGATGCCGCGGATGCGCTCGGCAACAGCCGCAGGGCGGGCGCTCGCCAGCGCCGCGGCGATGTGCGGGTCGGGCCGTCCGGTGGCCTGTCGCCAGGCCTGCGCCACCTCCGCCGCCAGGCGCGATGCGCGGTTGTACTTCTCCATGGCCGGGCCGGTCTTCTCGGCCGCAACACCGCTGGCGGCAATCGCAAAGACATGGCCCGCAGGCATCGGTATCCGCCGCTCCAGCCGCGCGGGGCAATACGAATAGCCGCTCAGCATCCCCGGCCGCGAACAGAGCATGGCCATGTGGTCCTCGCTGCCGCCGAAGGTGCCCACGCCCGTGTCGCCCGCAAGTCCGCGGAAGGTCTGCCCGTTCTCGATGCAGCCGAGATACTCGGCAAGGTCTTCGGCAGTTGAGAGGTTCTCGCGGAACTCGTCGCGCTCGCGCAGGCCGTTGGCGGCGGCAAGGGCCATGAAACAGGCAACCATCAACGCACTGGAACTGCTCATGCCGGCCGCGATGGGCAGGTCGCCGGCAAACGCCAGGTTCGCGCCGCGCAGCGGACCGGGGAAGTTCCGCGCCAGTCGCCGGGCGACCGTCATCGGGTAGTTTGACCAGTGACCGGCCACGGGCACGAGTCCGGCGGAAAAGGGAAACTCGCGGCGTTCGCTCACATCAACCGCCCAGGCGCGGATGATCGCGTCCTCTCGCGGCACGGCCACGAGGCCGATCCCCTGCTCCGCCGCAGCGATGAGACTCCGGCCGCCGGCGTAGTCGGTGTGCTTGCCGAGGACCTCGACGCGGCCGGGGACGAAGATGGCGCGCCCCCTCTGGACCGTGCCGCAGCCCGCAGCCAGAAGTTCCCGAGCGCAGCGTGCGAGGAGCCCGGCCCTGATCCGTGCGGTCTGCGCGCCGAGACCCGCCCCGGCCAGGCGTGCGGCGGTCGCCACGTTGTCGAGCAGATCGGCAAGGCTTAAGCCGCCATTCACGTGACGCCTCCCGGGTGCAGCTTCATTCCGGCGTCCGAAGGCAAGAAGTTCATTGATGATACCCGGCCGCCAGCCGCACGATAGTCCTGTAGTTGGCCAGCGTTCGTGGCGTTATCGTTCGCCCGCACGGACAGGCGGAGGGCATCAGCACGAACCCCCTGCCCCGGCCGGAGGTCCCGTCGCGAAGCGCCTTGGCCACCATCTTCTCAAACTCGCGCGGCGCCATCATTTCGATGTCGCGCAGCTCCAGGTTGCCGAAGAGGACCAGCCGGTCGCCGTACTGGCGGCGAACGTCGGCCAACGCAACGTCGCCGAGCGGCGGCGGCTCAATGGGATCGATCGCATCGGCGCCCATCTCCGCGATGTGCGGCAGGGCCGACCGGATGCGCCCGTGGCAGTGGATCCGCGCGAATCCGCCCCCTGCATGGATGGCCGACACCATGGGCCCGGTGTGTCGCACCACGTACTTCTCGAACAGGCGCGAGGGCAGATACGGCTCCACCGCGAACTCGGGACCGTAGATGCGCCAGAGGCGCCCCGGCATCGCCTGGGCGACCGCTCGCGTGCGCTGGTGGTAGTGCGGCGCGAGTTTTTCGAGCAGCCGCCCGAAAAGGTCCTGCTCCGAGAAGGCCGTCACGGTGAAGTCGGCCATGCTGAAGAGCGAGGCGGCGGCACAGAGCGGGTCCTCGGCATCGACCATCACGATGCCGCGGTCGCCCACCTCACGCTCGGCCGCCAGCAGGTTGCCGACGTCGGGCTCGTATGCGAAAACTTCGTCAGGCAGCTCGAGGTATGCCTTCAGATCCTCGGCATTCTTCAGGAGGTGTTCCACCTGCCAGACGGTGTCGAGGTTCGGGTCGCGCTTCGAAAGGGCCGTCATCGTGCGGCCTGCGACCCGCAAGGTCGTCCGCACGAAGCGGCAGCCGCGCTCGGTGCAGGTCTCAGCCCGGAAGAACCGGTCGCGGCAGTTCCCGGGCCCGGGCACAAGAAGCGGCGCCCGCATCCGGATGAGATCGGTTTCGTCTTCGGCGAGTTCGAGGAGCGGCCGCCAGGACAGGTCGCTATAGATGTTGAACGCGTCGGAGTCGTCGGGCTTGATGTCGAAGCCGCCGATCTCGTAGAAACTCACTGCGGGGCGGTCGACGGCCTCGCCGCGGAGGGTGGCCATCAGCCTTTCGCGCCGGATCACGGGCACTTCGGTACGTCCTTCTGCTTGGCCTGCGGCTCCTGGGGCTCGCCGTGCATCGCGGCGTCAGAGAGCCGCTTGAGCATGCCGCGGATGTCGAAGACGCCGCGGATGGCCACGTAGACGGTGATGGTGGAGTACCACACCAGGCACGCGGCCGTCAGGAGCCACCAGAACCAGTGCTCTCCCACAGGTCACCTCGCATCCGCAATCGGGGCCGCCGCGGGCTGCCGCGGTGCGGGCTTCAGGAGCGACCCGATCACCATGGCGAGCGCGGCAATAACGTACGTGGCGATACCCGAGTAGTACGGGCCGATAAGCCTCTTGACGGGTTCCGACGTGGCGGGTAACTGCTCGAGCACCAGGTACAGCGAGGGGATGACAGCGCCGAAGATGATGGCCCCGGCGGCCCCCCAACTGTTCGCCCGTTTCCAGTAGCAGCAGGCCACCAGGAGCACCGACATGCTGGCCAGGTAGATGGTGCCCGTCACGCCCAGGTAGGTCCAGAGGTCGCCCTTCAGGGGATACCACAGGCCGTACACCAGGAGGAACACGCCGATGATCGCCACGATTGAGCGGTTCCAGAAGAGGCCCTTTTTCTCGGACCACGGGGTCTTGCGGAACGGGGCGAGAATGTCGTTGTAAATCACGCTTGCCCAGGTGAGCATATAAGAGGAATCGGTCGACATGTCGGCCGCCAGCATCGCCGCGATCAGGAGGCCCATCAGCCCCGCCGGGACGAACTGGCTCAGGAAGACCGGCATGGCGTGCAGGGTGTTGCCGCCGAAGGCCGCCGGCGCGACGGTCGCCAGGGCGGCCATGCCCCAGATGCCGGGGATGAGAAACCGGCAGACGAAGAAGAAACTCGTCCCGGTGTAGATCTTCCGCCCGGTCCGCGTGTCCTTGGCGGCGAGGAGCCGCTGGATGGTCGTCTGCCAAGTCAACACCGCCGCCGTGTTCAGCAGGGCGTTGAAGAGGACGTACTGCCACCCCATGTCCTTGTGGACAAACGGGTTGAATCCGCCCGTGCCGTACTGCGCCTCGACGGCGCCGACCATGCGGTCCCACCCCACGTTCACGAGGATCAGGACTGTCACGGCGATAAGACCCGCGCTCATCACCACGAACTGGAGAAAGTCGGTGACCAGCACCGAGAGCATGCCCCCCAGGATCGTGTACACCGCCACGGCCAACAGGAGCACCGTCATGACGATCTCGAGGTAGTGGGCGCTCAGGAAGCCGGCGGCGGTCCCGGCATCGGCTGCGGCATTCTGCATCGGCAGCCCGCACACGAGCACGAGGAACTCGCCGCCCGTGCGCAGAAACACGCCCATGTTCAGGAGCCCACCCAGGACGATGACCACGCCGGCCAGCCAGCGGATGCGCGGGCCGAACCGTTTCTCGAACAGTTCCGGAATCGTCATGACGCCCGCGTCGCGCAGCGGCTTGACGCAGAAACCCGTCAGCCCGACCACGAGCATGGCCGCGGCCATCAGGATGCCCGGCGTCGCGCCGGCAAACCCCTTGTCGTACCCGTTCTGGGCCGTGTACATGCACGTGACGACGCCGAACTCCGTGGCCGCCAGCGACGCGATGCCCAGGTACACGTTCATCTCGCGGCCGGCGATGAGGAAATGCTCGACCTTGCCGACATATTTGCGGACCGCGATGCCGGCCACCATCGTGGCCACGAGGTACAACCCGACGATGCTTCCGTCCACCCAGGAAAATCGGGTCATGGAGCCGGTCCGCCTGTGACGCCCGCTGCCGGAGTCTCACGGGCTCGAACGGAGGCTACTATCGGATACCCGCGGGCGATTCTCAACAAGAAAATGGTGGGCGAATCCGGCGCCGATTGGCAGGCGCCGCTCACCCCGCAGACCACAGATGGAATTCCCGGGACGCACAGCCGGAACCGGGCGTGACGCGGAACGGGCCGGGGAAGGAGTTTGCGGTCAATGGCCAGAAAGTCAATCTGGCGGCGAGACCTTTCTGCTCAAGGCTCGTAACTACCAGAATCTCCGGCCCGGCAGCCCGCTGGAGATCGAGGTTGAGGGAGGCGATGTCCTGTTCCGGCGGCTGAAGGTCTACCCGCTGCGATCGATTCACTGAAACCGACAGGGATCTCGCAGCGTGACCGGGCAATCCTGTCTCATCTAAAAGGAATAACCAAAGATGTGCATATGACAGGTCAAGGAGCAATGGCGCACCCGATCGTCACAATCCCGCTGGCCATCTTCGCGGCGGTGTCGATTGGCGCGGCGAACGCGGCGGGCACGGACAAGACCCTGGTGTCGTGGGTCTATCCCGCGGACACAACCCTTTAAACTCCCAACCTCGAACCCTACTCCAGTCGATACAGGTGCGTGGCCCCGCGGCCGCGGGGCATAAACTTCACGCCGCTTTTCACGATCGTCTCGCCGGTGAACAGGTTCGTCACCTTGTGCGGCCTGGGCAAGGAGACCGGCTGGATGCAATCGACAACGTGCAGCGCCAACAGCGAGCGATTGGCGAACAGGATGTCGTTGTTCGTGGAATAGACGAAGCAGCCAGCGTCGCGGCACATCGTGCGGAACAGATCCGGGTGGTTTGGCGACACGGGGAAATAGTAGGCCGTGTAGTCCTTGTGCCGCTTGACGGCGGCGCCGGGGGTGCCGTCGGGCCAGTAGGCCAGCACCACCGCGTCCGAATCGTCGGGGACCAGCCGCGGGCCGATCACCGCCCCGGGGCCCAGCGCCAGCATGGTCTTCACCTCGCGCAGCACCGGGTCGTCATAGGTCTTGGGCGACAACTCGCCGTTGGCCCGGCGGTCGTCCAGCCTGAACTTCATGCCCACCAGCCGCGAGGCGGCCCCGACGTCCAGCCTGCGGTCGGTGGCCAGGCCGGGGTATCCGACGAAGATCATGGCCCGGCCGCCGTTCTTCAGCGCCTCGACCGCTTCGCGCTGTTTCTCCGATAGCCACGTGGCATTGTAGAAGAACAGGGCCTTGTAGCGGTCCATGGCCTTCGGGTCCAGGTCGTCGGTCATCAGCCAATCCAGGGGCAGGCCGCTGCGGTACAACTCCCGGGTGGCCCGGTCGCATTGCAGCTCCAGGAGCTGCGGGTGGTTGTTGACGTCGTGCATCCGCATCAGCGGATGGTAGGCCGGCCCGGGGCCACTGACGAGGCAGGCCACCTCGGCCACGCTGGTCATGTCCCAGGCCAGCGCATCACGGGCGATCTTGGCCTGTTTCTTGAACTCGGCCAAGATCTCGGGAACATCGAACCAGCCGCCGGTCATGTCGAAGTACCACCATCCCACGCCGTGGATCACGTGATGGCAGAACTCGCGCCGGAGCACGTCCACCGATTCGGCCGCGTCCATCAGCGGGCGCAGGCCCAGCAGCCCCGTGCTCGTCCAGCGGACGGCGGAGGAGTTCTTAAGCACGTGGGTGCGGATGTCGGACTCGCCGAAGAGATACTTGCCCGCCCGCTGCAGGCTCTCGACCGGGAGCATGAAGGACCCCGGGCCGCCGGGACCGCGGTTGTCATAGCTGGTGATGCCCGTGACGAAGTCGATGTCGGGGCTTTCCAGCAGTCGCCGCAGCCCGAGGTGCCCGTTGGTCGGCAGCGCGTTGACCAGCCCCGTCTGCCACATCAGGTAGCTGCTGAAAGCGCCCGTGAGGCGCTTGCGGTCCGTGACCTCCTTGACGACCGCGCACCACGAGAGCAGGCACGCGGCCACAATGTCCGACAAGCAAAGCTCGAAGTCGATGGCCAGCCAGTCCTTGGCCGGGTCGCGGAGCACGCCGGGCTGGCCGCGCCGCCGGGCGGGCTCCAGGGGAATCTGCACCTGGTCGATCCAGGCTTCCTCGCCGTACTTCTTCCGCAGCCAGTCCTTGAAGTAGCGCAGGGCGGGCGGGCTGTAGTCCGGGATCAGACCCAACTGTGCGCCCCAGTAGACCCACTCCTCGCTGCCGCCGGTGTTGATCATGTAGCCCAACACGCGGTCTGCATACGGGCTGCCTTCCACGGCCGCCACCAGGGCACGGAGCATCTCGCTGACGTCGTGGATCCACTTCTTGGAGGCCATCGAGGCCTGGCGCGGGTTGCGATGGTCTGGAAAGAACTCGCCTGGCTTGTCCGGGGCATCGGCGTAGCGTGTCAACTCGTCCGGGTTCTGGTCGGCCCACCAGCCAGGCGTGCCGATGCAATTCAGCCGCGGAATAAGCCAAACGTCCTTGACATTGTCGCCCAGCTTTCTTGCCCCGTTTTCGAAGGACGACACGTCGTACCGGCCCGGGCCATTCCACAGCGGCCCGGCACTGATGAAGAACACGGGCATGCCCGTGTCGGCGACGTCGCGGTGGGTCTTCTCGCTGCCGCGACCATAATAGGACATGCCCGGGATCGGCTTGCCATCGACGAAGATCGAGGTGCGGCCCTGGTGCGGCTTGATTTCGACACGATGGCCGGACTTCATTTTGACCGCCTGGGCAGGCCCGGCCAGCAGGGAGGACGCGCCCCACGACAGCGGCAGGGCGGACGCCGCAGCAGCCTTCAAGAGGTATCGACGCGAGATCCGGTTCGATTCGGTCATGGGGCATGGGTCTCGTGGTGTATCGGAAGGCAGATTTTGATCCAATGCCCTTCTATGGCCGATCATGCCGGGGTTCCAGCCCGTCGAGCCACTCGTCGTGGTGTCAAGCGTCGCAATATAGTTCCGTGCCTTCCCGTTGTGGAGTTGAGGGCCGTTGCCAGGCCGATGTGCACTCGTTAACCTGTGTTCACCCGTCTTCCCGGTTCACACGATGCCCTCGGTTCACCCAGGCGCGATACGAGTCCAGGCATCTCAGTCAAGCAATTCGACCTGGCCAACCCACATGATGTTGGGTCGCTCCGGATTGCCGCCGCCGGGGAGTTGGCAGATCCGGAGGAAACCCATCGACTCATTCGGCAACGGGTAGCAGCCGACAACGGATTGATTGTTCTTCACCGTGAGGACGGTCTTCCATTCGTCGGCAGCCTTTCCCTTGACTTGGATAACGTAGTCGCGTGAGATCCACCATTTGCCTCCGTCAGCGTTGTAAATGTCATACGCCCAAGTGACTTGGAATCGACCGCCGCGTTGCGGCGTGCCGAACTGAATCTCAATGCCGTGCGGCGATTCGTCTTCCGCAGACGCCCAAGAGCATTCCTGCCATCCGAGATCTTTGCGTTTCTTGATCCCGTCAACCACCGGGGCCAAAGTGTAATCCTCGTAACTGGGTGTCGAGATCAACTTGGTATTGGCGGACATGCCGTTGACTTCTTTTTTGAGCACCACCTCGGTGCCGGGATCCAACTTCAACTCGACCTTCGCTGGTTGCTCGGCGCAAGTCGAACTCGTCGGCATCGCGACGAGAGCAAGGCTCGCAATCACCAAACAGCCGATCGTCAAAAACCGCGCGATCCGTTGCATGTGGGAACCTCCTCTGATTGGTTGTTGCATTTTGTGTAACCGTTCACGGCCTTACGGCCGGTCAGGCTCCCGATGAGCCTGATGAACGGTAGAGTATACCCCCCTCCAAAAAAAAAATGCAAGACAAAAAGCATTATAGCGACTCGCAAAAGTAATGTAATGGGGGGCGGGGCTTAATAGCCCCACTGTCGCGGCTCAAGCGGCAGCCGCCACTGACATTACTTACGCGAAGTTCAATAATAATGCCCTTGTTTGCAATGAATGGCCTGTCCCCCGCATTCCGTCCTCCCATTCCCTCGTCCAATGAGCGCCTTCAAAAATACCATCCATTTAGATTGTCAGCGCGTCTTCACGGTGGTGGCGGTCTTGAAGTCGCGCACGCTGCGCACGGGATCGGCGCCCGGTTTGATCAACGCGGCTTCGAGTTGGTAGTCGGCCAACTCGGCGGGGAGGTCGATCGTAAAGTTGAGCCGGGTCGCTCCCAGCCCCGGGACCATGCAGGATTGCACTTTCTCCCCAACGGTGTTTCCGTCTCGAAGCACGCGCAGCCGCACCGTTCCTTCCCATGGGTCATCGAGATCGTTGATGACGGAGACCGGGAATTGCTGAACAGCGCCCGCCTGGTACTCGGGCTCGTACGCATCGAGCATCACGCCGACCGGGGCGAAGGCGTCCCGCACATAAGTATAGAACTCCGGTTCCCACGTGAGTTTCTCCACGTCGGCCCAATGGTCGCTGGTCTGGCCGCCGGGGCGTGAGTAGCCCAGGGCGCAGAAGTGCAGCAGCGCCGCGCACTCGCGGGAATGTCGCCAGAACTCGGTCTCGGCGGCCAGGAGTTTCGCATACAATCGCAGGCGTTGCGCAGGTGACGCATTGGGCAGCAGATTTCCGTACAGTTCCGCCGTGAGGGTCGTGGGACTGCCGTCACGATTGAGCCAGAGCCAACCGTACTCGTTGACGACAATCGGGTTCTTGTCCTTGTTCCGATACGCGTTGCCCTTGGGGGTCTTGGGAACACGCCCCAGGTAATGCGGCTTGAATTGCGGATCCTTGTAGTGGTAGTCATGCGCCTCGTACACGTCGCCCGGCCTGTCCGGCGGGGCCATGCCGTTGTCCCAGGGGCGGTCGGAGAAATCCAGCCTGCGAACCTTGCGGATCGCCTTGCCCGTTTCCGGCGAGGGCGTCTCGTTGCAGGCATCCCAGATCACCACGCAGGGATGGTTCCAGCGCTCCTGCATCCACTCGGTGTACTCCTGCGTCAGTTCATCGCCGTCGAAGTCACCCGGGGCCGGGTACATCTTCCAGATCGGGTACTCATCCTGGACAAGCATGCCAACCTCGTCGGCGATCTGATACCACTTCTCCGGAGGCTGGCAGATGGAGAATCGCAGCGAATTCCAGTGCACGTCCTTGTATGCCTTGAACAGTTGGCGAACCCAGGCTTCGCACCAGGGCTTGTCGCCGCGTTGGGGATCCTCGAAGAACCGGAAGAGCGTCACGTTCGTGCCACGCATGAAGTATGTCTTGCCGTTGAGCAGGGCGAACCCGGTGTCGCGATCGAAGGTGAAGGACCGCATGCCAAAACGGGTCTTGAGAACGTCCGCCTCTCCGCGGGCTTCCAGTTCGTACAGGAAAGGATCTTCCGGCGACCACAGGTGGCAGCCGTTCACACGCAGGATGGCCATGCCGGTGCGCTCCGGGCCGCCCCCGGCGGCGATGACGCAGTCGCCCTCGCCGGCGACTTGGCCCGTGGATACTTCGCGGACGGTGAAATGCAGTCGGGCGCCCTTCGCACCTTTTGCGTCCCGCACCCATGCGTGAACCGTAATCACCTTGTTATCGATATCCGGGACGGCCTGCACACGAAGGATCCGTGGGGATCCGGAAAGGATCAGTTCGACGGAATCATAGATGCCGGGGATGTACAGCCGCTTCTCGTCGTCATAGCCCCACTGGATCGGCTTGGCCACGTTGGCCGGAGACGCTCCGACACGAACCAGCAACTCGTTCTCGCCGACACGCAGGGCCGAATGGGCATCGAACAGGCCCGGAGTGAAATTCAGCGGGTGCTCGCCCAGGACCTTCCCGTTCAGCGTAACCTGGGTGCCGAACATCGCCTTATGGACCTTGAGGACGGCCACATCGGGAATCGAGTCGGCGACAGTGAACTTCTTGCGATACCAGAAGGCCTGACGCTGCCCGCTGTTGACGCCCACTTCCGAGAATGCGGGCGTGGCCATGTCCAGCAGACCCGGCACGGCGATCGTGTGCGTGAATTGTGCCGGGGCGGCCCCGAGGCCGCCTTGCTCGACATCCCAGGTGCCATCAAGCGATATGATCCGCCGAAGGTCGCCCATTCCAGGTGCCGGCAGGGAAGCGAGGAGCGTCGGGGCCACTACCGTCGGTACGACAACCTTGGCGGCGACCTTCCTGGTCACCTTTGAGTCGGCGACCTTTGGGCCGGCGGAACCTGTGGCGGTCTTGGAGGTCGAAGCGCTGAACAGTTCCAACTGGCCCAGCGCGAATCCCGGTGGCAGGGTCGGATCCGCCACATGGGTCGTGTTGGGGTTGAAGCAGGAGAAGATCGCTATGCGGAACAAGTTGTAGGCCTTCGTCGGCCGGGCAAAGTCGGCCTTTTTCAGTTCCTTGCCTTTGAGCTTGGCCGTGAGTTTCTTCAGGTTCTCAGCGCTGACGGATTTGGCCATGTCGGCCGATGTGAACGAGGTGAAAAGCATCGTCTCATTGCGGGGATACACACGGAAAGGGCTGGATTCCCGGTCGTTCGCCTTGCACCTGTAGATGTCCGTCCAGTCACCGTCCCGGCCTGTGTTTGATCCCTGGATGGCCCATGTCTTCGGGTCGCGACCCGGTGCATCGTGGCTGGTCGTCACCGTGAAATGGGTCAGGATATGCGCGTTCCTGAGTTGGATCGCAAGGTAATACGGCGCGGCGTCGGTCGGTCCGCCATAGCCTCCGTCCTTGAAGCCGACATACCACTTCTTGTCCTCGGGCATGTTCCAGAGAATGGCGGAAGCCGGACAACCCACCCAGCTTTGATACGGGTGCACTTGATGACCTATCTCGTTAGGCTTATTATTGGCGGGGGCGCATGCCAACTTGACCCACGTGGCGTTCTTGGGTCTGAGTTGCTCCTCCGAACCGCTGCCGCAATCCTCATTCGGCTTAAGCGTGTCATCCGGGTCGGTGAGATCACCGCCCAGCAGACTGCTGTTGCCGGCACCAAGCGATTCCACCGCCATCGCTGAACGCGGAGTCAGTGCCATGATTGAAAGCGAAAGTATCAAAGCCAGCAGTGAAACAGTGCTTTTCATTCAGACTTCCTTCAATGCGACGGGCGTTCCCGTCCGGCCGACGACATCTTGCATTGCTCTCGCCCGGACACCCGCGTGCCCAAAGCGCTAAACAGTTATATTTACACCAAACCCAAGATGACGGTCTGCATTTCCAGCCGCCCATCGATGGGATGCCCGCCGACTACTGGGGCCCGCCTGGCTGAATCGACTTCAGCGGGTACGCCTCCAGGCGTCGAAAAGTGACATCTCCCCCTTCCACCGAGATCTCCAAGGGAGATTTCTCGCGGAGTTCCGCGAAATTGCGTCCCTTGATGACGTAATTCTCCCCGCCGTTGGTGACCACTTCCACGGAGGGAATATCGAGCAATAAATGGAGCCGCACGCGCCCCCCCTGCGGACTGAGCGTCACTTTCGTGCCATGGACGTCGAGTTCTTTCGAGGTCGCATTCCATTGGACCGTCAATTGCGCGCCGGTGATGCGAACTTGCGTTGCTGCTCCCGGCTCGAACTCCAGATCAAGTTCCATAGGCTGGGAAACATCCCCCAGACGCAGCGGCGCGGCGGCCTTCACCACGACGTCCTTTTGGCTCGTGCCGCCGTCGCGCAGTTTGGCCAATTCGGGAATGAACTCGGCGAAGAGTCGAGGCCCCTGAGGCGTGGTTCTTAGACTAAGGTCCATGGGAAAGGAGGCCATCTGCGTGAACTCTGTCTCGTAGTTGCAGACCCGCGCCCAGCCGATCTGCACCTTGCGCCCGCCCGGCGCATTGTCGAACACCTGCGACGCGTAGTAATCCCCGTGATGGGCCTTGTATTTCCCCTCGTGAACGGGGCTGAACGTCTTGCCGTCAAACGTGCCGATCCGGTACTCCGTGGATGCGCCCCAAACGACCCACAGGCGCTTGTTGGCGTCGCCGTCCACGGGCAGTTCGAACAGGTTTGGGCACTCATACATGTCTTCGAGCACGCTGGTCTCCGTCCAGTTCTTCAGATCCTTGGACTCGAAGAAAAAGAAACTCTGTTTCGCCCCCGGCGTCTGCATCTTGTTGTAGATGACCATGACCCACTTCTTATCCGGCGCATACCAGCGGATCATCGCGTCGCGGCTGCCGTCGCCCCGGCGAATGTCCTCCTTGGGCAGCGGCTTGTACATCATCTCCGGGTTGCGGAGAGCGGTCATCCCCCCATCGGTGCTGACGAAGACGCACTGGGTGAAATCATGCGGCGTATCGTTGCCGCAGTTGGCGGAATAGACGATTGCGGGCTTCCCCGACTTGCCCAGCCCGGTGGTGTTCTCCACGTCCACAGCCGCCCCGCCGGTCCAGAACGAGCATTCCCCGCGAATGGGCGTCAGGAATAGCGGCTGCTCCTCCCAGTGCAGCAGGTCGGTGCTGGTCGCGTGGCCCCAGGCATTGTTCGGGCCCGCCATCACATTGTTAAAACGGGTGTTGGCGTAGCAGAAATTCCACGTGCCCTCGTAGTAGATCATGCCCGCTGGGTCATTCAGCCACCCCCGTATTGGCGAGAAGTGGACCTTGGGCCGTCCGGGTTCCTGGTACACCGGATACTTGCCCGGGATGGTGTCGCTCGTCTTGACCAGTTCGATACCAGCCGCATTCGGGCCTTCGATCTTCACCGACAGCGTCTTGCCCTGCATAAGCTTCAGGTCAATGCATCTCCACTGGTCCGGATTGGAGGAGGCAATCAGCGCATCGTACACGGACATATAGGGCTCGCCGTCCACGTTGATGAACACCTTGTTCTGACCCGCTTTCCCGTACGAGCACGGAAACAAGAGGTATCGCTTGTCCGCCTTCAAGGTGCTGCTTTGGAGGCTGCTGCCCGCAGGGGCCGGCTTTCCCACCTCGTACACTCGGACTTCCTCCAGTTCAACGATGTCCGGGGCGCTGTTCTTGAGTATGTTCACGCGGACGTAGCGGGCATTGACCGGGGCGAACTTGTACAAGTGGCCATGCGGCGATACCGGCTTGGTGTTGTGGCTCTCGTCAACCACCTTGGTCCAATTCTTTTCGTCGCCGGAGACCTCGACCGTGTACTGGAGGGTGCGCCCGTCCTGGCCCCAGGGGAACAGTTGGACCCGGTCCAGCGCGTACACGTTTTGCAGGTCAACCTGCCACCACTGCGGCGGCTTATCGGCGCCCCACGCCTTGCCGTTGCCGACCCAGCCGTCGGCCGCGTTCTCGGGCACTTCGGCGTCTTTGCCCTGGCCGGCGAAACTGGAGGACTTCGCCGGCTTGCCGGTGGTCAGGTTCTGCTCGAAGTCCCTCCAATTGTACTTCTGGGCGAAGGCGTAGCCGCCGACGACCTGGCCGGACTTGTCGAACAGGGCCGCACGAATGCGGAGCTTGCCGATCTGTTGCACCGGCTTCTCGTAGAGCGGCGAGGCTGCGGTCGGCTCCGACCCGTCGGTCGTGTAGTGGATTCGGCAGCCGGGAGGCGGCTCGGCCGACATCGTGATCGTCGCCGTCCCGGCGTCGGGATTCCTGCCGTACAGCGACTTGTCCTCATATCCGGCGGCCACGTGGATCGTCACGGTCTTGAGAATCTTCGCGAGCCGCTCGTCCTGCTCCTTCTCTCGCCTGCGAAGCTCCAACATTTGAGGGCTCTCGGGATGCGGGGGTTTCGGGAAGCCCTTGGCGATGATCTGTTCCTCCTGCGCGGGGCTGGAGACGCTGTCCGGCGCCCACGTGCCTTCCTGGCGAATGGCCTCGTAGATGCAGCCGTTGACGTAGGCCTCGGCGCTTTGCTCCCACGCCACGCGACTGCCCCCCAGCACGCTGTCGGTGCGTCTGAGCATATCCGCGTTGCAACTGAAGATGTTCCACTTCTCCCACGGCCCGCGGATTTCCCATGGCACCGTGATGATGGTGAATCCCGTGTCCAGCGCCTGGCGCGCCCCGGTGTACCAGGAATACATGATCAAGTCGGTCAGTGCGGGATCCGTCGGCGGGCCTTGATATCCGCCCCAGAAGATGGTTTTCTTCCCGTACTTCTTCACGATCTCGTTCATTCGCAACGCGTGTCGCTTCAGGAGGTCGTCCTTGCCGCCCTTGTCCTTCTCCCGCATGTTGTGCTTCTTCATGTACTCCTTCACGTGGGGCCTGTCGATGAACCATTCCCATTGGACTTCGTCCCCGCCGATGTGGAAGTAGGGCGAACTCTTGAACACCTCGCACATCTCGCCCACGATCGTGTCCAGCACCGGGTAGATGTCGTCGTTGGCGATGTCCATCAGGCGGGAGCCGGGATCCCCCAGGAGGTACTTGCCCTCCGGCGTCTTCAGATCGGCAAGCAGGCCCTCGCAATGCCCCGGGGTCTCCAGTTCCGGCACCAGCGTCACGCCGCGCGCGTCGGCATACGCGACCGTTTTCCTGAGTTCCTCCAGGTCCCACGACTTGAACGAATCGCCGTTGCTGATGGCGCCGTTGTTGTCGCCGGCCCGGGGGTAGGCCTTCAGCGGAAAGTAGATGCCGCTCCCGTCGTGAAAGTGCAGGTGCAGGTAGCGGACCTTGAAGTACCGCATGGCCTCGATCGCATCCCGGACGCCCATCAGCGGCAGGCCCTGCCGAGCGCAGTCGATCATGTACCCGCAGTAGTCGGCGAAGGGCCAGTCCTTGATCGCCATCTTCGGCAGAGACCATTTGCCGCCGCTTTCCTTGAGCGATTGCAGAAGGGAGGCGGTGCCTTCGCACACCGCCCGGTAGTCCCATCCCTCCACGACCGCTTTGTCCGAGACGTCAATCGTGTGCGCGTAATCGCGGACCTTTTTGACCTGGCGGTCCTGGACCGTCAGGATGTCGGCGTCCGCTCGCAGCTGCGGGTTGATCTTCAGCACGATGTCCCCCGGCTTGGCTTCGCCCCCGGCCGGCGCCAGACTGATCTTGGTGATCAACAGGATCTCCTGCGAGAGGATCGCGGCCAGCGGCTTAAGCTTCGCCTCCGTGGCCACGATGCGGCTCTCGGCCGTAATCGACATCTCGCCGCCGGTCAGCCTGACCGACTTAGGCGTCGGGAGGAACTTGGGGGGGGCTTCCGCCCGGGCGGTCCCGGCGCCAAGGCCCAGGCACAGCAGGCCCAGCCACACCAGCCCCCGGGACAACAGGGGCAGCACCACCCCGGCCGCCGAAAGGGTTCTACCGTTCGGGACGCCATGTATTCGCAGGGCCATCGCAAGGTCTCCTCGGTTCAAGGGCATTTCGGTCCGCAACGCCAATCGCAACCCACGCCATGTCTTACTCCGGGGTCTATTCGCCCGCGCCGCGCCACTCATACTTCACCCGGTTGCACGAGCCCAACATGCGGCCCTCGTGGACCAGGGCCGCCTTCAGGACGAAGCCCTTCGCCATCTTCAGCGGCTGGGTGTAGACAGGCGACTTCGGCGTCGGATCCGTTCCGTCCAGCGTGTAGTAAATCTTGCTGCCGGTAGGGAAAGGGGCCACAAGCTTGACGGTCAGTGCGCCGGAGTAGGCGACCCAGCCCTTCAGACCGTCGGACACGCCGAGGATCTTGCCGCCCTCGGTCACCACGTGGACCGGCGCGGCCACTTGGAACATGCGCTCGGTGGACCTCGCCATGCGCTGGCGGTACTTGCCTTCATCGCCCCACTCGTTGTCCGGGCCCCACGTCCGCTCCTGGCGCTCGCACAGCACGGGAACGTAGTATCCGAGCATGGAGAATTCGCTCATCTGCCACATCGGCCGCTGTGCGCCAAGCACGTTCGTGGTGCGTTTGTAGATGTGGTTGTTGGCATAGTACATGCTCCACTTGGGAATCGGCCCCGTAAACCACGGGACGGTGATTACGTTCCAGCCATCCCGCTCCATCTCGGCGGCGAAACCCTGATTATACCAGGTCATGACGACCATATCGTCCTTGACGCGCCTGTCGCTGGCAAAACCCTCCCACGCAATCGCGATCTTGCCGTACTTGGCGCAGAGCTGCTTCATGCGGATGATATGCATGATGGCGACCTGCCAGGCGTCGTTCAGAGGGTGGTCGTCTTTGGGGAGAGTGTGCTTCTTCATATACGCCTGCTCCTCAGGAGTCTTGCCGACGCCATAGATGTTGGCCTCGTCGCCGCCGATGTGGAAGTAGGGCGACGCCTTGAAGATGGCGCACATCTCGCCCATGAGCGTGTCCAGCGCGGTGTAGAGCTTCTCGCTGGCCATGGGCATGCAGCCGGGGCCGGCGAAGATGTCGGGCCGCGACCGGGCCATGGCGCCATAGTGGCCCGGGGTCTCCAACTCGGGCACGATCGTCACCCCGCGGGCCACCGCGTACGCCTCCAGGTCCCGCATCTCCTGCTGCGTGTAGCACCGGGCAATGATGCCGTCGGAAATCTGCCAGTTCTTGCTGCCGAGCTCCGGGAATGCCTTGGATCCGAAGGTGTAGGCGTGATCGTCGCTGAAATGCATCTGAACGTAGCGAATCTTCCAAAACCGGCAGGCCTCGATGGTGAACTTGATGCAGTCGGGCGGAATCCACTGCCGGGCCGCGTCAATCATGGTCCCGGTGTAGTCCGCATGCGGCCAGTCCTTGATCGTCATCTTCGGCAG
>Ga0315284_10006567_pt1 | contig 16556 bp, 13 predicted proteins | sample YL17G09_16_MG_FD_203696 | JGI IMG/M metagenome (GOLD analysis project Ga0315284, IMG submission 203696) | Sediment microbial communities from Yellowstone Lake, YNP, Wyoming, USA - YL17G09_16 | ecosystem: Environmental > Aquatic > Freshwater > Lake > Sediment | place: USA: Wyoming | collected...
ATAAACAAAAACTTCATATCCAGGGCGAATCATAATTGAATTCATTTTTGAAGTCTCAATTTTCAAAGATTCTCCAATTTCCATTCCAATTTTTATTCCATTGTAGTTAGAATGCGAATGAATAATTACAACATGTTCTGGTTTTTCCTCGAATATTTTCATAATTTCCATTGAAACCATCCTATCATTGAATCTTCCAAAATCTTTTTGAGAAGATGTGGCGACAATAAATTCCCCATTAAAATTATCACAAAAGTATAAAACAGCTTGGTAGCCATCTGGAATAATGATTGAACTTGCTGACCGTTCTGGGAGACTAATTTGGCTAGCGATGTAGTTTCCTGGGATTGGCAAATCGGTAAAGAGTCCTTTGTGGTCGATATCGTAAAATAAGCGCACAAATTCATTCTGAAGATTTGGTAACCTTGGCTGAATATGAATTTGACTATTTGGCGGGATCGACATATTTGGGTCAAAAACATCATGAATAAATCCAATTTGTTTTCCTGTGGTGGTAGAAACACTCAAAGCAAAATCATTGCCAAGATTGATTGTCTTACTTTTAATAATGTGATTTTCATGCTTAGATTGTGAAAGTTCATTTTGAAATCTTTTAGCTCTTGAATTTTCAGTTGCACAACTGCAGCAGCTGTTGCAGCGTCTGGCATCCATGATTGGAAAAGCCAATGCTGACGCAAAAAATATAATAAATAATTTGTGGTTCATTGTGTTTTGATAATTGATTAAAAATGTTGATTTGTTTATTTCATTTTTTTTTATATATTTGCATAACAATTATAATATTTTGGAAGAAGGCTATATGGGTGTCCAATGTGAATCGTGCACCATATCATATTCTACACATTTATCGACAGGTGTATGTATGAATTATCTCACAGTGCTTGCACACACAGTATTTGCAATACACCTCAAAAAAGAAATGCAGTTCTTCACTTAGGAAGTAACTGTCAAAATTTTCGTTGGAAAAGTCATATTTAATACGACTCGATAAACAATCGGTGCATTCTGGCTCCCAGCATTTACGAAATGAATTCTATACACTGGTTCGCCCAGGTTTCTCGACACTTTCCATTCTTTAAAGGGATTTTCAATTGGGGTAATTTCGTAGAAAAACTCAAAGTAAGTATCTCCAAATTTTTCCCCACAAGGATGTTCGTGATGGATCTTTCCAGAAATTGGATTCTTCCATTGTTCATTTTCATAATCATAGTCACACCTGACTAGTACGCATCTGCGTGGAAGTAGGATGATATTATGTGCGCTTCATAGAGTGAAAAAGGGACTGTCTGGTAAGTTTTCCATAGAAAGTGCCTAACCTTCTCTTAAAAAATAGAGCTTTACACCCTTGAAGAGGGCATTATTTTTTTAAATTAACAAAAATGATTGAAAAATGCATTATTTTTTTTTATTTAAAAAAAGATTTAACAATTGTTAAAAACTATGTCAGACTTAAAAAAATATCTTACCATTTTCGATATTGTCCCAAATTTGATAGACTCCGGGATTCTGAACCGAAAATGTAACTTATAGAAGAAAATAATTATAGAGCTGAGCTAGCTCAACTCAAATAGTAGAAACAAAGTTCATCTCCTATCACTTCTACTATTCTTCAAAAGACTCCATACAGAGATGCAGCAGTTCCAGTCCGTAGTCTTCAATATTATTCTACTGATTCTGATTCGCAGATGATATTAAATTACAACAAAAAATTGATTTAAATATATCTTATTATAATAAATAATAAAATGGAATTCTGCCCAGATTGTGAAAGTCTTTTATATTATCAAGAAGAAGAGGGAAAATTAATAAATTATTGCAATGGCTGTGGTTATAAGAACCAATCAGATAAAACTTTGATTTCTCAAAATTTATATGGAAAAAACAGTATTGCAACATTCGGCAGTCGCAAAAATTACGTCTATGACCCAACACTTTCCAGAACCGCAAAATATGTGTGTCCCAATGAGAAATGCATGACACACACCCAGCCTGAAAAAAAAGAAGCCGTTTTCTTCAATGAAGGAGACTCACTGAAGAATATATTTATTTGCAGGGTCTGCCAAACTGAATGGAAATATTAGCCAATAAAAAATTGAAACAATTTAAAAATAATATTATAATTATACAAATAAGCTAAAAATGGAGAACGCAGAAGTATTCGAAGCGAATGAAGATAATGGTGAGCTCAATTCCAATAATGAGGCAAATGAAAATTCTAATCAGATTGAAGTTTTAGAAAATGACACAAAATTAGAGGATTTTAGAACAACATATGACAAAATGATTGATAAAAATACACAAAGAAGGACCATTCCTTTTTTGACAAAATACGAAAAAACCAGAATTATTGGCAAAAGAGCCATGCAAATTTCAAAAGGATCACCTCCCTTAGTGGAAATTGGTGATCTAGAGAACCCCATTGATATTGCCAAAAAGGAGCTCATGGAGCGAAAAATACCATTTATTATTCGCCGTCCATTACCCGATGGATCATATGAAGACTGGCGGGTTGATGAACTAAGAATTCTCGAATAAATAATTATGTTGAACCTTTTGTAATTCACCAGGCACAAAATTAGGTGTATTTACTGTGTATGTTTGCGTTAGATGAACAGTATTTTCTGCGAGCCTAGAATGAACTGCCACATAAACCGGATAATCTGCAACACTAGGATATGTCCAACTTATTTGAATATTATTTGTCTCATCGGTGAATAATATTGTTATAATTGCATCTGCATTTTTTCTCGTGTTTTTACTACTTGATTTTGTGCTTAGGAGACCATTTGACAGTAGAAAATTGCTACCAAAAATTTGGTATGCATTCTTTTCCATTTTCCTTTTAATGGAATCCACTGTATCCGTCTCATTAAAAGTTACCCACAAAATTCCAATATTGTTATTTATGGTTTTAGTATTGTAGAATGCGATTGGCAAAATGCAAACTAAATCACGTCCAATGCTCTTCATATTAAGACAATAATAAAGTCGCTGCATTATATGATATATCATAGTTGCCTTTACATTATTTTTTCTTTTAAATGATTCTCTTGTAATATACCGCTCAATATTCATTATATTTTCGAATAAAGGAAGAGGTTGTTTAATTTTTGGAAGTTGGTTTCTCAGTAAGATCAGTTTAATTGCGGCGAAAATATAGTAAAACTGGGTATGATAGAAATTATCTTTCTGTTCGTTGGCAAATGCCGTGTAGCAAAATTTGCCAATATTGGATCCTCCAATAAGCTCATGGTTTAATTTTCCGTAGAATCTATGATTTTCTAAATCAAGCCAAATTTTATAATGATACTGCTTACAATTAAGGAATTCTTTTTTAGTTTTGAAGAGGTTAATATTGGTGATCTTATTTGCGGATAATTTATTGTAATTTTCATTAAATCTTGAAAGCTTGACATACATAGATTCATAACTGATTGTATTAATACTATTTGAATCAAAAAATGCAATGCTGTCAATCACTGATTGACTCGTATTATTTTTCTTATTTATGATTTGCTGATAATTATCCTCTACAGTTATACTGTAACGCCATTTTTTAGTGGCATAGTATAAGATTGGGAACCCACATACAATTGGAATAGTATATTTTGGAATATTCTGGGGGATTTTAGCATATATTTTATGGAAAATATCCCATAAAATATTGCGCCCATATTGTAACCATAGTTGGTGATTCATAATTATTTATAATAATTTTTCTTTAAGTAAAATTATTCATAAAAAAATTGAAAGTAAAAAATTACTTATTTTAGATAGTAATTAATTTTGAGTAATGGTAAGACAAAGACAATTTGCTAGGCTTAGTGATATGCCTTTTTCTCTTTCTACTGCTCCTGCTCCTGCTCCTGCTCCTGCTCCTGCTTCTTCTAAAAAAGTCGCAAAAGCATCAAAGAACATCAAAGCTACCATCAAAAAGAAAAAAAAATCTGGACCATCTGGTTCATCTGGCGTTCATACAAAATGTCCTCATGGGCGTCGAAAAAGCCTATGCAAAGAATGCGGAGGTAAAGGTTTGTGCCCACATGGCAAGCGGCGAAATAACTGCAAGGATTGTGGTGGGAAGTCAATTTGTTCCCATGGTAAGCGCCGGACAATCTGCAAAGATTGTGGTGGAAGTGCCATATGTTGTCATGGTCGCCAGTTCAATACATGTGGTATTTGCTGTGTAGAATGTGATCATGGCATAATGAAGGGTAAGTGTGAACTTTGTATTGAAGAATGCAAACAAGTGTCAATTCTATGTCCGCATGGGCAGCAAAAAAACCGATGCACTGAATGCAAAGAAGAGTTTATATGCCAACATGGCAAACGCCGATATAAGTGCAAAGAATGTGGGGGGAAGGCTTATTGTGAGCATGGGCGTCTCAGGAACTATTGCAGGCACTGCGGCGGGAAGTCCCTATGTGTGCATCAACTCCAGATCCAAACATGCCATGTCTGCCGTGAGGGATGTCCTCATGGCAAAAAGAGCGGTCGATGCGATATTTGTATCGTAGGATGCAGACTACTCGTAGTAAATCCTTCGAGACCCATAAAAGTGAGTATCCATCCTCAGAATAAAGTGCCTTCGTCCTGTGCTTTATCAAGTAGTTCCAGGAGCAGTTCTCCGGATAGTTCCAGGAGCAGTTCTCCGGATAGTTCCAGGAGTAGTTCTCCGGATAGTTCCTGGAGTAGTTCCAGGAGTAGTTCCAGGAGCAGATCCCCAAATAGAGATGACATTTTTGGAAATCCTCCTCTCTCTCCGAACTTGGCATGGCTTAGAGGTTCTTGTCTTGGTATAGCTATGGAGACTGCTCCTAAAAAACCAAGTACTCCTCTTTGGGAAAGCTCTTCTCAGTTATTATCTGAAGGTGAAAGTCCACCTTGGGAAAGCCCTTCGAGAGAGGAAAGTCCTTCTTGGGAAAGTCATCTTTTCATCTTCCCTGATGTGGACCAGACTAATCAAATGGAAGTAAGTGACTTTCTTTAATAACATGAATGAAAGCACAATTTATAATTTTCATATATATAAAATTTGAAATATTTTATTTTATTAAATGTAAAATAAAATATACTCATTTATTAAGCAACAGGGGTGAAATGACGAGAAAGAGCCTTCATCAGAGTGTTGTAGTAGCAGTTCTCCTCCTGAACAACCTTGCCCTTCTTATCCTTAACGGCGCAGAGCTCAGGGAAAAGGTGCTGAAGGGTAGTATCCATGTTGATACGACGCTTGTTGCTGGAATCCTGGAGGCTTTGATTCTTAATATAAGAAGTAACCAACTTCAGAGCCTGCTTGCGGCTGACAAGTAGGTGCTCACTGTCATAAGTCAAGTTATCAACAATCAGGACACCATCATTGTCATTGAGGCTATTGTTGTTCTCAAAAAAAGACTTCATCTCTGCAGTATAAACAGGCTTCAGCTGTTGAAGACCCTTGTTGCCGTTGGTAGAGCGATTCTCACGACTCTTACGGCTCTTCTTATCTAGGCGCTGGATATCACGCTCAAGCTTGCGGATATTAGCGGCAGTGGCACGGGTACCCTTAATAAGTGTCTGAAGAAGAGTCTGGCACTGGCGTGCAAGCTCAATAAGAGAGTTAGCCTCTGCTTGAAGGCTGCTGACATCCTTGGAGTCAGCGGAAGAATCAACAGCTGCGGATACGGGCTCCTCAACAGCGGCGGTAGCGACGGCAACAGGGGCAACAACAGGGGTAGCTTCTACGGCAACATCGGCGTCGGAATCAGATTTTCTAGAAGTTTTAGAGGCGCTTTTCTTAACAAGAGTGCTTGGCATTTGATACTATATAATGGAAAGTAAAAATGGAATTTATACGAATTACACCCAAATTCATGCACTAAATATTCGTCTCCTAAAGTATTAACAAAAAATCTTGGAAAAAATCTGAAAAATATTAATATTTTTCAGATTTTTGTAATATTTAAAAATGATCAGTATTTTAAAATAAAATACCACATATTCCAACAGAATACTGGTGATCTTTAAATTTACCAGTATAAATTAAAAAAAAATTGATTTATTTTATTGGTTAATTTATTATGAAATACAAAAGTCAAAATGCCTAAGAAGATTAGCTCTAAACCCTCAACCGTTGCCGTTGTTTCTGAACAACTTGAAGAAGTTTCTGTTCCTGCTGTTGTAGAACAACCTGAAGTAAAAATTGAAAAGAAACAAAATGATTATGAATCCGAAGTCGAAACTGACAAGGAAGAAGTGAATACTGTTGATGCTCTTATTTCTGAATTAACTGAAAATATTGCTACTATGAAGGAATTAACCCTCAGAAGTCAGCAGGATTTGAAAAAATTGGTTCGTGAAATTCAACTTGAACGCAAGAAAGCAGAAAAGGGTGGAAAGAAGAAAGAAAAGAAGGTCCGAAATGGAACTACTGGTCTTGATAATGAGGTAAAAGTTGTTACCTCAGATTTCCGCCAATTTATTGAGAAGAATTATCAACAATTGATGGGTTCTGATGAAAAGCAAATTGTTAGTGAATTGAAATATGATTCCGATGGCTCTCTCCTTATTTCAAGGAAGATGGCTCACAAATTTGTGAATTCCTATGTGAAGTTGCACAAACTTCAGTATGAAGATAATGGCAGAAGAATCCATATGGATAAGATGCTTCAAAAACTTTTCCCTGAAAATGCTGAAAAGAAAGAAAAAGGGGTTGTTACTAGAGAGGAGAATTTTTACTTTACCTCTGTTATGAAAGCAATTTCTTCACATCTTTCCAGCGCTAATTCAAAGTAATTAGATAATATTTGATGATTTTAAAAATTATTTTATAAATTCCAGAAAATTAAAAAAATATATAATATTTTTTTCTTTGTAAATGATTTATTAGATCGTCTTTACGAAAATATAAATCAAACTTTTTTACATCTCTTACTTTTGTAAAGAATAAGGATTCTTTCTACATAATGGACATGAATAAGATTTTGACTGAAAAAACCATTCATCAACGCATTTTTTATGAAATACGTGTTTGCATCCACATAATTCTCTATAAAAGTCATTACTATTAAATTGTTGATAACATATTGAACATTCAGATCCACAATTTATTGTATTTTTTATTTTTTTTGCTGGTGATAAATGGAAAGTAAAGTCTCTCTTTGTTAGATTCTTATCTGGATCATTATCCCCCAAATTAATAATAGCAGTCGTATATTCTTTATTATCATTCACAATAATTAAATGCTTGTATTTTTTGGTTAATTTAATTTTTTCAATAATTTGTTCATAAGTGTTTATATTATCGCCTAAATCATGGCTATGAATATATATCATTATTTATTATAATTCAATATTTTTTAATATAAATCGCATAAATAAGGCTTTATCCTATTATATTCTTAAAAAAAAGAATGTCTTTATTAATATTTTTATTATCAATATTGGATGTAATTTCTTTATTAATAAACATTTTTTCAATATCTTCTTTTTTCATATGAGTATAATATCTCGTTTTAATATAGAATAAAATTGTTTCAATTAATCTTTTTTTATCAATCTTATTATCTCTATACTTAATTTTTTCTGGTATTTTTGGAAAAACTACTGGATAATTTAACTTTTCTTTTATCATCACAAGATCCGCCCACGAAGCGGGTTTAAATCTATATATTCTCTTAATTATTTCAAATTCTATTAAATGCATTTTGAATCCAAAAAAGTAGAAATGATAATTCGGATTAAATATTACCTCTTCATATTTTATTTTATTAAATATGTATCCCAACTTATCATAGAATTTAATTGTATAATCTTGATATGCTTTGGACCCTTCATAGGATATATCTACACATGGTAAAAATGAATTTGATGAAACATCAAATAATTTATTATATCTATCATCAAAATTTTTATTTTTTGTTATCATAGGATATATAAATCCATCAATATCATTAAATTTTCTTAGACCATATACATATAAAATTACACTGGAAAGAAAAATAAAATTAATTATTTCTGCTTGAGTAAAATTTTCATAAAGTGATTTTTTAAGCGTATTAATATATACCAATTGTTTATATGAATTATTTCTAATTAATTGAGAAATATTTTGTTTTGCCAATAAATCCAGGCTATTTTTATTTAAATATATTGTTGCATAATCAATGGTTTCTTGAAAGTAATCATTAATATGTAATATATCATATGGTCTCATTTCATTTGTTTTCCAGAATGACCTTAATTTTGTTTTAAATTCACTTTCAGATCCAGATATTTGCCCACCTTTTTTATGTTCATAAAAAATAATTACAACTCTCTTCTTTTCATCATTTTTTTCCCATCCTTTTTGTTTAACATTATAATCAAGATGATCAATTGTTTTATTCCGATCTGTTGTTAAATATATTTGAAACATCAAACTCATCGCTTCCCCATAATTTATATATATTTCTTTCGTATAATAAACATCACCATTTTCTTCTAACATTTTATGCATTTCTTTGCTATGCAAATTAAAATCGATTGCTGGCCATATTGTAATAACCTTCATATTAGGTCTGCATTTTATGAATTGAATAAGCATATCTTCAATATATGGTTGATCTTTCTCTAAAGATTTTGTGATTTTAATGGGTTTCCCATCAAAACGTTTCGCTATTTTTTTATAATTTTTGTAAAAGTCATTTATAGTTATTAGTTTTTCAACAAGAGATGAATAATCATATGATTTAATATTAAACATTGGTGACAAATTGGGAAAATAATACCAGCTTTTTATATTGAGATAATATTGTGAAATAATTATATCTGAAAAATTAAATTGGATATATTTTGTGACGGAATTTGTGATAAAGTCTGTTACATATTCAAGACTATCAGGATAACTTATTTCCATTATTTTCTTTTTTAATGAAAGTTTTTTAACAAGTTCTTTATTATAAGAGGGACAAAAATCTAAAAATATTGGTAAATGGTCACTAAGAGGTGCAAATATTGCATCATAATTAAAAATAAATATATTTTTTAGAGTATTTTTTGATGGACATATGAAATCAGTGGTATTTCTAGAGAATATGTTAGTATTTTTATTAATTTTCAGACTAATAAAAGTCTTAAATATTTCAGATAATCTTTTACTCATAAAAGTATCATTAAAATCTCCAGATAAAAAAATATTTTTTGTTTTATATTTTTCAATAGCATAATTACAAATTTCTAATATTTCTTGAATTTGAAGCAATCTTATATCTTCATATCCAGTATTTTTTTTAAGTTTTTCTATATTAAATATTCTTGGATTACTATATTCAATATGTGTATTTATTATTATATAATTCATATCTTTTGTTTTAAAGAAAGCTAAAATTGCGGATCTATTACCTGTTAAATAAAATATTTCTTTTTCAAATGGTATTTTTGAAAATATACCATTTCCAATAACATAATAGTCTTTTTTCTGAAGGAAATAGCTTTCTCCAATAATATTATTAACAAGAGCACTATATTGATATCCAATTTCCATCATTTTTTGAACAAGAAATTTATAATTATAAGAATCTAATGAGGTAACTTTAATATTTTTGTTAATATTTTTGTCAAATATTGGAACAATTTCTTGTAAGCATAATATATCAGCATTAAGTGCGATAAAAAATTGGATAAAATTATTTATATTTCTTTTCTTCTCATAATTTTTAAAAATAGTTACAAAATCATGGACATTATAAGATGCAATGCGTGTAGTATTATCTTCTAATTTTGGAATATAAACTTGTGAATTATTATTAAATAATTTGTCAATAATATCATGTTTATCTTCAGATTCAAAACTATATGCTTTTTTAGATGTATTTGATAATATTTCAAAATTTTTTTTTAAAAAACCTAGTGAAGATATATCATTTGGAAAAATATTATTTGAATTTGATTGATTAGATATAATTTTAAATTTTGACATAATATAAATATATAAGATTTTTATATTATGTCAAAATTATATATTTATCTTTATCAATAATATAATTATTGATAAATTTTTATATATCTCCTAAATAAGTTTTTTATAAATCAATATTTTAAAATAAATAGTAAATTGCATAAACATGTACAAATTTACTTACGAGCTGGAGCAACACGAGACTTCTGAGCGGCGGCTGGCTTAGCAGTAGCTGCCGTGACAGGAGCAGAACTAGGCTTTCGAACAACTTTTTGAGGTTGCTCTTCTTCTTCCTCTTCTTCAGCTTCAACTACATCAGAATCTTCAACAGATTCTACATCAGTGCCAGCTTTCTGATCATCTTCATGCTCATCTTCAGGCTCTTCTTCTTTTGCATTCTCAATCGCTTTGATTGATTCATTCGCAGAAATCTTAGTAGAAACAATACCGGTCTTATTGCTGAAAGCATAAGTGGTGGGCTTTCCACTAGACATCTTTGGAACAAGAATCTGTTGAATCGTAAGATTCACACCAAATCTTCCACTCACAAACCAAGGACGGAGGGAGACAATTGCCTTCACTCTGGCACCCTTTGGAACAAGTTTTTCCAACTGGGAGAATGACTCAATTTCAACCTCTTCCTCTTCGGAATGGTAGAACAAAAGTGCTGGGGTAAGATCAGTAGAACTTTTCTTCTGAATCTTTGGAGCAATGCGTGGTGGATAATCACCACCTTCGGACTTCTTCACAGAAGAAGTGTACATTGCCCTTACAACTTCACGTTGTGCAGGAGTGTATTTCTTCTTAAAAATAATCATACTGTTTTCAACAGCAAAATCAATCATATATTCATCAAGTTCAGTTAAAACTTTAATCAAATTATCATTATGTTCAAGTGAAATATTTAATGAATAATCAGTCTTATCAGATTTATCTCCTGCTTCAAATGCTTTCACACCAAATGGTGCACGTCCAATATTCGTTTCAACATGAAACAAACCAGAATTGTAAAGAAGATAGCTTTGTAGGCGTTCATTCTTTTTCTTCGGTTCAGTTGCGGTGATACAGGAAACATCAAATTCTTCAGTAGGGATAATACGAAATTCAGCGGTAGAGTTAGAGGACATTTTGCGTAGGGTTTTGTAATACTAAAAAGAATGGCAAAAAAATAAATCAATTTTTTTTATTTTCACAAAAAATTGATTATTTATTATTTAAAATATTTTATATATTATAAATAAACAATGCAAGCAGTATATTATGATCCCAATAAATGCATGTCCATTCGGGCACGTCATCAAAATATTCAATGTTGCTATGATAAGAAGCCAAATTCAGATTATTGCGGAATTCACACAAGAAGCCAAAATATTGTTCGGATTGATTCAATTTTAGGAGCACAACAGATCGCTCAAGTGGCTATCCAAGAAATTGCCCCAGTAGTTGTTCCTGACATAATATTTGAAAATATTATTGAAGAAGAATTAGTTGTTCCTCTTGTTGCAGTTGTTATCAAGAAAAAAAACCCAAGTTCAAAAGAGAATAAGAATGATATTTACACATATCATGATATCAAAGCGAAAACAAGAATGAATAATGAAAAATTAGAGCGATCCTGTGAATTCTATGGCATTACTTATGATGAGGAAGCACCAAAAAAATCTTACAAAATCTTAAAGCAAATTATTATCAAACGCATTGAGCCATATTTTAACCATGAAGAATCTATTATTCTTATTCAAAAAATCTTCAAAGGATGGAATATCCGCCGAAGACGCAATTGCAACAATAAAGAAGACTGTGGAACTATGGATTCACTCTTTGAAATCCCGATCCAATACTATATTGATTACAAAGATGAAGGATGTTTCACTTATGGATTTGATATTCGCTCACTTCATATGATTATGGCGGAAGCCAACCCAATCAACCCATATACGCAAAAACAGCTTATATTGGGCACATCTGGAAAAAACTTCTTCGAAAAATACACGAAAAAGATGACAGCTGTTAAGGAAAAAGAAGGGCGTGTTAAATTTGACTCACCAAAACTTACCAAAGAACAGCGATTTAACCAAACTTTAATCCGAGTTTTTCAAAAAATTGATATGCTAGGTCACTATACTGACATAGCATGGTTTCAAAATATGTCCCTCGATGATTTGAACAAATTTTATGTACTTGCCTACAATATTTTCGCATTCCGTGCCCAATTGTCGCATGAAGTCCGCAAGAAAATCGTAAAGGATGGAATACTATTCCAGAATTTCATTGGAAGCCTGCACCATCTTCAAGAAAGAACAAAGCATATTCTCCAATACGAAATTCTCCGAGAAATTGAGCGCATATTGGACGAAGGTGAAGACAGAGACAGTAAAATTCTTGGTGTTACTCTCATTCTAACCGTTTTGGTTGAATGCAGCCCTGCCGCAGCCTTGGCTCTGCATTGGCTGCGGCAGGACTCTTTTGATTAGTTCGCCTAGTTGGCATACATGAGCCCCGAAATACCGGCATCAATCCGTAAAATATTATAATTTGTCGCATAAATATTCAATTGTGTATTTTTCTGAATTACACAATCGTTTAATGTCAATTCTAGGCTTGCATTGTCTAGCCTACTAAAATTACACGTTCCTGTAGGCTGTTGGATTTCCGGCTGGAAACAGAAGCTATATACATATATAAAGTTCCTGGGGACACGCGTATGATACTGATAAGGTTGTAGCACCCGGAATACAAAGGGCTCCCTTCTTCTAAATCTCTCTTGACCCTCCATACGAATGGTTGCCTTATCTATTGTATCTCCCGGGATAGGCTCACCATTGCTAAAATCGAAATATTCATATGATTTATTGGCGCCCAGCTGATAAATTTTGTCCGTCTGTAGGACCCAAATAATTTCCTTGACTGGATGATTGAATGTCATTGGAATAATTACGTCCTTTTGATCCACGCCAATTGTATTTACTTGTAGTTGCTCTATCAGGTATTCCAGGCTACAGCTCGCAAATTTTCGACGCTCTTCATTCTCAAGGAAAATATAATCCACCCAAAGGCTCGTCTCTATGATGCTCTTTCCTTGCACAATAGAACTATCTTTTCCTCCTAGACCCGGAGGCAAACCATTGCTAGATATCCAGAGTTCATCAAATTGGCGGAATGCCACCACTATGCGGACTTTGCTATATTGCAAGGCTATGAGTGGCAACGCCATTCCTAGATAGCGATTAAACCAGAATTGGAGCGGGACATATAAATTGAGAGGACCCGGCTGAGAATCTGTGTTAAAATTGGGCTCTTTTCCAATCATTAGATTATAAGCATATTCCTTCTCCGTTGTTAAGGTCAGCTCACTCCATATTTCCAGCCATTGACCAAAATGGCGGTCAATAATTTGCCCACCTATTTCTATATCAACATGGCGAATAATAGCGTGTCCTATTCCATTCACCCAACTCACTGTGTAATCTGGATTATTCTGGGGCTCCGTGTTTAGATTGGGGAGCCTAATATTTAAAAATATTTGATAGACTAAATCTGCATTGGGGTCAATATCACAATAAACTGTATTTCCAAAATTGGCGTCACCATGGAACATTTGTTGGATGCTTTCTATGGCAAAATTTGTATATCTTTTATAAACAGCAATGAAAAATGTGATCTGAGGATTCCCAGTTAAATAAACATCTTGCGGTCCATATGCTGCTAATTGTAATAAGCCTCCTGGCATATTCTATATTGGATTAAATTTTTTAAACCTTTGTCGAAATTATAAATTTTTGTAAAAATAATGATCCTACAAAAGATCGATTAATTCTTGCAAAAGCACTTCTAATTCTGGGAATGAAACCCGTGCTTTTGGATCAATTGCAAGTCCTCTCTCCAGAATTTGAAGAAGAAGTTTGCCAACTCGCGAATCGTCTTCTTTGAAATCGGCTGGAATTGGAGGCTCTTTTAACGAGTCAATCTTCAATTGCACATGTAATGGTGCGACAGAACCAAGTGCCCCAGAAAACAAATGCAAAATCATTGCCTTTCCTGTGAGAATTTCTATCAGAAAAGAGATCACAGCCCAAACTTCAGATTTGTCTGAATAATGAGATAAATTGAGAACTTCTGGTGCTATGTGTAAAGTAGTTCCAACACATTTTGGATAATACTCTAAAATTTTCGTCGCCTCTCCAAAGTCAAACAAGACTAATCGCGACTTTTCACCAAGTATGAGCCCCGTGTTTTGAATCTTAATATCCCGGTGCAAAATACCCTTGGAATAAAGGTGCGCTACTGCAGAAACAAGTTGCTGAAATAGCATAAGTTTTTCTTTGCGTGATTCTGGAAGATTAGAAGATGTGAGTGGTTCAATAAGGTCCATAATAAAGAAAAATCTAGTCCCATCATACCAGACTTCTTCAATGGTTAGGATATTTGGATGCTTAGTTTGGAGTCCAATCTCAGCCTCGCTCAATACTTTGATAATTTTGCAAGTTTCATTGATGGAAGCGTTCAAACATTTTATGGCTTTTAATGCACCACTTGATCTTTTTTTTGCTCGATAAATAAAACCAAATGCTCCCTCACTTTTTAATTTAATTTCTTCATATTCATGCAAAGGATCTCCTTTTTGAACAAAACTTGGAAGATGCAACAAATCTGAAGAAATTTGTTGGGGAATATCTAGTTTAATTTTTTTATTTCTAAATGCCATCTAAGAATTCTTAGTTATTTAACAAAAATTATAAATAAAAACCATTCAATTTTTTTATACTATAAGAATTAAAGAAATTATAACTACTACCAATATGACATCGAATGAACACGTCATTGCCAATATTGTGAAAATAGTCAGCCACTTGATTCAACAAGATGACATCCATAGCCACGGAAATATCATTGGTGATAAAACCATATACGCCAAAGAAGGGCTCTATGTCGGTGATTATAATCCCAATTACGACTTTTTTATAAAAGGGAGGGGCTGTATTACTGGTGATGTTATTATCAAAGGTAATCTATTTTATGAAAATGCGGCGGGGGAAGCCTCCAATAAAAACTATATGGATGTAACCGTAAAGCCCAACCAGAGCACGGGTTTCCGTGTTAGAGATGATATTAGTGCCAAGGGGCTAATATGGGATTCTCAAGAAGAGGAGTTCGTCATTGCTGACGAGCAATTTATTGAGCACATAAAGCCCCGACAGCCTAATTTTTTGTGCAATTTGCGCTTTAAGAACGCCAATTTTAGCAATGGATACTGCAAAAATATTTTGGTGGAAAACAGTATTATTGGGCTGGGCGATAAAATAAAGCTAGAAAGTGATCTAGTTTTGACAGGCAATTTAAAAATAAAAGGGAATATCTATTCGGCGACGGATATTTTATATATAAAGAGCCAGATGACAACGAAAACGATTAAAGTAGAAGGCTCTTTATTTGTGGATAGTGCAGTGGAAGTAGGTAAAGAATTATCGTGCCATGATTTGCGGACAAATCGCGTGGATTGCAGCGACATTCAGGCACATCATCTTCAATTAGAAGGTGACTTAGGGATAAAGGGAGGCTGCGAAATTGGAGGATATTTTATTTCTTGCAAGGGTGCGGAATTCAGGGCGGGAATGGAAGTCAAAGGGAGTTTGTATGTGGGGAAAAATCTTGTTTTTACGGGCGAAGAAAGTGGGATTGCTTTTGAAAGATTATCCAACATTGAAAATGCCAGTGTATCTTATATAAATGGAAAAAAAGTTTCTACATATGGCGAAGTTGTAGTGAGCCAAGGGGCGCAGGAGTTATCCAATAAATCCCTAGGAACAAATTTGGATGCCAATAATTTCCGCATTAGTAATTTGGAATTTCCAATGGAGGCGGGGGATGCCGTGAATAAAAAGTATGTAGATCAATTTGTTATTGGATGTCATTTCATTGAGCCCGCTAGGATTGCTTCTACTGACCACCTTAACTGTCTATTTGCCGCCAGTCATTACCAATTGATGAGCAAGGAGATGGGAAAACTAACCTTGGACGGCGTAGATGCGGAAATTGGGGATCGCATTCTGGTAAAACACCAGCGGACAAAAACGGAGAATGGGATTTATGTGGTTGTAGCAGTGGGCAATAGAAATCAACAGTGGATATTGCAAATTGCGGAAGATTGGGAAGATATTATAAAAAACCGTCCTAGATTGAGTCCAATGATTATGGTGCGATATGGGACGGAAAACGGGCGGAAAATATTTGGGATGAATGTGGTGTATTCGACGATTTGGGAGATGATGGGGGGAACGCAGTTCCCCCCTTACCCCCCCATGCCCGGGGTGCCCCCGGAGCAAAACATAATTTCGTAACGCGAAATTATGTTTTGCATTCATTATAAATTCGCTTTGCGAATTTATATGGACCCCGCATTGAGGCAAAATTACTGATAAAATACTTTTGGATAAAAATATTTAATAAATATTTTTGCTATAATGTGGCGAAGATGGGGGAAATTATTCATTCTGTTTTAATAATGCTGTCATACTAGTTCTTATATCTTCAAATATTTCATCTGTTACTGATTCAATCATATTAAATCTGAATGGAATATTAATAGAGCCCTCTAATAAATTATTTACTATTTCTAATA
>Ga0315284_10006568_pt1 | contig 16556 bp, 19 predicted proteins | sample YL17G09_16_MG_FD_203696 | JGI IMG/M metagenome (GOLD analysis project Ga0315284, IMG submission 203696) | Sediment microbial communities from Yellowstone Lake, YNP, Wyoming, USA - YL17G09_16 | ecosystem: Environmental > Aquatic > Freshwater > Lake > Sediment | place: USA: Wyoming | collected...
GAAATAGCTCCTTGATATGTTGTTCCCCCATCAACAAAAGGGAATGTACTTGTTGAATTTGGGGTTCCTATTGGTAATTCTGAAATTTTTACATTTGCCATTTTATTTTTATTTATAAATATCTTTTATTTTTTTATTGTTTATTTTATTTATTAATTACAACTACCAGTTTCTGTTACACTCGTAACTAACCCTGTTATGTCTGTAAGTATTTTATTTATAAATGATTCATAACAAAGTGCTATTCCTGGTAATAAATCAAGTGTTGGGTCGTAATATGGTGTTGTTAAAGACATATCACTATATAGATAAGAACCAACAATAATAATAGATGATTGAGAATATAATGTTATTGAACCTTGAAGACAACATAATGTGAAATTATAAGTAAAAAATGATATTGTTGGAGTTGGAGTTGGTGTTTCAGTATTTGTAGGTGTTAAAGTAGTAGTAGGAGTTGGCGTTAAAGTAGGTGTATCAGTAGTAGTAGGAGTGGTAGTCGGAGTTTTTGTTGGATTTGGCGTTATACAAGGATTTATTTCTGAAATTATAAAATCACCTTCCTCAGTTAAAATATAATCGCCAAATTCATCTGTGAGATATTCCACACAAGGATTAGTAGGTGTTGGGGTTGGCGTTTGAGTAGGGGTTTCAGTAATAGTAGGTGTTGGGGTTGGCGTTTGAGTAGGAATTGGTTCTGAAATATTTAAAATACAAGTATTGTTTGAACCCGTGAAGATTAAATAATATTGACCAAAATAATATTGATTTTCATATTCATATGGAATAGTGTGACTGCCAAGCTCAATTGTTCCTCCTGTTAATGGATAAAAGGTTATATTTGCAACCTGACCTAAATAAAGTTCGCTATAAATTTTAATTATACTCATCTAAAAATTATTTTCTATTGCCAAACATATTTCACCTGATTGGGTTATCAACTTAGTCATATCGGAAAACGAAATGAAGGCGTGACCTTGCAAACCCCAACCGATACCCCAGCTATTTTTTATTCTAAATAATTGTTTTTGTGTATCAACACCATTTATTACATATGCATGACCACCGGCCAAATAACCTGTTGCTTTTATAAGTCCATTTACATCAGGAAAAAACATATTGTAATACCAATTAGTTCCTACTACAACTGGAGCTATATTTAACACAGTATTTTTCAAAGTGTCAATATCAAAACCCCAATAATAAGAAACAATTTTGTTTGTATTTTGTAAATATTTTGCTCCCGCCCTTACTGATGTTCCGTCATAATTTTCACCTGGCCACTCATCTATTTTTTGGGCTTCTGTATATATTAACGAAGGTAATATATTGGGTTGAGACCCGCTATGAATTATAGGTGCGTCCGATATCCAGTGTGACCAAGCATATCCTACACATTGTGGTGTATTGCCTTGGTCTCCCCACCAAAAATTATCGTCCCAATATTTTGAGGTTAATCCTACTATTCCTGACTTTGTTGGTGTTGGAGTTGGTGTTGGTCTTCTTGTTGAAGTTTTTGTTGGTGTAGGAGTTGGTGTTGGTCTTCTTGTTGAAGTTCGTGTTGGGGTCGGTGTTGGCCCAACTCTGTTTATCGAAAAATGATATTTTAATAATTCAAAATTATTTTTAATTAAATAATTTTGGTCTCTTTTGTCTTCTTTATAAACTCTACCTAACGGATATGGAGCAGTAAATGCTGATAATATCTCATAATTAACATCACAAAGAGAAACAATAATATCATTATCCAAACAACAATTTGGACAGTTGTAATCAAATAAATTAAATTTATCTTTTAATATTTTATAATTGTGATATACCTCATCAGCAGCCAAAGGGTTGGTATACATTCTAAATTGAGATATTCCACCATCAAAAGTTCCACCAAAATTTTGTTCCAATAAAATGTTTGTTGTAAGAGCCGATAAACTTGTTCCACTTAATACATTATTTGGAAATAATTCGGGGTCTTGCTGATATGTTAATATTGGTGTAGGATTACTACAAGGACTATTAACTGAAATTATATAGTTTCCGTTTTCAGTTAATATATAATTACCTAACTCATCTGTTAAATATTCAATACAACCTGTTGTTGGACAACCACTAAAAATTAAATGATTATGAAGACCTTGTGTTCCTCCTCCCCAAGATATATTAAAAGGAACGCCTATTTGTTTTTCTTTCTCACCATAAAGAGCTCTTGGTATTATCTCTTCAATATTTTCAAATGTTTGTAATTTTCTACCATTAACAAATACCATTAATTTACCCATTCTAAAATCTTTCTCGTCTAACCAAGATTGATTTAACATAATTAATCTAATTTTATCATTTGTTGAACAAGAAGAATTAGGACCTATAAGGGAAACTGAATTTCCCGCTAATGACTCATAATATTCATCTTTTGTTATCAAACATAACCCACCCTTCCAACATAAATCACAATCTTCAAGATATTTGTATCTTTCCCAAACAATATCAACTAAAAACCATCTTTCTTTATTTAAAAATTCTTGACTTTTTAAAAGACAATCATCATATATTCCTTTATCAGTACACAAATCAATAATTGTATATCCTGTAACATAAGTAATTCCTGTTGTTGAACAACTTCCTGTTGTCTCACAATGTCCGGTATATTGTAATATCTTAAAACCAATTTTTGGATTTTTCGGGTCTCCGCATAGTCTAAACGAGATTGCGTTTGACATTGAGTCGTCCAAGGGATTTGATTCGCAAGTATACTCAATTGATGGCGGAGAAGATGGGTCACACATTCTCATACAAGGTTGGCACGCAACACAATTTGATGTGGTAGTTGTTGTAACGGGGTTTGGACAATTATGTGTTTGACTTTCCCATCCACAAGTAGTACCTGTTTCACCACTTGATGGTGTTGGTGGATATACATATATACACCTTGACGTTGTCACTCCACTATCACAACAAGCACAAGTTTCAAGACAAGTGAGACCTGAAGTAACTCTTGTATAACCTGAAATAGGTTCTCCATCTGCATTATGATAGTATTTATTTTCCGCTCTGGTCCCAAAAAAGAAAAACGTATTTTTATTTTGGGGATAAAAATTATTTAAAGTTGTTTCTCCCGAGTTCAAAAAATATTCATCAATTAATCTTGGCTTTAAAATAAGCTCAACAGTCCACCCTTTATTCATTCTTTCAGGGAACGTTTCGTAATCATATCCGTGTAATTTGTAAAATCCTTGGTAAAAACCGCCATAAAGTTCGTGATAAACACCTACATTTGAGTCTAACTTAGAAACAATATTAAATAACATTGTGTCAGGTAAACCAGAAAATTGACTTGACCCTACTTGAGTATATCCTGTTACTTGATGTAATTTTAATCTTCTATCAAAATATAATCTTTCAAATTTTAAACTATCATCAAACAATCCTTCAGTAACTATAATGGTTTCCCCGCTCATATTTTCAACCAAACCATTGTCGGTTCCTGTTAAACCAATATCACAAATAGTTTTTGCCGTAAAACAAGTTAAATCGTCATTTTTTGGATTATAGTAATTTTCAGAAATTAAATTATTATATGGGTTATATTCACCATAATTTAAAACATAAAATTCGGTACTTGCTGACGAATTTAAATCAAAACTAATTGGTAATTTAGTGCCGTCATCTTGCCCTATTAACAAATTGGAAAAAATAACTTCAGATTTGTAATCCCTCTCATCTGAGGATAAAGAAAAATCCATTATTTCCGACCTATTTAAAAGGTAGAATTTTTTGTAGTTATACTGATTTATATTTTGATATGCCATAGTTTACATAGATAAATACACTGTATCGCAATATTTATATAGAAATAAATAGTATGATTGAACTGAACAAAGAATATTTTGTTAAACCTTATTACTTTTTTTTAACAGAAAAAAGTGATAGGTTATCTTTATACTTTAATGTTGCAGAAACATTAACCGAATCAAGGAAAAAAGACGAAAAAATAGATTTTGATAAAAAAGACCTTAATAAAGTTAAGAAAGGAATGATGTCCGTTATCAAAGGGAAAAAAGCAAAAACAAAACAAAATATAAAAAAATATTTTGATTTATATTCTAAAGAAAAAGGAGAACTCGAAGAATTAATAGATAAGGATGGCTCACTAACACACTCTAGTATTCCTATTTTAGATATGGGACTTACCCCAAGAAAAACAACAGACCAAACAGTGGTAATGGCAAGAATGGCAAGTAATCCCGTTACAAGAGGATTTAGAAGATATTATGGTGAGTCAGAAGAAGATGAGCCTGTTGTAAGTGAAGTTGATTATTCTGACGCATTTGGATATGACGAAACAAAAGATTTTGACGGAAAAAAAACTTACAAATATTTAATTAATAAGATGGGTATGGAACCTGAAGAAGCCGTTGATAGAACAAAGCAATTCGGTAAAGACCCATCAGGAAAAAGAACTCAAAAAGCACCTAGAAAAATTAGAAAACAAAAGGGGTTTATTGATAGAATGACTTTATCTGAAATTGAAAAGGCAAAAATGATTAAAATGGTTGAGGATATACTTATGAATAAAAGTAAGGACTCCGAAATAACAGAGAAAGATAGTAAAGTTTCTAAAGTTATTAAAAAAAATATCGATGCTTTAAAAAAAATGGCGGAAAAAGAAGGATTAACTATGTCTCAACTATTTAAAATGTTTAAAAGTGAATAAAGAATTATACGGTAAAAAGTATACAATACCTGACAATATTCTGAATCATTTATCAAAATATTCAGAAAATGAAACTATTGGTAATTTGATTAATAGTAAAAATGCGTCTTATTCACAATTAAAAAAGATTAAACACAGAATGGAGAACGGTGAAAAATCCGAGTTAGGGGAAGATACTTTTTATAGCTGGATTAATCAAACATTAAATTCGGACAGAAGTAGTATTAAAACAGGTAAAGAAGTAAGGTCTGATTCAGGGATGCCAAATCAATTTATAAGACCACACGAAAAAAATAGTATAAAAAATTTAAATAGACCATCAAAAAGTCATAGTAAAGAAAATTCGGATATAAAAATTACCGAAGCATTAAAAAGAATAAACCAAATAATGAAAAAAATCATTTAATTATGAATTTATTACCAATTAACACAGAACAAACAGAGGATAATCCTTTAACGGCAATTGCAAATGCGGAAAGACCAAGATTATTCACTAAAAACGATTACAGTATGCAAAATATGTACTCATCAACTCATCCAGATGCTATGTCGACAGGCGACCCACAAGGTAAAGGAACTGGTGGTGACCTTGATGTTTTTAACGAATCTGCAGGTGGTAGTATAGATATCGCAGAAAGACAATATGAATTAAGAGTTAATAAGTATAATCTTAATAGGACATACCCTGATTTCTAATGAAACTACTTAACACTATTAAACAAATTATTACTGAGGCGGCAACTTTGGAAGACGTTGTTCGTGCAATTAAAAATAGGCAAAAAATTATTATTTATTACGATGGTGATGAAGGTAATGGGGTTAGTGGCAAAGGATTAAGAGAAATAGAACCTGTTTGTTTAGGAATAAGTAAAGCGAACAATAGAGTCTTAAGAGCTTGGGACGTAGAGGGGGCGTCTTACACCGCAAGTAAGGGTGAACAACCCTTACCCGGATGGAGATTATTTAGAGTTGATAAAATATTATCATTTAAACCTACTGGTGAGATTTACAATGAGCCAAGACCTAATTATAATTTAACAGGAGATAAAGATATGATAAATGTTATTATCAATGCCAAATTTGATAATCAACCTGAAGAAAATATAACATAATATGAGTAGTAATTTAATGGAAAAATTAGCAATTTCTAAGGCAATAATGGACAAACATAATGATATGGGTAGGGGACAAGTTCCATCACAATCATATAATACATCATCACCTGAGTTAGATAATTTTGAACCCCCAAGTGCAAAATATAATATTCCTCAAGAATTAATGTCAGAATCAAAACCTATTAATACCTTACCTCAAGTGGCAACAAAGGATAGGATTTTAAGTTCTAAATTGCCTGACGAGATAAAAAAATTAATGCTTGAAAACCCAATTATTCCTGTAAGTCCAATGTCACCATCTAGTAGTGTTTTGTCAGACGAATTAATTGAAAAGGCGTCAAGATTGATGGGTACAAATAAAGGGCCTCAAACTAAAAAATTAATTAACACTCAGAATATTACCGAAAGTACAGTTGATAATAATAGTTTACGAAAAATGATTAAAGAAGTACTACAAGAAGTGATATCTGAAAACGGATTAGCTCTTGAATCCACATCAAAGACTAATGAAACTGTCGTTATAAAAGTTGGTCAACATATCTTTGAAGGTAAAATCTCACGAATAAAAAAAACTAAGTAATTTCTTTCTTTATTACGTTTTTTTAGTTATTCTTTATTAAAATTATAAAGAATGTCAAAAATTAATGTACTAGTACTCCCATCAGATAAAACCGGCGTTGGTAAATTTCGTTCAGTTGACCCGCACGTGTTCTTACAAAATATGTATCCCGATGATTTTCATGTTGATATAGATTATAACCCACAAATAAATGACCCAAACTATTGGAAAAAATATCAGATAGTCCATATTCACAGAAATATTGGTAATGAATATGATAACACACCAAATATTTTAAAATATTTAAAATCTCAGGGTATCGTAACCATAGTTGACATAGATGATTATTGGATGCCGACCAAAGAACACCCTATCTATGAAATAATTAAAACTAACAAACTTAACGAAAAAATAATGGCCAATCTTCGTGAGGCCGAATATGTTACAACAACGACTTCAATATATGCTGACGAAATAATGAAGTTAAATAAAAATGTTTTTATTTTCCCCAACGCAATTAATCCTAATGAACCCCAATTTAAAGAACCAACATTACCAAGTGAGAAATTAAGGATTGGATGGTTAGGAGGTTCTTCTCACCTTCACGATTTATTATTACTTGAGCAATCAATGTCAAAACTAAGTTCTTGTAGGAATGATTTACAATTTGTTTTGTGTGGGTTTGATACAAGAGGAACAATGACTGAAATAAATCAAAAGACAGGAGAACAGAAACAAAGACCAATTAAACCTGAAGAAACTGTTTGGGTTAAATACGAACAAATCGTTACTGATAATTATTTTAATTTATCTGATGATTATATTAAGTTTCTAAGAAAATATAAAGAAGAAGATTATCCAAATGTAGAAAATGAACTATATCGTAGAGTTTGGACAAGACCTGTTACTTCTTACGCTAAGAACTATTCTAAATTTGACGTATCTTTAGCACCAATTAAAAACCATATTTTTAATAGAGTTAAATCTCAGTTAAAAGTAATTGAAGCTGGATTTTATAAAAAAGCGATAATAGCATCTAATGTTGGTCCATATACTGTTGATTTAAAACACGCATTAAAAAATGGTAATTTTTCTGATGGAAATGCCCTTCTTGTGGATGAAAATAGAAATCACGGGGATTGGGATAAATTTATTAGAAAATTAAAAGATAATCGTAACTTTGCCGTAGATTTGGGTGAAAGATTATATGAAACTGTTAAAGATACATATGATTTGAATAAAGTTACTAGGGATAGAGCGTCTTGGTATAAATCACTTATAAAATAATTTTATGATAAAAATACCTATTACAAAAATTTTATTTCTTGATATTGAAACTGTTGGTGGTTGTAAAAATTATGAATCGTGTAAAACTACTAATCCAAATGTCGCTAAACAATATGTTAAATATATTGATTGGTTTGTAAAAAGATTTCCTGAGGATTCTCAACTATCTTTAGATGAAATTTTTATTAAAAGAGCACCTCTTGTTCCTGAATTTGCAAAAATAGTTTGTGTTAGTGTTGCATTTGTTACTGAGAAAGATGAAATTAAAACTCAAACTTTTTCAGGTGATGACGAAAAACAATTATTAAAAGATTGTCAAAAACTGTTAGATAGATGTGGTAAATTGGATTTCTACCTTTGTGGGCATAACCTAAAGAATTTTGATATTCCTATGTTAGCCAAAAGAATGATTATCAATGGACTTATGCCGCCATCAATACTCCCAAGTTATGATACAAAACCTTGGGAAATTAAGGCTATTGACACAAAAGAAATATGGCAATACGGTGCTTATACATCCATAGGTTCGTTAGATTTACTTTGTTCTACAATGGATATACCAACACCAAAAGACGGTGAAGTAACAGGAGACAAAGTCCATAGTGCTTATTGGAATGAGAATAAATTAAAAGAAATTTCAGAATACTGTGAAAAAGATGTTCACGTATTAATTGATATAATAAAAAAACTTAAAAAATTAGAAATATGATAGATGAGAAATACTCATTCCTTTTTGAGGATGATGACCCCGAAGTAAAAAGAATAAAAAATATGTTAGATGATATGGGAGTTAATTTAGATGAATTAGATTCCGAGATGCAAAACTATAACCCAAAAAAACCATTAGGTTACGAGGTAATATCTGATGATGCCGTGGAACCAAATTACAATTACCCAACTGATTCCGGATTTGACTTATATTCAACGATTGACATTCTAATACCTGCTTTAGGTAGAGGATTAATACCTACAGGTCTTAAATTCGATATTCCCGATGGAACGGAGATACAAGTTAGACCTAAAAGTGGGTTGGCAATTAATCAAGGATTAACTGTATTAAACACACCTGGAACTGCAGATTGTGGATATACAGGTGAGATTAAAGTAATCGTTTTTAATACTAATCAAACGGAATTTAAAATTGAAAAAGGGATGAAAGTCGCTCAGGCAGTTCTTTGTCCTGTAATTAATGGAAAATGGGTTGAGTTAATTAAATTAGAGTCAATTGAAGAAAAAGACCGTGGGGAAAACGGATTTGGCTCAACAGGAATTTTTAAAAATTAAAATATGTATTGGTTTTCAGGTATAAATAATCATAATAAAGAATTATATCTTGGATACATTAAAATGTATACTGTTGCTGTATTAAGTTGTAAAAAAACAAACCCAAATATTAAACCGTATTTAATTTTAGATGGAGAAGAGGATGAACATATTCAAAACTTAATTAAGTTAGGTGTTGAGATTATACATCATAAAAGTAATTTCTATAATGATTTAAAGAATTATTATAAGGACAATACAATAGCATTTGGAGCTTTTTTAAGAATTGATATACCTAAAATTTGTGAGAAATTAAACATAGAGGACGATTATGTGTTATATACTGACAATGATGTTATGTTTATAAATGATGTTTCTTTACTGTATGAAAAAAAACCAAATTATTTTCTATGTGCTGGTGAATTTAGTAAAGAATTTTATCATCATTCTATGAATACAGGGGTAATGTGGATTAATTGGAAAAATATGAATAACATATATGATAAATTTGTAGAATTTATTGTTAATAACTTTAATAACTTCCAAACCTATGACCAAGACGCTTTAAAACAATTCTTTAACACAAATGTTGAAGAATTAGATTATAATTTTAACTACAAACCATACTGGGGTCCATCTAATGATATTAAAATATTACATTTTCACGGACCAAAACCTACCTTTACCGAAGAAGATTTTTCAAAATTCCCATATAAAGGATTACTCCAAACTTACTTTTTTGAAATGACAAATTTATTTAATTCATATTATAAAGAACATTTAAAAAACATATAAATATGATACATCAAACAGGATTTTGGCATAAAGAATTTGCCGAACCACATCACATACATAGTCCAAACATCAGTAAATGGATATGTGAATTTTTATCGGAAAATAAAAACAATCAAATTTATGATTTTGGTTGTGGAATGGGAAATTACTTAAATCATTTACATTTAAATGGTTTTACTAAATTAATTGGAATTGAAGCGGAACCACCAAAAAATGATTATGAATTTAGTATTATTAGTCAAAATTTGGCACATCCATTTGTATTAGATGAAAAGGGAATTATAATTTGTTTGGAAGTTGGAGAACATTTACCAAAAGAATATCAAGATGTTTTCTTGGATAATATCTCTAATAATTGTTCTGATTATTTGATTATGTCTTGGGCGGTTAGAAATCAAGGAGGGTACGGGCATTTTAATGAATTAAATAATGATGAAATTATATCTGAAATAATAAAAAGAGGGTTTGTTTATTTACCCGAAAAATCTAAGGAAAGCAGACTTGTTGTTGAAGATTTCTGCAGATACTTCAGAAATACATTAATGATTTTTAAAAAAAATGTTTAAGTTATGATAACCGTAATATATTCAACTCACAAAGACCAAGAGTACAATAATAACTTTAAAGAAAAAATTTCAAAAACTATCGGTATTGATAATTTTCAAATATTAGAATATGTTAATATTAATCAATACAGTCTTGCTGAAGTATATAATAAAGGAATACAAGAATCTAAATTTAATATTGTGGTCTGTTGCCATAATGACATTAAATTAGAAAATGGTTGGGGTAAAAAATTATTAAAAGATTTTGAAGATAATTCTGACTATGGAATTATTGGTAAAGCGGGGTCTTGTTATTTTCCTGAGTCCGGAGTTTATTGGGAAAAAATGAATCAAACAATGGTTGGTCAAGTATATCATCATCCAGAAGGTCAAAAAAAGTGGTTAAGTAAATATTCACCTAAATTACCGTTTTTAATACCTGTTATTACTATTGACGGTTTATTTATTTCATTTGATAAAACAAAGATAAAACATACGTTTGATGAATCAATTGGTAAATTTCATTTTTATGACCATTTATTTTGTTTACCTAATTATTTAGACGGTATAAAAATTGGAGTTACTTCATCATTTGAAATTACACACGAATCTGTTGGCCAGCCAAATCAAGAGTTTTTTGAAAGTAAGGAAAAATTCCTTAAAAAATGGGGTAGTAAATTACCTTTGGATTTAAAACCTGAAAAAATATTTGTAGAAAAAACAAAAAAAAATAAGTTAAAAAATATAAAAAAAGTTGCGGTTATTATACCTACAAAAGGAAAATTAGATATTTTATTTAATTGTTTAAATTCTTTTATAGATAATTGTGATTCAGAATATTATGAAATTTTTGTAGCAGATACTGGTTCATCAGATAATGAAAAAATAAAAATAAAAGAATTTATTTCATTAACTCTCGACAAGGTTAAAATAAACTTAATAGAATACGACTATTATAATTTTGCAAAAATTAACAATGATATTGTAAAAAATTACGTAAATGATGAGTTTGAATTTTTATTATTTTGTAATAATGATATTAAATTGTTAAATGATGTGATTTACGAAATGATTACGGTGTTTAAAGAAAATAAAAATACGGGTACTGTTGGTGCAAGATTATACTTTGAGGATAAAACTGTACAACACGATAGTATTGTTATAATAATAAAAAAACACTCTGAATACGGTAATGTTTTGGGGGTTACTCACGATAATTTAAAATCATATTATAGATATTCCACTATTACTAAAGAAGTTACAGGTTGTACTGGAGCGTTACTTATGATACGTAAAAATGTTTTTATTAAATGTGAAATGTTTAATGAAAAATATATTAGTTGTTTTGAAGATGTTGAATTAAATTTAAAATGTATAACTTTAGGATTAAAGAACTATATATCAGGTAAATCAGTTGCTTACCATTATGAATCAATGACAAGAAATGATGACCCGAATAATTTAAAAAAATTAAATGAAGATTATACGAATAATTTAGTTCCATTTGTAAATCAAAATTTTGAAAAATTTAAAGATAGAATATTATATACTAATTAATATGATAATACACTCACATATTTTAGCCTACAACGAAGAAAAAATATTACCTTTCACTTTGGATTATTATTCAAATATTTGTGATAAAATTTTTATTCACGACAATATGTCTACAGATTCTTCCGATGAAATTTATAAAAAATATCCAAAAGTAACAGTATTAAAATGGAATAGCAATAATCAAATTGACGAAAATAATTATCTTAAAATAAAAAATGAAGAATATAAAAAATATAGTAGAGATGCTGATTGGGTAATTGTTTGTGATTGCGATGAATTCTTATATCACGAAAGCTTATTAAATAAATTGAAAGAATATTATGATAAAGGGGTTACAATACCTTATGTGGTGGGGTATGAGATGATTAGTGAAACCTTTCCTAATTATGATGGTGAATTAATAACTGAAAAAATAAAAATTGGTTACGGAGAGGCTCCAGAACTAAGTAAACACGTTGTTTTTAATCCTAAAATAGATATTAGATATAGTACGGGGGCTCATTCTGCATCATCAAATAACACTATACATTCTAAAGAAAAAGAGTTAAAATTATTACATTATAAATTACTTGGAAAAGATTATATATCGAAAATATATAAAAGTAGGTCTGAAAGATTAAGTGAAATAAATAAAAAATATAGTTGGGGGAACCATTATTTAGATATTAATAAAAAATATGAAATTATGGATATAAATTTAAAATTAAACAATAAAATAATATAAAAAATATGGCACACAAAGAACAACAATTTTTTTTCCTAAATTTAAAAAGTAAATTTCCTGATAGATTTAAGAACTGTAATGTATTAGATATCGGGTCATTAGACATTAATGGAAATAATCATTATTTATTTGAAAATTACAAATATACCGGTGTTGACGTTGGGGAAGGAAAGAATGTTAATGTCGTTTCTAAAGGACACGAATATGTTTCTGAAGAACTATATGACATCGTAATTAGTTCAGAATGTTTTGAACACGATATGTTTTATGATTTAACTATTAATAATTGTATCTCTCTCACTAAATCAGGAGGTTTATTTACATTTACCTGTGCGTCAGATGGTAGACCTGAACACGGAACTAGAAAGACAAAACCTATGGACGCCCCGTTACTAGATACTTTAGGAGAATGGGGTAATTATTATAGAAATCTAAATGAAAAAGATATTAAAGAAGTTTTTAATCCCGAAGAAATATTTTCAGAATATTATTTTGAATATCACCCAACAGCGTTTGATTTATATTTTTGGGGAATTAAAAAATAATTAAATTTTTAATAAGTATATCAAGGGTATTATCCCATATAAATCATTAAAAAAAAACATAATGACAGAAAGAAGAAAAAGACCGACTCAATCACCTAAAGAAAAAGAAAGTGAATACAAACCTACACTAACTAAAAAAGAACAAATAGTTCAAATTATAAAGAAAAAACCTAAAGAAAAATTTTTATCCGAAAGTCAGAGAAAATATTATAATATATTAAAAGATAGTCAAATAACAATATGCTCAGGTCCTGCCGGTGTTGGTAAAAGTTACATAGCTATGAAAGCGGCGGTTGATTTACTTTCAGACACATCTAACTCTTATGAGAAAATAATTATTGTTAGACCAGCTGTTGAAGCAGAAGAAAAACTTGGTTCTTTACCAGGAAATGTCGAAGAAAAATTAGACCCATATATTTTCCCTTCTTATTATCTTTTAAATAAAATCATAGGAAAAGATGCTAGAGAAAAATTAAAAGAAATTGAAGTTATTGAAGTTTTTGCTTTGGCCTATATGAGAGGTATGAATATTGACAACTCGATATTAATATTTGAAGAAGCTCAAAACTCTACACCAAATCAAATGAAATTACTTTTAACAAGAATTGGTTACAACTCTAAATTTTTCATTTCTGGTGATTTGGAGCAATTTGATAGACATAAAGATAAAACTCAAACAGGTTTATGGGACGCCATTCGTAGACACAGTAAAACAAATGATGTCGGGGTTTTTGAATTTGGGGATGACGATGTAGTTAGAAATCCTTTAATTACCAAACTATTAAAAAATTACGAGGACTAATACTATAAACTTTTATTTTTTTTTACTTATACTTACCTAATGAGAATTGGTATTGAATTAAATGGTGTTTTAAGAAATACGATAGATAAGTTTGAAAAAACTTATAAAAAGTTTCTTATAGATAAAACTGACGGAATTGATGAGGAATTATTTAATTACGAAATAAAGTTACCTGTTAAAAGTTTAAACTTAAAAGAATATTTTACATTTCAATCTGATGAAGAATATTATTCATTTTTATATGAAGAGTTCCCAATGGAAATTTTTGGTCACGCACAATCATCAGAATATAGTTCTTTTAACGATTTAAATGATTTTTATTTAGAATTCAGAGATAATAATAATATATTAATAGTTTCTGATGAAATTGGTAAATCAAAACCTGCGTCACTATTTTTCCTCTCAAAGTTTGGATGTCAAATAGAAAACATAAAATTTTATAGTAATTTTACAATAAAATCAATGTGGGATGAAATAGACATTTTACTTACTGCAAATCCTGAACTATTATTGAATAAACCTAATAATAAAATTGTTATAAAATATAAATCATCCTATAACGAAGAAATTAATTCTGAGTTTGAAATAGAACATATCAAAGAACTAAAAAATAAAATAAATCAAATATTAGAAATTTATGATGTTAAAAATAATGAACGAACATTATTACCTTGATTTAGAGGAAATAGATGACTTTATTCAAGTTAAGTCTGATGTACCCCTTTCAGGTGGTAGCGAGTATAGTATAAGTGTTGTTAAATACGAAGTAATTAAGTTGTTACTTGAAGTTCTTATGGAAGAACACGAAGAAGTTGACGATGTATTAGGAGGAAAAGGGAGTAATCATTTATCAATACCTTTTAAACTAGCATTTAACACATTAATAAGTAAAAAATTATTAAAATCATTTTAAAAAATATGGAAGCAAATAAAGTAGAAAAATTAGAACTATCAATTCAAAATTTAAAAGATAAAAAATCAAAACTTTATATTTTTACTCAAGATACTAAGGGAAATCCAAAAGCAAGTATAAGATATAATTACCAATTGGCTTTGACTTTAAAAAATTTAGGATATAATCCAATTATACTTCACGAAAAACCTGACTATACAGGTGTATCACAATGGTTAGGTGAAGAGTATATGACAGAATTACCTCATAAATCAATTGAAGGTGAGAACTTAGAGGTATCTCCTGACGATATAATATTAGTTCCTGAAATATATGGATTTGTTATGGAACAAATTAAAGATTTACCTTGTGCGAAAATTGTACTTTGTCAGGCATACGACCATATGATGGAAACATTAAAACCAGGATTTGGTTGGGCTAATTATGGGTTTTTAAAGTGTATAACTACTTCTGAATTCCAAAAAGAATACATTAGTTCTGTTATGAGAAATGTTTCAATTGATGTATTAGAACCATATATCTCAGATTCATTTTCCAAATCAAACTATCCGCAAAAGCCTGTTATTGCTGTTCATTCGAGAGACCCAAGGAAAAGTGTTAATTTGATTAAATCGTTTTATTTAAAGTACCCTCAGTACAGATGGATAACTTTTAGAGATATGAGAGGATTATCTGAAAATGATTTTTCTTCTTTTCTTAAAGATTGTTTTTTAAGTGTTTGGGTTGATGAGTCAAGTGCTTATGGAACGTATCCTTTAGAATCTATGAAATGTGGAGTACCAGTAATTGGTAAAGTGCCAAATCTTTTCCCGTCTTGGATGAAGGAAGATAACGGGATATGGACATCCGAAGAAAATAAAATTTGCGACTATATTTCAGATTTTATACAAAATTGGTTGGAGGATAATATAAAGCCCGACCTTTATGAAAATATTGATAAAACAGTTTCTGAGATTTCAAATAAAATTAAATTTGAAGATAAAATAAATGAGTTGTTTTCTGGGTATTTTAAAACAAGATTAGAATCATTTGAAGAACAATTAACTAAATTAAAAAATTAATATAATATGGAAAATAAATTTGATGTTTCAGTAATACTACCAATTAAAAGTGCTTCGGCAAAAGATTTTGATATTTTTATTAAAAAATCAATAGAATCGATTAAGTTACAAAAAACAGGGATTAATGAATTAATAATTGTACATACTGATGAAGAATTACTTGTTAAATTTTTGGATGAATATCCATTTGAAGATTTAAATGTTAAAAGATTAGTTTGGACATCTGAGCCGAACTTTTCAAAACAAGTTAACTTTGGCATTGAAAATGCAACATCAAAATGGGTTTCCATTTTAGAATTTGATGATGAATATTCAAGTATTTGGTTTAAAAATGTTAAAACTTATTCTGAAAGTTACGGTGACGTACAGGCGTTTTTACCTGTAGTTATTGATGTTGATGATAAAAATATGTTTGCTGGTTTTACAAACGAGGCAACATTTGCGTCATCTTTCGCTCAAGAAATGGGTTTTTTAACAAATGAAATTTTACACGAATACCAAAATTTCCAAACATCAGGTATGGTAATAAAAAAAGAGACTATTGAAGAATTTGGTGGATTTAAATCTAATTTTAAATTAACTTTTATTTATGAGTTCTTATTAAGGATGACATTTAATTCTGTAAGAATTATGACAATACCAAGAATAGGTTACAAACACATTAACTTAAGAGAAGGTTCTA
>Ga0315284_10006569_pt1 | contig 16555 bp, 15 predicted proteins | sample YL17G09_16_MG_FD_203696 | JGI IMG/M metagenome (GOLD analysis project Ga0315284, IMG submission 203696) | Sediment microbial communities from Yellowstone Lake, YNP, Wyoming, USA - YL17G09_16 | ecosystem: Environmental > Aquatic > Freshwater > Lake > Sediment | place: USA: Wyoming | collected...
CAGGTTAGGGCAAAAGGTTCATGACCGCTGGCAGCGTATTGTGGCGCAGTCGGTCAAGCAATGTAAGCGGGCCTGGTTGCCGCAGGTGCTTGAACATGACTCGGTAGCCGACCTTGTGAGGGCGACTACTGGCGATGAGGGGGTTCGTGTTTTCCTGCGAGCTGGTACCGATGCACCCCTAACCAGTACAATCACTAGGGTCCGCTCTGGCAGAATCCTGGCTGTCGTTGGTGGTGAAAAAGGGTTTGATCCGTCTGAGGAGCTGGCCTTGATTGCCGCTGGATTTGTCCCTTCAAGCCTTACTCAGTGGATTTTGCGTGCGGTCACGGCGGCAGTAGCGGCGGCTGCGGCACTGTCGTTACATCGCGACCAACTGTGATAATATAGCTCCCTAGATATCCTTCATTCTATGGATAGTAGCTGGGAGCGAGACGCGTATGGGCAACAAGGGACGGCGCCGGGGATTTGCCTCGTGGTTTGTGGAGCCATATAAACAGGTTCGGCTTGGCTTGGTGATTGTACTCGTCAACTTCCTGTTTGCGTTTTTGATCTTCGGAGTATTTGGCTACTACGCCTGGGATATGTACGAGGCAGTTTCGGTATACTTTAAGCTGTCCGAGGGTGAAAATCTCGTGACTATGCAGAAGTTTTCTGTGCCGATCATCGCCTGCGCTAGTTTGATCGTTTTATTTGTTCTCACAACGATTTTAGTTTCAGTTCGGTACACCCACGAAATATACGGACCTTTGGTGTCGATCCACCGCTACCTTGATGAGGTATTGGCCGGAACCGTACCGCAGCGAATCCAGCTGAGAGAATCAGACCAGCTTCAGGACCTGGCGAATAAGCTAAATAGTGTCGCTGAACGTCTCGCTGTGGACCAGCGCGCTGGAACTATGATTGCGGTCTATCGCTTTTTAGATGAGCTTTCTGAGGGTAAGCATCCAAATCCGATCAAGATCCGCGACAATGATCGTCTGAGTGAGCTAGTCGAGAAGTTAAATAGAGTGGCTGCGCGTATCACCTGATAGTAGCAGCACTGCTCTAGCGGAATTTCGGCGCTAGAACAATCTTATGGTCGTGGCTCAGCCAAGACTCCAATATGAGCTGCGACTGAGTCGGCCAGAGCTTTCAGATGGTAGCCACCCTCGAGGCAACTTACGATGCGACCGTTACAATAAGTGTTGGCAACCTCTTTGACTGATTTTGTCATCGTTGCAAAGTCGATCGTATTTAAACCAAGGTTACCGACTGGATCATCAACGTGCGCATCAAAGCCTGCGCTGATTAAAATTAGGTCTGGTCGCGCCGCCGTAACTGCGCGCTCTAGTCCCGATTGGAACAAATCAAGATATAGTTCGCGTTTCACGCCAAATTGCACAGGTACATTCAAGGTCGTGCCGCGTCCTTTGCCTGTGCCCTGCTCACCTTCGTCGCCAGTTCCCGGATAAAAGGGAAAGCGATGAATGCTGTAGAAAAATACCGAAGGATCTTCATAGAAGATATCTTGAGTCCCGTTGCCGTGATGAACATCCCAGTCCACGATTAGGAGTCGGTTTGCACCATGTTTTTTTTGTGCATGCCGTGCAGCAACTGCGACATTATTGAAGACGCAAAAGCCCATGCTGCGGTCCGCCGTGGCATGGTGGCCAGGCGGACGAATCAGGCATAGAGCATTAGCGTCGGCGCCGCTCATTACTGTATCAACGGCAGCAATTGCTGTGCCGGCTGCAGTCAAGGCGACATCATATGATGCCGGGCTCATGACGGTATCGGGGTCAAGATAACCGCCGCCTGCTGCTGCCAGATCACGAGCATCAGTTATTTGTTTGGATGTATGGACGACAGCTAGTTCGTCTAGAGTCACTTTGGCGACTTCGCCTTGGCGGCAGGATTTTAACCAGCCTGCAGTGTTGAGGGTGTCGTGGATGCTCGTTAATCTTTGCGGTGATTCCGGGTGAGTGCCGGTCACATGGTCCAAAAAATGCTGATGGGAGTAGATAGTGGTCATGGTTGAAATTTTACTTATATGACTATTTACTTGCTCTGAGATTGGTCGCGCTGGTGCAGACGAAGTCGACCCTTTGCATCTAAGCCATTAGTTCGAACCATATCTGATAGGACCCTGATGAGACAACGTGTTAATGTCTCACCAAATTAGCTATTTGCCAGGAGGCCGAGGCTGTGGAAGCGGTAATAAATCCTCAGTTCGATACGAAGATGATCTTATGGATCTTTATCAGTTTACGATTGGCTCAGTTAGCCATAGAGCGCATCCTCGCGACGCTAAATCGTCAGTATTATAGCAACGCGTCCAGGCAGCAGGCTGCGACCGATTTACTGGGTATTGGCACTGATGAGATGCAGCGCACCCTCGCCTACAGTAACGGTAAGTACTTTTTTGCGCGCATTGCAGGAACCTTGTCCCTTGCCGGAACTCTGCTCTTTCTCGGCGGTGGCGGTTTTGGCTGGCTTGAGCGCGGCGCGCAGAGTCTCAGTCTTGCCTTGAATGGTGGTGAGTTGATTGCGGGGCTGTGTTTTTTCGCCTTGCTCGGGCTGGTGAGTAGCCTTTTTGGGCTGCCGTTTGACTACTACCGAACTTTTGTATTGGAGCAAAAGCACGGCTTTAACCGCCAGACTCTAAAGGGTTTTTGGCTTGATCGGGTGAAGGGGCTTGGCATCGCTCTAGTCTTGGGCGCGCCACTTTTATCGCTAATACTTTGGCTTATGCAGGTGGCAGGCCAGTATTGGTGGGTTTATGCTTGGGCTGCAATGAGTGGTTTCAGCATCCTAACAGCATGGCTGTATCCGACGTTTCTCGCGCCGTTATTTAATAAGTTTTCTCCGGTCACGGATGAGACGCTGCGCCGTGGGATCGAGGCTCTAGCGACGAAGATTGGCTTCCGCACTGCGGGTATCTCAATCATGGACGCTTCCAAGCGATCGAGTCACGGCAATGCGTATTTTACAGGTGTGCTGGGTAAGAAGCGCATCGTCTTATTCGATACCTTGGTTAACGCAATGTCAGCTTCGCAAGTGATCGCTGTGCTGGCGCATGAGCTGGGGCATTTTAAGCTGCACCATGTGCGTTGGGGACTGATTCGTGGCGTGCTTATGACTGGGGTGGTGTTTTATGTGCTTAGTCTGTGCTTGCATCTAAGTGATTTTTACCGTGCCTTTGGCTTCGGCGGAGTCTCTAATTACGGTGCGCTCGTTGTCTTTTCACTTTGGTTTGGTCTGCTCGACTTCGCCCTTCAGCCACTCAGCAATGCGCTGTCTCGGCATAACGAATTTGCCGCCGACCGCTTTGCGACTGAGCAAATCGGTAACCCACAGGAGCTAGGAACAGCTTTGTTAAAGCTACGGGAGACCAGCGCCGGTATGCCGGTGAGCCACCCGCTATTCTCAGCGGTCTATCACTCACACCCGCCTTTACTTGAGAGATTAGTTGCTCTCGGTTATACCAAGTCGGAGGCAGCGCCAACGCTCCCTTGAAAATTACGACCTTGAAGGTTAATTTAGAGGTTGGTAGGGACCATGACTAAGCTAACCACGACCCAAGCAAAAGCCTTAGAATATATCCGCAACTCGAGCGCCAAGACCGGGGTTGCTCCCACTTTGCGCGAGATTTGTGCGCATATGGGCTATAAAGCTATTGGGTCAGCGCAAGATTTAGTCACGGCCTTGCGCCGCAAGGGGTTTTTGACCGAGAATTCAAGGCAATCAGCGCGCGCCCTTATTTTGACACCTATGGCGCGGCAGCAGCCCGGTGGCGATGAGGTGGTCCAGCTAGACGATGATTCACTAAGCGTTCCGCTTTTGGGAAAGGTCCCGGCTGGTAATCCAGCATTGGCGATAGAGGAGCGCATTGGTAATCTTCGCGTGTCTTTATCGTTAGTTGCTGCGTCCTCTACCCAGTCGCTGAAGTCGAAAAACTTATTCGCACTGCAAGCGACCGGTGACAGCATGATGGGCGCCGGTATTCTCGACGGCGACTTCTTGGTGGTGCGGCTAAATAATGATCCCAAGAAGGGTAGCATTGTTGTCGCGCGATTAGACGGAGACGTTACGGTTAAAAGACTAATGTTTGAGGCGGAAGAGGGTTGGTATCTTCAGCCCGAGAATCCACGCTTTAATAATATCTACGCCTCTGATGAGCCCTTTGAGTTGATCGGCGAAGTGGTAGCTCTCCAGCGCTCATTAGTTTAATTCAAGCCCAAAACGCTAGGTCGAGGGTCCGTCTGTATTTAGAGTGCTCACGAATGACTGCGATTCTTCAATGGAGCTTTGCAGTGCGGAGCTTAGTGTTTTTATTTCCGACTCGACTGAGCGTAGCTCTGCTTTAATTCCACCCAGTGCCTGCGCATTGAGGTTGTGCTTGAGGTAGATGACTTGTTCCTCTAGTGCTGCAAGAACTGGAGTTAGGCCTTTCTCAGCTTTGCGCACAGATGTCTGTAGTTTGGCATATTTTTGCTTGGTTTGTTGCAGTTTGTGCCGACTATCCTGTTTGTATTTTGGTGTTTTTAGCCTGCCTATCTCAGCGTCCCACTCATTGAATAAGTCTTTGGCGATGTCGTCAACTTTTTCAATACGAGCATGCAACTCGGCCGCCTTGCTTTTAGCGCTGTCGTAATCACTCTTTAAATCATCGTAGACCTGAGTCAGCTTTTCCGGGGGGCTGCCGTAGAGCGTCCTTAGTCGTGTCAGCGCATCCTGTACTTCTTCTTGTACTTCTTTCTGATCGCTGGAGAGATTTTCGACATTATCGCGTAATAAGTCGCGCTTCTGTTTGCCTAGCATTTCCCACGTCGAATAATAAATTTGCGAGCATCCCTGCAGTAAAAGCAGGGCTACGATCCAATATAACTTCATTCCTTACCTCAATTTGCTGAAATGCGGCTTATGCAATTGGTGACGAAAATACATGAACTAAGGTGCCGGGGGTATGCTAATCAATCCAGCCGGGGATCCAATTTAGATCGTTAATCAGTTCATCTCGCGACAGCCAAAAGCGCGCTGCTCTGTCACAGACGGCCATCATCTCCAGCCGCTGAGGCAGATTTTCGGCCTTTTTCGCAGGTTTATTGCCGCTGATGCGGTAGTGGCGCCAGCCTTGGACTGGCGTCTCCGCGGTCCAGGCGGCGTTAATTTCAAATGATTTGGATGGCAAGCGCCGCAGTTTCGCCAAGTGTTTAGCCCAACCTATGAGTCTTTAAACGGAACAAATAGGCTGCCCATGCCGCCGTCAAATTCGCCTTTTTCCCCTGGCATTAGGTATGCACATCTGACGCCGACAAGGGATGAAGTCCATGGTTGTTTAGCTAATGTGTTGGCAATTTTCCGGCAGCGGACTTTCATATCAACCAGGGAAATTTCACCTGGTGAATGCATGCGCACGAATACGCCGGCACCGTCCGTGACTAGCATTGTTGCGGCGTAAGCGACGTCCTCATTTGGCAGCAATTTGTGGATTAATTCGCCAAAGCTTTTTTTGGTGAACAAGGCGTCGCGGTCTTTTGCGACGTCATCTGCTATTGCAGATTTGAGATTTGTGCCGCTCTCTAACAACTTAGACGCGATATCGAATTTCACATATGCGGACTCTTTATGGCCTTTGCTTATGTCTTTAACTGCATCTTCGATCCAAGCACTAGGATCTTTGCCAGCGTGAGTCCACTGTTGTGACTGAAACGATCCGAGGTACCACTTGTCTTCTACCGGCACGATCGTGGTAAAAATCCGTCCGATTTCTTTTTGACCCATGACCTGTAGCCATAGGCCAAATTCAAGTGAATATCCGTAATGCGGATAAACGGTGACTTTGTCGTCTACACACTCAAGGCCTTTGGCCGATCCATCGACCGTGTTTAGTGCCCAGAGACGATAAATAGAGACATCCAAGGGTCCGCCAAAGGTGGCATCAATTTTGGCCAGTGCTTCTTTGAGTGCAAAAAGTCCGGTATTGAGCCGAGGATGGAACATTGGCTGCAGAAGCAGCGCATCTTTGGTTCGTATCGCGCGGATTAAATCAGCGATGAACTGATCGATACGTGGATCCAGTCCAATTTGCCCTCGCGGATCAGTTTTTATGGTCCGGCAGGCTGGTGTGCCTTCACTACCCTGAAATATCTTAGAGCGGACCTGCTCAGTCGGGGGTGATTCCGAAGCCGCCTTTGCTGGATTGGCGGCCTTTACTGGCAGTGCACGCATGCTAAAAGCAAATGTCGAAACGAGAAACAGCACTTTAAGTGGCTTATTTCTTCGCCACGCAGCTGCCGCATCCTTTTTTGTCAAAGCTTTCAAGTTCCCACGATCCAAATTCTGCATTGATCACCTCAAGGGCGTCCGTGAGAAAATCATACTCACAGGTAAAGAGTTCCTTCATCACCTTCTTTTCCAGACAATATGCATTATAGCTGAAAGTGGTGGACTCTGGGTCGTAGATTTCGCTGATCCCGGCTTGTCTGTCGCGGAAGACCAATACGTTGCTGTCGTAGTTCAATTCTGTGAGTTTATTCATGTGCGATCTCGTCTTAAAAAGTGCGTTTGAGTAACCAGTGCGCAAATAGCTCTAGGTCACTATTCTTGGGCACGATCCCGGATAGCTCTGCTAATGCCAATTTAGATTGATTTTCGGCGGCAGCGCGTGCGGCATTGGGGGTCATCATAGCAAGGTATGTCAGCTTGCCGGCATCTTTATCTTTGCCAACGCTTTTGCCGGTTGCGGTGGATTCATCCAGGAGATCGTCCATGATTTGAAAGGCGAGACCTAGCCCTGCGCCAAATGACCGGAAACGCTGAACCACAGCCGGTGACGCCCCAGCAGCGATGGCACCAAGAGCCGCGCTGCAGCCGAGTAGTCGGCCCGTCTTGCGCTCATGAATCTGGTCTAAATGCTGGCGTTCAGCACCGGTTCTAGCAGTCCAGTACAGGTCTAAGCTTTGGCCGAGGACCATACCTTGGCTACCGGAGGCTGCCGCCAATTCTCGGACCATGTCAACCTTAGCCTGCGCATCTATGGATGAGTCCGCTCCGGAACCAGCAACAAGTCCAAAGGCGTCCGTAAGTAAAGCATCGCCAGCCAGCAGCGCTTGCGCTTCACCGTATACTTTATGCGCAGTCGGCTTCCCGCGTCTCAGATCGTCGTTGTCCATGCTTGGCAAATCATCATGCACTAAGCTGTAAGTATGAATGAATTCGACGGCTAAAGCGGCTGTCATCGCTTGGGGCAACTTACCGCCCAAGGCTTCATTCGTAAGTAGGCAGAGAAGTGGACGCACCCTTTTGCCGCCTGCCAGCAGTGCGTAACGCGTGGCCTGCGTTACTAGATCCTCACCTCGGTAGCACTCTTGAACATGGCTTGCTAGAGCATCGCTAAATATCTCGCGCCAGTTTGAAAGGCGAGTTTCAAAATTCGTCATGTTTAAACCTCTCAAAATCTCCATCGTTCCGTGGTAGTTCCCCAGTGACTAAGCGCTGGAGAACCTCGGGATAAAGTTTACATTCAGCGGCAAATACTCGATCTGCCAGCGTGTGAGTGTCATCGGTAGGTAAAACTGGAACTGTTACTTGTGCAAGGATTGCACCTTCGTCGTAGCGTTCATTGACATAATGAACAGTCGCGCCACTAAACGCAGCGCCGGCAGCCAGAACAGCCGCATGCACTCGATCACCATACATGCCCTTACCACCGAATTCCGGAAGAAGCGCCGGATGAATATTAACGATGCGACCTGCATATTCAGGGAGTACAGGAAAAGGCTTCAAAAAGCCCGCCAACACAATCCACTCGATCGCTTGTAATTGCAGCCAAGCTTTGACGGCGGCTGCCGTGGAGGGTGCTTTAGCGCTAAAATCTCCGATAAACAGAGCGATTTCCCTAGTGCTGGCGATCTCGACGGCGCGGCAGTCTGGCCTTGATGCGATGACGCCGGCCACTTTGAAGTTTCGGTCTGTTGTATGTGTCTCGAGAAAATTAATTAAACTGCGGCCGCTGCCGGATACAGCAACAGCTATGCGAGCGGGAGCACTTGGGCTGCCTCTCTTACTCATACGGGTAACCTTATAAACTTAACTTGCGTGCGTTCCTTGAGGCCGTTCCAGAAGGATTCTGCAGTTAGAGCCTTGCCGCCAGCGGGTTTCAGCTTGGCGATCAGGAGATCCCCTTCGGCCGTGGTTACGCGCAGTAGCCTTTGCTTTTTGTCGTAGGAAACAGTCCCTGGAGGCTGCTGCGAAGCCTGTTCTGAATCCGATTTAACCTCTAGGAGATTCAATCGCTTATCACCAAGGTGTGTGTAGCTGCCGGGCCATGGTTCATAGGCGCGAAAGCGCCGGTAAATCACCGTCGATGGCTGCTCCCAATCGACTTCGCCAGCGTTTTTTTCGATCTTTCGGCAGTGCGTCACCGCGGATTCGTCCTGCAGGTCGCCGACGAAGTGTGGATCTCTCAATTTATCGATCGCTGTAAGCAGAAGAGGGCCGCTGGCACCGAAGTAGCGATCGGTCAGTTGGCCGGTTGTCTCGTCCGGGTGGATGGGCAGCCGCTCTTGTACGATCAGCGCGCCTGCATCCAGCTTTTGCACGGTAAAGAGCACAGAGACACCACTAGCCTCGTCCCCAGCTAGCAGCGAGGCAGGCACCGGCGTGGCCCCACGGTACTTAGGGAGCAGTGAGGGATGAATGTTTATAGTCGCCCGCTTAGGAATTTGTAGGAAGTCGGGCGGCAATATTTGCCCAAAGGCAGCAGTGATCGCGATGTCTGGGCGAAGTGCCGAAAATGCCTCGAGAAACTCTGGGTCGCTTGATTTTGTTGGTTGCAGAGTGGGTATGCCATGCGCTTTGGCGAAGGCGGCAACTGGCGGATCGCTCAGCGTGCCGCTGCGGCCAACGGGGCGTGCCGGCTGGCTGACTACTCCTACCACTTCGTCACCGCGATCGGCAGCAGCGGCCAACAGGGCTTTGAGGGGAGCTATAACTGGCTCCGGAGAACCTAGAAAGATCAGACGCATAGTGGACCCTGGCAAAAGGAGACGGATACCCGTCCGATTTATAGTCAACTTGTGCGGTCTAGTCCATTCAATGCCTGGGCAGCGATTGCCCAGGCAGTGCTTGGGTCGCAAAAGTGCCGGACTACTGCTAAAATAAAGACTCCAGCCCTATATTCAAATCCCACTTTTCGAAAGATCTCAGGTGCCAACCACAACCCTGGCACAACTTAGGCAATTGCAGCAATCTCTCTATGATAAGGCCTTCAAAGAGGCTCGTGCCATAGTGGGGGGTAGCTCTCGCCGAATTATGGCATATTCCGCTAAGTTTGAACGGAGTCTGCCCAGTCGGTTTGTATTCACCACCCAAGCGGACCTTCTCGATGCGTTACGTCAGCATCAGTTCATTCTCTATGGCGACTTTCACACCTTAAGACAGTCGCAGCGCGGCTTACTGCGTCTATTGCGTAGTTATGTGGATCGTCAGCGGACTGATAAGGTCGTGATTGCTCTGGAAATGTTTAAGCACGTTGATCAGGACTTCATCGACGGCTACTTGGCAGGCAAATTATCTGAAGAGGCCTTCCTCGATAGCATTAATTACGCAGTTGAGTGGGGATTTCCTTGGCAGAATTTTAAAATGATCCTCGACTTTGCCAAAGCTAAGAAGCTACCCGTGATAGGCATTAATACTGACAACGCCGGTCGGGATATGTTGTTCGTGCGGGATCGTTACGCAGCCAAGTGTCTCATTGATGCCGCAGAAACTTACCCAGGGTTCAAGATCATCTGCCTCATCGGAGAGTATCACTTAGCTGATGACCACCTTCCTAAAGCCTTAGCTGTCGAGCACCGTAGACGCGGCAGCAAGGGCAAAGTTATGCGCGTGCTGAACAATATCGATTCCTACTATTTTAGTAGGAAACGTCCAAGCACTCATGCATCAACCGAATATCTGAGACTACGTAAAGATTTTTTTTGCATCATGAACACCCCGCCATGGATGAAGTGGCAATCATTCGCTCTTTGGGAAGAAATGCGCCACATGGGCGCTTGGCATACAAGCAATCACGAGGCTGATTTTGATCAAGACTTCGATATTCATCAAGAAGAAACCTACGATATTGACTTCCAGTTCCTAAGTTTTGTGAAAGAACTGGCTGGGTTCATACAAATTGATATCGATGCCAGCGACATGGAAAGCTTTCATGTGCATTTTTCAGCCCGAGGTGATTTTTTTCAGTACTTGACTCAGGAAGGCACTGCCTCCTCGGTAGAGGCCAAGAGGATTATCGGCCGCGCAAGTGTAGACGGAGTGTACTACCTAGCCCGAACCAATACGGTATTACTAACGGATATCTCGATCAATAACTTGGCCGAAGCGGCGGGCCAGTATCTTCACGCTTTGTTGAGTAGTTTTGAAGACAGCAGTGAAAATAAAACAGAAGACTTTTATCGCCGAGTACTCAAAGCTGCGGTTGGTATGATTGCGTCGAAGATTTTAAATCCGCGCCGCAAGTGTATGGAGCTTCATCACTTCCGCCAAGTGGTCCGCAGACAGCGCGGCATTCGTCGCACATCTGCTGGTGATCAAAGATCGCGGATGAACCATGCAGTGCTCAGATTTGATCGTTGGATGGAGTTAGCTCTTGCTAAAGAAGGGGGCAGAATAGAAGCACTTCCGCGTGCTTTGCTACAGCTTGATGCTGATACAGACTACCATTTGAGTCGAGTCATCGGGCAGATGCTTGGTTTTAACCTTTATAAAAAGGTGATTGCGGATAAGGTGTCGACGGTAAAAATTAGACGCTTATTCAAAAAGCGAATACCTAGCTTAGACGCGGTCTGGCGTGAAGTCTCATGGCTCTATGATTTGATGCTGCGTTAGCATTATTAATCAGTGCGTCAAGAATAGATTCATGGGCTGGATACGATATAGAGTGCTGGTGTTGAGAAGATCAGGTTGCCGTCTTGATCAAGTAGACAAGCACTATAATGATAGGCCGTGTTCGGCGCAGCCATAGTATCTGTGAATTCGATTTTGTCCGCTGATAATGGGTGTGCGGTGTACATTGGTGTGTCGAGCGGTGAGTCACATCTAGCACTGGGCAGCCCTGCTGGTGCGGCTCTTCTGCGCACTAAAATGTAACCATCAGCAGACCACTGTGCCGGGGGGGTTATTGTGATATCGATGCTGTTCGCTGCACTGACAGACGTCACTGCCTCCAGCATTGGTGTGGGTTGAGCAATACAATATATTGCGCGTTGCTGATCACATGTTTCTACTCCGCCACCATTCAACCAACCTTGGCCACTCAGGGTTGAGGCATCACCGGTGTGGCCGAATATGCTGCTGCTAGCAGAACTCCAGTCTGCGCAAGCACGGTCGGCAATATAAGCTCCGGTCTGATCAGAACCCGTCCAAACAGGTGATTGAGTTGCGTTACCAGTTGTATCGAGCACAGCTCCGCTGGCTGGACTGAGCCCTGTACTCCACAGTTCTGTGAGGGAGGGAAACAGCGTATGGTACGAATTAACGCTACTGTAATCTGAGCCCACTATCGGCCCCAGAACTCTGATGCGAACACTTGCATCTAGATGACTATCTGAAAGCACGGCCTGCCATGACTCTTCCCGACGAAGCATAGCCCGAGGACTTCCTGAGGCATACGGCGCGCATAACCGATCAGCTGCTGCGGCTGAGCCGCCCATATCACCCTTAACTGTTGGCGAAGTGATAAACATAATTTGTGGTTTAGTAATCGCTGTTGGTTTATCTTCACTCGCCGTGACTTGTGCTTTTTCGTCATAAAAACACGCGCGATAGGTGTAGCTCTGGGCGGCGATACCTGTCTCATCAGTAAAAGCGATTGGCGTATTGAACGGACCACTTACATCTTTCACGATCGTGCCGGAGCTGCATTCTGGTGCAGTCTCGCCTAGTAGGCGACGGACTTGCATGCGTGTCCAATCTGTTCGCGCTCCAAATGCTAAACTAACTTGATTGCTTGCGACTATAAATCCAGTCAGTGCCAGTAACTTGGGACCGGCCACTTTGGGTTCTGTCTGCTCTGGATTGGGTGTAGGTGTGGGCGAAATAGGAACCACTGCTGGGCTGCCAGTTGCAGGTGTAGTAGGTGCCGCGGCAGGCTGTGGCTCGGACATAGGCCGTGCATCAGCAGTTGCTTGGGTCGGTGTACCACCCACAGTCCGCACATCCATGCCAGCACGGCTAAAAGGATTTCCCGGCCCACATGCTGCCAGGGGTAGCAGAGTGAAAGTGGCGGGCAAGAGCAGGGTCGACAGACGAGTCATTTAGCGATCCTCTATGGGGCATTACCAATTCGCTCATCGGCGACTTAGCAGGGCGACTTGAGGACACCGTTAAGATATTGAATTTATTGATAAAAAATTGCTGGGAGATGGCTTCAAAACCAGCGTCAGCAGGTGCCAGCAGTGTTTACTTTTGATACTCAACTGAAACCGATAGCACTGTGCCTTGCAACTGCAAGTATTACCTAGCAAGATGCCTACTAGGGGTTTAGCAGGCATAAACTTAAGCTGCGATGCTACCTATCGTTTGGGTCCCAATTCAATCTCACGTCCGAGTGGTCCATGCGTTCTTTAAGCGTGCTAGTAGTTGATGATGAAAAAGTGCAGCGTGATACGCTCGCTTCCATCCTCGCTGAAGACGGGTATCAAGTTACAGTGGCGCAGGATGTCCAGTCAGCAACTGCAGCTCTTACCGAGTCCAATTATGATGTAGTGCTGACGGATTTCCGGATGCCAGGAGGATCTGGGCTCGACATCGCGCGCAAAGCTAATGAAGTCTGTCCAGAGGCTGCGATTCTCATTATGACTGCGTATGCCGATGTCCAAGGCGTCATTGATGCGATGAGGCTCGGTGTTGTCGATTACTTATTAAAACCGCTTAATGTGGAATCGTTGCTGCGGCGTCTGGAAATTATTCGAGACCGTAGGGCTTTGCAGCTGGAAGTTAATTTCCTTCGCGCTGAGATGAATCGCCAGAGTGATGCCGGTACTCTACTGGGCGAATCGTCCGCGATGACTGATATCTCGAAAATTATTGAGCAGGTCGCCGCGACGCGTGGAACCGTTCTGATTACAGGCGAGAGTGGTACAGGAAAAGAGGTCGTAGCTCGTTCTGTTCACCGTTTGAGTGCGCAGTCTGGTAACAAATTTGTCGGCATTAACTGTGGTGCTTTGCCAGAAAATTTATTGGAGAGCGAACTATTCGGCCATAAACGCGGTGCCTTCACCGGTGCTCTTGCAGATAAGCAGGGCCTATTTGCAGTTGCAAACGAGGGTACACTTTTTCTTGACGAAATCGGCGACATGCCAAGAAGCTTACAGGTCAAATTGCTGCGAGCTCTCCAGGAGCGTGAGATCACGCCAATCGGCGACACGAAACCTATCAAAGTTAATTTGCGGGTTATCGCGGCGACTAACCGAGACTTGACAGCGGAAGTGGCGGCCGGGAATTTCCGGCAGGATCTTTTTTATCGATTGAACGTTGTAGAGATCAAGATGCCGCCCCTGCGCGATAGGCGCGACGATATTCCGATGCTGGCTCGTCATTTTGTCGAGAAGTATACTAAAGAACTCGGGCGTCCTATGCGACCCCTTTCCAGCGATGCGATCCGGCAGCTCGTCTCATATCCTTGGCCAGGTAATGTGCGTGAGCTAGAGAATATTATCGAGCGTGCCATTATTTTAAGTAAAAATCCTGAACGTATCGATGTTGATGATTTCCCAGCAACTCTAAGCGAGTCAGCGCTGCCGAATGCCGTGCCACAAAAGTTGGATGAGGCGATGAAAGTCTTCGCCAGAGAGCACATATTGCAAGTGCTCTCCTCGGTCTCGGGCGATAAAAAAGATGCGGCAAAATTACTCGGCATGAGCTTGTCTAGTTTGTACCGTAAGCTGGAGGAGCTCGATATTTCATTTAAAAGAACGGATGAACCGAAGTGAAATGGCCACGCCCATTGCGTCGCATAGGCTGGCGTATCTTTACCTTCTTTGCTTTGCTGCTTGTATCGGTATCGCTATTATTTAGCATCACTGGTTTAAAGTTTGCGGATGAGACTATCAGGTCAAATGCTGAAAATGAACTTCGCATTATGTCCATCAACTTGTCGCGGCAGGTGCAGAGGCAGCTCAATCACATAGAAGAGACGCTAAACTCTCTCGAACATCATGGATTCTTAGTTGAGGAATTGCGTAAAGCGGAGCCTAATCGCACTGAAATTGAGGAATTTTTACAAAATAGGCTGACATCCCTCGCGCTATTCGAGGAGCTAGCAATCTATAATCGTAACGGTGTCTGCGTTGGTGCAACTGATCCCAGTTGGTATGACATTCCCGGTAAGCAGCAGGCATTTTTCATTACTGGTCTACGGCAGTTCAATTTTTCTGACATCTATACCTCCGATGAAGGCAAAATCCAGTTAGTTTCGACTCCGATTAATAATGGCACGATGACCAGAGGAGTACTTGTCGGGCAGGTAAATATGTCCTGGATTTATGATGTTATGGATCAACAACTGGGAGTCTTGCCCAATACGGATGCCTTCTTAATCGATTCGGCGCTTCGCTTCATCACTCCTGGCAAGACAGGGATCGATCGCCTGCTCGAAAGTCATTTGATCGCAACACCTCTGATTAAGCACTTAAATCAGGAGTTTTGGGTTGGGCAGTATCCGAATTTTAATGGCAGTCAGGTGCTTGGCACCGTGTCTAAGATTCCTAATAGGCGCTGGTATGTGGTGGTCGAGCGAGATTTGGTAGAGGTGGTGAAGCCGATCAAGTCTGCGGCCAAAGTTATTGTCGCTGTCTCTTTACTTCTAATCGGTGTCTTAATTCTTTTAACCTACCTCCTAACTCGCTCTATCACTCGGCCCCTCATGACTTTGGTTGAGGGTGCACAGAGAGTCGCAACTGGTGACTTCAAGCAACCCTTTACAATCCCGCAGGGGATTGATGAAGTCGCATTTTTAGCGTCTGAATTTGATAAAATGCGGGGGAAAGTAGCGGCGTTCCAAGAGCGAATGATCGAGCGTCTCGAAGAGAGCGAACGCAAACGACTTGAGAGTGAACGTTTGGCCGCTATCGGTACTTTGGCTTCAAGTTTAGCGCACGAAATTCGTAATCCCCTGAATGCAATGTCGCTCCTCCTTGCTCGTCTTGAGTTGTCGAAAAGTAGCGAAGAGGTGCGAACGCATGTGACGCGTGATTTGCGTGGAGAAATTGGCCGACTTGATCGCTTAGTTTCCGATATTTTGGATTACGCTCGACCATTGAACTTGCAGTGTCAGGACACAGATTTGGGTGGGCTGGTACAAAATACATTGGAGCTTTATCGCGGTGTCTTCGACGGCAAGCAAATACGCTGTGAGTTAAAATTGCCAGTAGCTTCGGTTCGACTGCGACTCGATGTTGACAGGGTAAAACAAGCCTTAGTTAACCTAATTCAAAATGCCGTTGATGCCATGTCTCAAAATGGGACATTTATAGTTACAATTGAAAGTAAGGATTCGTGGGCGCAAGCAATCCTGCGGGATGATGGTGTTGGTCTACCGTCGCAGCCTACGGGCCGACTTTTTGATTTGTTTTTTACTACTAAAGAGAAAGGTACCGGTCTTGGGCTCAGTACCGTGAAGAAGATCATGGATGCACACCGAGGCGAGGTAACGATAGGGGCGCGTAGTGATGTGCGAGCGGGGATAAAGCCGCAGGGCTCGGAGGTGGTGTTGAGCTTTCCTCTTTATTCTTAAATTTGGGAATCTGGGGCTAAATTTTCCCAATCTTGGGATATCCTGAGCGAGTTGGTAAAAACAAAACCTAGTAAAAACAGATTGTTGTATGATTTCTGGGTTTGGTTTCGGTTGGCCGTAATCCTGCATAGAGAATAGTGTTGTGGCCGGTATTGAATCGGCAACGATCAATCACCCTAAGGAGAATTACTATGCAATTCCGTAACATCCTCGTTGGCGTTTCCCTTGCCGCTCTCACCAGCTCCGTTGCTATGGCAAAAGCCGCGAAAAAAGAGCCAAACTGCGACGTCGCTGGCAAAAAAGTCCATGTAAAAGACGAAGCTGCTTGTACGAAAAAGCACGGCACCTGGGTTACCCCAGCAGCTGAGCCAGCTGCTGCTGCTCCTGCCGCTGCTGCAGAAGCTCCAGCTGCTGCGGGCGAAGCCCATCCAGCCGAAGGCCATCCAGCAGACCACAAGTAATCTGCAGCATCCCTTTGGGATGACATAGCCACTGAGCTCAATGCTCAGTGGCTTTTGTTTTGAGTTCATGGCGAGATTAAACAGTGCCTGAAGTAGCAGCGCCAGGACCTAATAATGCCCTTATGGCATCAAGCCTGCGGGGAGTGATGCGACGTTTTTTGCAAGTAGTTCAGTTGGCTGAAGGTTTGATTTGTTTGGGGGGAGTTTTATCTCGTAGGCCAGACCTAGTTTGGACATTAATCGTATGACTAAGAATGTTAGGTCGAATTCCCACCATTTAATACCAGCCTGCGCTACATCGGGATAGGCGTGGTGA
>Ga0315284_10006570_pt1 | contig 16554 bp, 21 predicted proteins | sample YL17G09_16_MG_FD_203696 | JGI IMG/M metagenome (GOLD analysis project Ga0315284, IMG submission 203696) | Sediment microbial communities from Yellowstone Lake, YNP, Wyoming, USA - YL17G09_16 | ecosystem: Environmental > Aquatic > Freshwater > Lake > Sediment | place: USA: Wyoming | collected...
GAGAGAAAAAGAATACAAGAAAGGAATTTTTAAATATTTAAATTACTACAACAATTCAAGAATGCATCTTGGATTAAAGCTACTAACACCCATGCAAGTGGTCTCAAGGTCTTGAACTTAATACGTACTCATGTAGTTTTATTTTGCAGCGTGTTATATTATTACTAAAATCAAAATGCTTCAACGAATAAAAAATAAAATCGGTTTTTTAATTTTAGCGGCGCTGGCAGCTGCGGCAATTTTTGTTTGGTCGACGGTTTTTGCTAAACCCGCGGATGAAAAAGTAAAAATAGATTTTTTTGACGTGGGTCAGGGTGAGGCACTTTTTATTGACGCACCAAACAACAATCAGATTTTAGTGGACGGCGGACCTTCCGATGTCATCTTAAACAAATTGGGTTCGGCTTTGCCATTTTTTGACCGCAAAATTGAGCTAGTAATTTTGACGCATCCGGACTCCGACCATTTAAGCGGCTTAATTGAGGTTTTGAAACGCTATGAAGTCGGGGAAGTTTTAGAAACAGGAATTGAAGACAGCACCTCCCAATATGCCGCCTGGAATGATTTAATAAAAGAAAAAAATATTCCGGTGGTCTTTGCCCGGGCCGGGCAAATAGTAAAAATCAGCGATAATTTGGCGATAAAAATTCTTTATCCTTTGGCTAAAATCAATGGCGAAGATTATAGCAAAAACACCAACAATACCTCAATCATGGGCAAAGTTTTTTATGGTCAAAATTCACTGCTCTTTACCGGCGACGCCGAAGGAGTGGAGGAAAATTCACTATTGCTAAGCGGCAGCGATTTAAAAGCCGATATTTTACAGGTGGCGCATCACGGCAGCAAAAACTCAACGGTTCAGGAATTTTTGGCGGCGGTCGCGCCTCAATTTGCCGTGATCCAGGTGGGCGCCAAAAATCGCTACGGCCATCCAACACAGGAGGTGCTTGAAAGATTAAAAGGAGTCAAGGTCTTGAGAAATGATTTAGACGGAGATATTGAATTTGTTTGCGACTTAACTGATTGCGCGGCCGTGGCGGCTAAAAATTAAGGCGTTGCTTTCCCTTTTTAAATTTATTTGCTATAATTGGCAAAGAGGAAAAAATAAGTTTCTTTATTTTAGGCCAGCAAGATACTTAAATTATCAAGCTGATTATTATGATGCAAAAACGCGAAAGAACTTTAGTTTTGATCAAGCCCGACGGCGTGCAGCGCTCGCTCGTTGGCGAAATTATCAGGCGCTATGAGCAGACCGGTTTGAAATTGGCGGCTTTGAAATTTTTTATACCGGACGAGAGCTTGATCAGGAAGCATTATTCTTCCCATGAGGGCTGGTTGGAATCGGTTGGAACAAAATCAATTGCGGCTTATGAAAAAAAGGGATTGAAGGCACCTTATGAGGACCCGATTAAATGCGGCGAGATTGTTTTGGAAAGATTAGTTAAGTATCTTTCTTCCGGCCCGGTCGTGGTTATGGTTTGGGAAGGAAATCAGGCGGTGGGAGTGATAAGAAAAATCACGGGCGGAACGGAACCGCTAACTTCTGATGTAGGAACGATTCGGGGAGACCTAACGATCGATTCCTATGATTTAGCCGACACCGACGATCGGGCAGTCAGAAATTTAATTCACGCCTCAGGCAGTCCCCAGGAAGCGGCCAAGGAAATCCCAATTTGGTTTGGCGAAGAGGAAATTATCAAATATAACGTGATTCAGGAAAAGATTTTGTATGATGTTAATTTAGACGGAATAAAGGAATAGTCATTAATTTTCTAATACCTAAATTTAATTCCAGTCCCGCTTGAGCGGGACATTATTGGAAATTAAAAATTGGTAATTGGAAATTGTAAGTTATGCCCTACACAATGGAATTTAGCAAACAAGAGCATAAATGGTTTTCTATTATTCTTTTTATCATTTTGCCTTTTTACGCCTTTTATAAAATTCTAAAAGGTGATTTGCCCCCGCTTAAAAATGTCGGACCAAAAAAGTGATTGAGAAAACTGCTGCCGGGGTAGAGAAAATGCCAGGTACCCTTTAAAAAGGTACCTGGCATTTTTTTTCGACCTTATTGACATCCGATGTCCTGATATTCTTTTTAATTTTTAGGACATCGGATGTCGCGCCTCGAAATATTCCAGAATAGGTGTGGGGGTTTGTTGACGCAATCAGAAAATGTTAAAATAAAAATAGCCTCACTGCACAAAAGATTCTTTTAATGATTTTGGGTCAAATTAGTTTATTAGGGAGCACTTATATTAAATAATGCTGCTGATTCGTTCGGGGTATTATTTTGCGGGCACCCACTTTTTACAAAGCCGAAATTCACTAAAAGATAATTGGCAGTGGGGCGGAATTTGCCCCGCCTTGCGGGGCAAATTCCGCCTTGTGGATAGAGCAACTTGCCAAAGAATATTAATTTTGCTAAATTAATTTCATCATGGTTTCGATATTGATCCAAAAATTAAATATAATTTCATTGAATCTAGCCATAATAATTGTCGGCATTTTGTTGCTGGCGATTATTATTCTGGGTCATGCTTTTGGCTAGATTTATCTTTATAAAAAACAATCAGACTATAAAAATAAATCTGGCCAAAAGCCAGAATTTTTGTTCTTTACCAAAATAAATAGGCTACAAGCGGGTGGACGGGGAGCAACCTAACATGGATGATCTCTTTAAGAGCTCGGGCCCTTGGTCTGAGTCCCCGTCTGCCCATACCAAAATTTTTGTTTGTGGATAACAAGGGCTTGACAGAATTTCTACGAATGATAAGCTAAAAGTGTCGATAGAAATATTGACACACAGTACCTCAAACAAACAAACAAAATCATAAACAAAAAGTCACCTCGGTGACTTTTTTCTTTTACCTAAAAGCTCAATTAAGGACTTGACACCATTTTAGAGAAAGAATAAGCTTTAGATATCTATGAAAAAGACAGGTATGAATTCTTGGTTTTATTTTAATTTTACTGATTAAAGAAGATCGGTCTATTTGAGAATGATATAAAATAAAATCTAAGATTCTATCCAAAGACTGATCTTCAAAAATCAGTTTTTTGTTTTTTAAAAACTAAATAATCAAATATTAAGAAAGGGGGCTGCCTGGTATGAAAAAAGGAAAGGAGGATTTTAACAGGCTGGGTTCAAAAGAGCAAGAGAAAAAGGTTGCAGCGGTCAAAAGAGCTTTTTGTCTCAACAAAGGCAGTCTCGCCGAAAAATTATTAATACCGGGAAATAGAGTGTCAAAAAAAAGAGAGGAGCCAAAACCAAAAAGCCAGCATCGTAAATCAAGACTCGGACCTCGATTTAGTTCTTGTCTGGAATCTATAAAGGAAGCAATTAAAAAACTTTAAATTCCAATCGAACCGAAAGGAGGGAAGATGAAAGAAGATATCGGCTTTTTTGTGAGATTTGGCGGTTTACCAAATCAGAAATCGCGCCGGTGCCAGTATTGCGGCGAGTTGCTCCGGGTAAAGCCAGGCATTTCTTGGAATATCGAACAACTAGAGGATTGTATCAATCCAAAATGTCCGACTAATCAGTCGAAAAAAATCAAAGAAGGAGGAGCGCGAGATGGGAAAAGTGTTCGTGTTATATGAACAGAAAGACGGCAGATTGAAAAGAGTCCATGGAGGTTCTCACAATTGTGCCCGGCCATTTAACGATTTTTTAGGGAAGCCTGAAAAAGGACAAAATCCCATGATACTGCTTTGCGGGCCAGAGGAGGAGCTCGAAAAACTCATGACAATTGAGGAGGCCAAAAGAAAGAAATTAGTCTATCAGACCTCAACCATCTAAAGTTCTTTGGCAAACAAAATCCCGCCAGCCTAAAAAGGCCAGCGGGGTTTTTTTTCGCATCAGATATTTTATAGCCCCAAGTTAGCGCCGCTATAAAGGCTAAAAAACTGAGGAATAACAAGTAGCAGGCCAATAAGCGGCAAGACAATTACCACTACGCTAATAATCAGGGTCCAGAGAAAATATTTGCGCATTCGCTCGACCGACTGATAAACTTGTTCTAACTTTTTCTGCTGCTCATCAAACTTTTGTAAAATTTCTTGGTCCATACCAGGTAGTAGAAATTCAACGAGATATTTAGCCAAAAATATTTGCTAACTATCTCGTAAAATTTTACTAGTTTATGCCAGTCGGTAAAAATTTAAAATAAATTTATAAACAGTTGAATCTTCACTACCTGGCATAATTTAATCAATAATTAATAATCTGGTCGGGGTGCGGGGAGTTGAACCCCGGTAACAAGACCCCCAGCCTTGTGTAATGCCGCTATACTACACCCCGAAATTAAAAAATTCCAAAACACAAATCTCAAATTCCAAACAATATTCAAATCACAAAATCCAAAATTCAAAACGGTTTAGGATTTGAAAAATTTGAATTTAGAATTTGTTTGGGATTTGGTGCTTGGAATTTGGAATTTACGTTACATAAAACTATTTCGTTTTATGTAACGTCTTGATACACTGGGTGCATGCCTTTACTCTACGCCCCGAAACCAAACGCACCCATTGCAAATTGGGATACTTTCGTTTTATGCCGGTGGGATTGAACTTGCCTCTTAGCTTTACAAGTGTTACACTTTTAATATATTTTTTACCGCAAATAGCGCATTGTTTAGGCATACTTTTCTTTTGCTTTTCTGTAGCCAGAAAAGCAACAAAAGAGCTCGCTTGCGGCGATAAAATTTTGATAAAATCGGATTCGCCTCTCTAAAATCGCTATCCACCATCAGCCACAGCACGCGATTTCTTAACGCTCGGCTCGTCTCTACTCTATAACAAAATTTTTTGCAAGCAAGCGGAAAAGCAGAATTAATTAGAAATCCAATTATTAGATCGTCAATTATGATAATATAGCAAAGAATAGTTTTTGGCAAATTTATGAGCAGCCTTCAGGGAATTTTATTTCTCTATATCATTATCATTTTATCATCAATCCTGCACGAATACGCTCACGCCTGGGCCGCTTTCAAGCAGGGCGATTTGACCGCCAAATACGCAGGACGTTTAACTTTAAATCCTTTAGCTCATATTGATTGGTGGGGGACGGTTTTGATACCTTTGGCGCTGTTATATTTTTTTGGAGTATTTTTTGGTTATGCCAAACCAGTGCCGATCAATCCTTATAATTTTAAAGACCAGCGCCGCGGCATGATTTATGTCAGTGCGGCGGGTGTGGGCGCCAATTTTTTAATTGCCATTGTTTTGGGATTATTTATCCGCTTTGCACCAAACTTTTTTTTAAGTCAGCTTTTCGGCTTTATCGTGATGATTAATATTTGGCTCGGTCTTTTTAATCTTTTGCCTTTTCCGCCGCTGGACGGCTCAAAACTTTTAATGGCAGCAGTTGATTACCGCGGCGGCGGCGGCTTTGCCCGCTTTGTCCAGTTAGCCAGCACGCCCTTTGGGATCATAATTGCCATATTTATTGCTATGACCTTTTTGCCCTACATAAGCAATTTTTTGTTTAATCTTATAGTCGGCGGATGAAAACAAAAAGGGCCGTGCGAATGACGGCCCTTAGTATCCTTTTATAAATTTTGGCGGCGGGATGCCAAAATTTTTATTAAAAAAACCAAATACTTTGACGTGAGTTGTTTTTAGTTTTTCGCGAACAAATTCAAAAATATCGCCCCGGACCCCACAGCCGTAACAATGAAACCATCCGCCTTCGTAGAAAACAAGAGAGGCATGCTTCTCTTTGTGAAAAGGACATTTCATGATGCCAAGACTTGTAGAACCTCTCCGTCCTTTTTTAAACCCAATTTTTAATCCGAACTTTTTTAAAATCTTTTGCCAGGGGATCGTCTTAATTGCAAAATAATATTCTGGATCTACCATATTATCCTCCTTTGAAAGAACTGAGTCCCCATCTGCGATGTGGACCAAATCAGCGGGTCCGTCACATGATATCAGGCAGGCGTTTCTCTAGGACTAACTTGCGCAGATGGGGTCGGCCTAGATAGGTCATTAGCAAACGCCAAAGCCTACGCCTGAGGCTATTATATGCAAAATTTTTAATTGTTGACAAGTTTTTTTATTTTGATATACTACAAATAACACTTGATAACAATCCGGGTTGCCCCAAATTTGGGGGATAAAAACATGGCAAGATGCTAATGTTTTTTTGTTGGTTGGAGTAGTCGCGAATATACAAATCTGAAATAATATCCGAATAATTTATCCTGAGTCTGTTGAATGATTTGTATATTTGGGTAGATTCGTATATTAGCGAATACTCCATAATTTATGCCCACCATTCACCACCTTATAAAATGGCCCAGAAAAATAACAAAAGCGAAGCCAAAAGCGCCGGCACTTTGGCGTGGTTTTAATACAAAAAAGAACCGGCCATCGTCTTATCCCTCACCCTTCAAGCGCGGAGTTTGTTTGAAGGTAACGACTACTACTCCAAAAAAACCAAATTCAGCGCTGCGAAAAATTTGCCGAGTCCGGCTAACCAACGGAATGGAAGTGACGGCTTATATTCCGGGCGAAGGGCATAATTTGCAGGAACACTCGGTGGTTGTAATTCGCGGCGGTCGCGTCAAAGATTTGCCTGGTGTCAGATACCACGTTGTCAGAGGAGTTTTGGATACTACCGGCGTAGAAGGTCGTAAAAAGGAAAGAAGTAAGTACGGGGCCAAGAGGCCGAAATAAGCGCGATACCAATATACGAATGACATACTAATAATACTAATCAAATTCGTATCATTAGTATCAATTAGTATATTAGTATCGATTTATGCGACGCAAACGTCAATTCAAAAGAGAAATTTTGCCGGATCCTAAATATCAAAATGTCGTGGCGGCAAAATTTATCAATCGTTTAATGACCGGAGGTAAAAAATCCGTAGCCCGGGGAGTGTTTTACGATGCTTTCGATATTATAGCCAAACAGCAAAAAGACCCTTTGCAGATTTTTGACGAAGCAATTAAAAATGTTTCGCCCGCCGTTGAGGTAAAATCAAAAAGAATCGGCGGAGCTAACTATCAGGTGCCGCGGGAAGTGAGGGGAGAACGCCGTTTAAGCCTGGCTATCCGCTGGTTGATCGGCGCGGCCCAATCAAAAAAAGGCAAGCCTATGGCCGAGAAGTTAGCCGAGGAGCTCTTGCTGGCATCCAAAAATGAAGGCAACGCGATCAAGAAAAAATTAGATACCCACCGCATGGCCGAAGCCAACAAAGCTTTTGCTCACTTTGCCTGGTAGAGCACCCTACCAATGTACTAATTTTTACTAATAATACCAATGGATGGCAGATAAAAAGATTATAAACGATTTAGTTTATCCAGAGTTAAGCTATAAAATCATAGGAATATTATTTAGCGTTTTCAATGAACTGGGTTACGGTTACCAAGAAAAATATTATCAGAAAGCGATAACAATTATTTTCAAAGAAAACGGTATAAACTTTAAAGAGCAGATTTCAGCACCGCTTCAGTTTAAGGGAAATAAAATAGGGTATTATTATTTAGATTTTTTAATCGAAGGCAAATTAGTTTTAGAAATTAAAAAAGGTGATAGATTTCTAAAAAGTAATATCGAACAAGTTTATGCATATCTTAGGAGGTTTAATTTGAAACTGGGAATTATTGCTAACTTTACAAAGGAAGGCTTAAGATTTAAGCGAATTGTAAACATAAAATAAGAATTAGTAAAATTAGTAATGATTAGTAAATTAGTAGGGTTATGAGACAATATCCAATTGAAAAAATTCGTGATATCGGCATCATCGCCCACATTGACGCTGGCAAAACCACCGTTTCGGAACGCATACTTTTTTATACTGGCAAAAAACACAAAATCGGTGAAGTGCACTACGGCGAGGCGGAAATGGACTGGATGGAGCAGGAAAAGGAGAGAGGCATCACAATTACCGCTGCGGCGACGACTTGTTATTGGCGGGATTGCCAAATAAATATCATCGACACGCCCGGACACATCGATTTCACAGTTGAGGTTCAGCGCTCGCTGCGGGTTTTGGACGGAGCGGTGGTGGTTTTTGACGGAGTAGCGGGAGTTGAACCGCAGTCGGAAACCGTTTGGCACCAAGCCGATAAATACAATGTGCCGCGGATTTGCTTTATTAACAAAATGGACCGCATGGGCGCCAACTGGGAAAAGGATTTGGAATCTATTCATGAAAGATTAACTGCCGCCGCCCTGCCGATAAATTTGCCGATCGGCGCTGAAGAAAATTTTTCTGGCATCATTGATTTATTTAAAATGAAAGCAATTAAATTTGAGGGCGAGCACGGTGAAAAGTTAATTGAAGAAGATATTCCGGCCGAGAAACTTGAGTGGGCAAAAAAATGGCGCCATAACCTGGTTGAGAAAATTGTTGAACAGAATGATAACTTAATGCGTCGCTATCTTGACGGCGCCGAAATTTCGGAAGACGAACTTAAAAAGACCTTGAGGGAGGCGACTATAAATTACAAATTAGTGCCGGTGCTGAGCGGCAGTGCTTTAAAAAACAAAGGCGTGCAGCCAATGCTGGACGCGGTTTGCGAATATCTGCCTTCGCCCGCGGATCTGTTGCCGACTGAGGGGATTGATGTAAAGGACGAATCAAAAAAAATAACTCGCGAAGCCAAGGACGAGGCACCTTTTTCCGCTTTGGCTTTTAAGGTGGCGACCGACCCTTATGTCGGCCAGCTTACTTACTTTCGGATATATTCAGGAATGCTGAAAGCCGGCACCTATGTTTTAAATTCCAGCAACGGGGAGCAAGAACGCATCGGTCGGATTTTGCGCATGCACGCCAAACACCGAGAAGAAGTTAAAGAAATGTTTACGGGCGAAATTGCCGCGACCGTCGGATTAAAAAATACCGGTACGGGCGATACGCTCTGCGATCCGCAAAACCCGATAATTTTGGAAAAAATGACTTTTCCGGAACCGGTTATTTCGATCGCGATCGAACCTAAAACCAAAGCGGACCAAGAAAAAATGGGAATTTCTCTCAAACGCTTATCGGAAGAGGACCCCACATTTAAAATTAAAGGTGATCAGGAAACCGGCCAGACCATTATTTCTGGTATGGGTGAGCTGCATTTGGAAATTATTGTTGATCGAATGCTGCGCGAGTTTAATGTCGATGCAAACGTGGGCAGACCGCAGGTGGCATACAAGGAAACAATCAAAGGCGAGGCCGAAGCAGAAGGTAAATATATCAGGCAATCGGGGGGTCGGGGGCAGTACGGTCATGTCTGGTTAAGAGTGGCGCCAAAAGAACAGGGCGGCGGTTTTGAATTCATTAATGAAATTAGAGGCGGTATCATTCCGCAAGAATTTATCCCGGCGGTAGAAAAAGGAGTTAAAGAAGCAGTTGATAAAGGCGTGCTGGCTGGCTACCGCTTGGTTGATTTATCGGCAACGCTTTACGATGGATCATTCCATGAAGTTGATTCATCTGAAATCGCTTTTAAAATTGCCGGCGCCATCGCCTTGCAAGAAGCAACGCGGCGTGCTAAATTAGTGTTACTGGAGCCGATTATGCGGCTGCAAGCGATTACGCCAGAACAGTTCATGGGCGACGTTATTGGTGATATCAATTCCAAACGCGGCCGAATTGAAAATATGGGAGACCGCGGCGCGGGCGTGGCTCGCGTTAAAGTGATAGACGCGAAAGTACCGCTGGCAGAAATGTTCGGCTATGCTACTTCACTGCGTTCCATGACACAGGGTCGAGCTAATTTCACAATGGAATTTGATCATTATGAGGAAGTGCCAGGGAACATTACTCAGCAAATTGTAGAGGGTAGAAAGAAATAGTTACGATGTCCCGATTTTGTTCCGATGAAATCGGAACAAAATCGAGGATCCTCGATATCGTAGCTGCGCGAAGCGCAGACGATATCGGGAGAATTTGACCATTACGAAGAAGTACCTTCAAACGTAACCGCGCAGATCGTGGAGGGAAAGAAAAAGTAGCAAATAGCTTATAGCTAATCGCTAATCGTAAATTAGAAAAGCGATAAGCGATTCGCGATTTGCTAAAGGCATGTGGGAAACAATTAAACAAATTTTATCCAAAAATTCAGGAACCTGTATTGTGGTGGAGGAAGGAAAACCGGCATACGTGGTAACTCGCTTTGACGATTATCAGAAGCTTTTAGAAAGCCAGCCATCCCGTCGATTCCATGAGGGTTTAAGCGAGCAGGAGTTGTTAGAGAAGATAAATGATGAGATTAATGACTGGAAAGCAAAGCAGACGGAAAGTAATCCGGAATTAGCCGTTGATGAACCCGACGAGGCGGATTTGAAGATAGAAAATTTGCCAATAGTTTAAGGCAAAAATATCAGGAGGGTTTCTTTGGCTCTCCTAGCACCTTAATCTTAAAATAATCTGAAATTAAATAATTTAGAGTAAATTGTTAACGAGGTTGACTTTTTTAGAAAAAAGAGATAAGATATTTATTAATTAATAATAATAATAAAAAATAAATTATTGCGGATTGGCGCCGATTTATTGCCAATATCTAAGTCAAAAGATATTTCCAGTAGTTTGGCGAGGATTCCGCGCAAAAGCTAATATGGTAGAGAAATTTGAACGCACAAAACCCCATCTCAATGTGGGAACTATTGGACATGTCGACCACGGTAAAACAACTTTGACCGCGGCAATACTTAAAATTTTAGGTATGGCCGGTTATCGGGCTTCCCAAAAGGGCGTTGACCAAATTGATGCTGCGCCCGAAGAGAAGGCTCGCGGCATTACCATCGCCACCTGTCATGTGGAGTATGAGACTGACAAACGTCACTATGCCCACATTGATTGTCCGGGCCACGCCGACTACATTAAAAACATGATTACCGGTGCCGCTCAGATGGATGGCGCGATTTTAGTCGTGGCGGCTAACGACGGTCCAATGCCCCAAACCAGAGAACATATTTTACTGGCTTATCAGGTTGGTGTTCCCAGTATCATTGTGTTTTTAAATAAGGTTGACCAGGTGGATGATCCGGAACTAATTGATTTGGTTGAGCAGGAAATTCGGGAGCTTTTAACCAAATATAATTATCCCGGAGATAAAACTCCAATTATTCGCGGCTCGGCGCTCAAAGCCCTGGAGGTTACCTCCAAAGACGAAGAAGCGGCCAAACCGATTTTTGAATTGGTCAAAGCTTTGGATGAATTTATTCCCGAACCCGTCAGAGATACAGAAAAACCCTATTTGATGCCAATTGAAGATGTTTTCTCAATTGAAGGTCGCGGGACCGTAGTGACCGGAAGAATCGAGAGAGGCAGGATTAAATTAAACGATGAGGTTGAAGTTATTGGAATCAAGCCGACCCAAAAAGCCGTTGTGACGGGTATTGAAATGTTTAATAAATCATTGGATTCGGGCATGGCGGGTGATAATGCCGGTATTTTGCTGCGCGGCTTGAAAAAGGAAGACGTAGAGCGCGGTCAAGTTTTGGCCAAACCCGGCTCTGTCACACCTCACACTGAATTTGATGCCGAAGTTTATATTTTGACCAAAGAAGAGGGCGGCCGCCATACGCCATTTTTCAAAGGTTATAAACCCCAGTTTTATGTCAGAACGACAGATGTGACGGGCGAGGTCGAACTGCCGGAAGGTTCGGAAATGGTGATGCCCGGCGACACAGTTAATTTAAAGATTAAATTAATCACGCCGGTTGCTCTGGAAGAAAAACAAAAATTCGCTATCCGCGAGGGCGGCCATACCGTCGGAGCGGGTGTTGTAACAAAAATAACAAAATAAAAAAACAAGATTAAATAACCCAATTATTTAGTTCTTTACGATTATGCCTGTTGTCAAGAAGAAGGAAAAAGAAGAGATCAAGCAGCGCATTCGGATTCGTATCCGAGCCTACGATCATAAATTGATTGATCAATCTGCGCGCCAAATTGTTGAGACGGCTCTGCGGTACGGCGCGACGGTTTCTGGTCCAGTGCCTTTGCCGACCGAATTTCACAAATATACCGTAAACCGCTCTACTTTTGTGCATAAAGATTCGCGGGAACAATATGAAATGCGGGTCCACAAACGCTTGATCGATATAGCCAATCCCACCGCCAAAGTAATTGATTCGCTCGTAAATCTAAATTTACCCGCCGGCGTCGACATTGAGATTAAAATGTAGGACTTTGGCGAGGCAAGCCGGCCGGAGTGGATATTGAAATAAAGATGTGATAGGTAAATCGCGAATAACGCACGAAATTGGTCACAAATATCACGAATAAATTTGTGAAATTCGTAACCAGATTTGTGAAAATTAGCGATATTAAAATTTTTAAACACTTGTGTCAGGATTTAGTCAGGAAAAGCCCGGGCTAGCCGCGGCTTTTTCTATTAAGGAGTAATCACGAATATACGAATCTAAAATAATATACGAATTCGTATATTTGCGTGAATTTGTATATTCGCGATTACTCCAATAATATGAAGTTTATTCTTGCCAAAAAACTCCAAATGACCCAGATTTTCGATTTAGAAGGCAGAGCCGTACCCGTAACGTTGATACAGGCAGGGCCCTGCTTTGTGACGCAGATAAAATCCAAAGACACAAAAGATGGATATAGCGCCGTGCAGATTGGATTTGGAGAGATGAAAGAAAAAAAAGTAAAAAAGCCGCAAGCGGGGCACCTGGCGAAAATCCCAAATCCCAAATCCCAAATCCCAAACTTGAAATACTTAAGGGAATTTAGGACCGAGGATTCGGAATTGAAATTAGGAGACGAAATCAAAGCGGATGTTTTTAAGGAAGGCGATTTCGTAAAAGTGATTGGAATTTCAAAAGGCAAAGGATTTCAAGGAGTGGTCAAAAGGCACGGATTTAAAGGCGGACCGGCTTCTCATGGCCAAAAAGACCGATTGCGCGCGCCCGGCTCCATCGGCGCCACATTTCCAGAACGAGTCATCAAAGGTATGCGCATGGCCGGCCGAATGGGGGCTGATCAGGTGACGGTTGAGGGTTTAAAAATTGCCAAAGTTGACGCGGAAAATAATATTATTGCGATTAAGGGCGCAGTACCAGGGAATAGAGGAAGCCTGATAGAAATAATAGGAGAGTAAGGAGCGGTTTGCCCCGTAGCGATTCACCGGAGGCGAATCTAGTACTGGGGTGTCTGGAAACAAGGGACAGTTTTGGGGATAATTGGAAAATAATTTGAAAACGAAAAAAGCCACTCAAGTCTGGACAGTGCAGCAAGCGCTGATTAGACTTGAGTGGCGCAGTTAGGCAGATTGGAAAAAGCGGAGATCCTGCGAGTTACCTTTTAGTTTTGGTAAAAATGAAGTTTTTCACTCCGACGATAAGTTCTTCTATTTGTTTAGGCGACATTCGGGGCGTTAACTCGTGAGTTAGGGTTCCATTTAAGATATTATTTAAACCAGGCAGCTGCAGATATTTATTGATTTCTGCGATGATCAGAGTCGCTTCTATCGTCAACATCTGGGGGGGGTAAGACTCTTGTTTGGTTTCAGCCACCGCATTGCCCACGAGAAATAACCCGTCCTCACTCTTTTTTTCTTCTAACGCCGACAGTAACTGTAGAATGCTATCCTTTTCCTCCTTTTCCATTTGTCCCTCCTGAAGATTAAATTGTAAACAACAATAGATTAAGATAATATTATTTATGCCATCTGTCAAGAGTACAACTGAAGAAATCAGTAAAGAGAAAAAGACGGTAAAGACGGTAAAAGAAGAACCGGCTGACTTGGATATGGCTGTATATAATCAGGAAGGACAGGAAGTAGAAAAAATTACTTTGCCCCAAGAAATTTTTGGTTTAAAAATTAATAAAGATTTGATTAAGCAAGCAGTTGAGGCGCAGAAGTCGCAGGCAAGAATCCCCTACGCTCATGCAAAAGACCGTTCTGAGGTGCGCGGCGGCGGAAAAAAACCTTGGCGGCAAAAAGGCACGGGCCGCGCCCGGCACGGCTCAATTCGCTCGCCCATATGGAAGGGCGGGGGTGTGACATTCGGGCCGCGAAAGGAAAAGAATTTTGCCAAAAAAATTAACAAACAAATGAAGCGCCAAGCGCTGTTCATGGTTTTATCTGGCAAAGCGCGAGATAATGAGATTATAATTTTGGATGATTTGAAATTAGAACAGCCAAAAACCAAGATTATGGCACAGATCATTAAAAGTATTCAGGCGGGTGTTAAAAAAGAATTATCTAAAGGAACGTTGATGATTACGTCTCAAAAAGATGGAAATATAATTTTAGCCGCACGTAATATTCCAAAGATCGACACGATTGGTGCTAGCAGCCTGAATGTAGTTGATCTGCTTACTTATAAATATTTACTTATGTCAAAACAGGCGATTGAAATTATTCAAAAAACCTATGGGAATATTAGATAGATTTAAGAAAACAAAAAAGGAAGAAAAAAAGGAGATAAAGAAACCTCAACTTAAGGTTGCGCCTAAAGCCAGGAAAGAAATTAAACCCAAAGTAGAAAAATCAAAAACCGAAAAGCCAAAAGCGGCCAAAAAAGTTGTTAAAAAAGAGTTTTCGCAAGCTTGGAAAATTTTGAAAAACCCTTTGGTAACGGAAAAGTCAACCGATTTAAATGCGCTAAATCAATATATTTTTAAAGTCGCCAGCACTGCCAATAAAGCCGAGATTAAAAAAGCGATTCAGGATTTATACGGCGTTAAAGTTGAATCGGTTAATATAGTTAAAGTGCCTGGGAAAATACGGAAATTGGGCAGACACGAAGGCTGGCGCCCCGGCTATAAAAAGGCAATTGTTTTTTTAGCGCCGGAAGAAAAAATTGAAATTATAGCTAGGTAAATACACGGAGAGAACGAATGGGCACACAGAAGAAACGGAAAAGAATCCGTTAAGATCCGTGTTAATATCAGTTAAAATCAGCGTTTAAAGATGTTAAAGAAATATCGGCCAACAAGTCCAGGGGTGCGTCAACGCATTAAGGTCAAGGCGGCGTTGAGTAAAAAAGAGCCTGAAAAAAAACTGGTGTTTTTTCAATTTAAACGTCAGGGAAGAAGCAAATCATCGGGCCGGATCACTGTGCGCCATAAAGGTGGCGGGCACAAAAAGCTTTATCGCATCGTTGATTTTAAAAGAGAAAAATTTGGCGTTCCGGCAAAAGTTGTTTCAATTGAATATGATCCGAATCGAAACTGCTTTATCAGTCTGCTTGTTTATCGAGACGGCGCCAAAAGTTATATTTTGTCACCCGAAGGGATTAAAATAGGAGATGAGGTTGTTTCCGGAGAGAATGTTCCTTTGAAAGTCGGCAATCGCTTATTGTTAAAAAATATTCCGGTGGGGACCATGATTCACGATGTCGAGCTGTTGCCTTCAAGCGGCGGAATTTTGGTCCGCTCAGCTGGTTCCTCCGCCCAGGTGATGGCTGTTGAGGGCGGCTATGCGCAAATAAAAATGCCATCAGGCGAAATTCGAATGCTTAAAGGAACCTGTTACGCGACGGTCGGCCAGTTGAGCAACTCCGAATATAACGCCCAAGTTTTCAGCAAAGCGGGCAGATCGCGCTGGTTAGGAATTCGCCCGACCGTTCGCGGCTCGGCCATGAATCCGGTTGACCATCCGCACGGCGGCGGCGAAGGTCGCGCACCCATTGGATTGCGGCGAGGGCCTAAAACTCCCTGGGGGAAACAAGCGCGAGGCGTTAAAACCAGACGAAAGAAAAAATGGTCAAGTAGGTTTATTTTACAAAGAAGGAAATAAACACGGAACAAACGGATACAAACACGGAAAAAACAGAAAATTCAGTGATAATCCGTGTCTGAATCAGTTAATTCAGCGTTTAGACATATGTCAAGAAGTCTAAAAAAAGGTCCATATATAGATCAGAAGCTATTAAAAAAAATAGCTAATTTGCGGCCGGGCGATAAAACCATAATTAAGACGTGGTCACGTGCTTCTACGATTGCGCCAGAAATGGTCGGTTTTACTTTTGGAGTACATAACGGACGAGAGCACATTCCGGTTTTTATCACCGAAGACATGGTCGGTCACCGCTTGGGTGAATTTGCGCTGACGCGTAAATTTGTCAAACACGGCGGACGAATGCAGAGGGAAATAGAAGCGCAACAAGCTATGGCTGAAGCGGCCGCACCAGCCACGCCGACCACACCGGCAGCACCCGAAAAGAAATAGATAATATAAATAAGTATGGAAATTAAAGCCAGCTTAAACAATATTAGAATATCGCCAAGAAAAATTAGATTGATAACTAATTTAGTCAAAGGCATGACCGCGGCTCAGGCAAGGGCCCAGCTATCTTTTTTGGTAAAGAAACCGGCACCCTTGGTTTTGAAATTATTGAATTCGGCGGTGGCGAACGCCAAACATAATTTTGAATTAAAAGAGGATAATTTATACATTAAAGAAATTTTAGTCCAGAACGGGCCGAGCTTGAAACGGTCGTTGCCTCGGGCAATGGGCAGGGCGACGCCAATTTTAAAAAGAACTTCTTCGGTCAAGTTAATTTTAGCGGAATTACAAGCATCCTTGACAAAACCAAGAAAGGTCAGCAAGCCCCAAGTACTTAAACCAAGCGAAGTT
>Ga0315284_10006571_pt1 | contig 16553 bp, 13 predicted proteins | sample YL17G09_16_MG_FD_203696 | JGI IMG/M metagenome (GOLD analysis project Ga0315284, IMG submission 203696) | Sediment microbial communities from Yellowstone Lake, YNP, Wyoming, USA - YL17G09_16 | ecosystem: Environmental > Aquatic > Freshwater > Lake > Sediment | place: USA: Wyoming | collected...
TTTATTAAATCCAAATATTCATATTGTTTATGTTTTAAAAGTAATGTCATTCTGTTTTTTCCTGTTAGCATATCATATATTGGATGTTCAAATACTTCAATAGGCAAATTACGCAAGTATGTACTATAATTGAATTTATTTTTATTTTTATTTATGAATAATGTTAAGATGTCAAATAAATTAGGAGGATTTTCCATAATTATCATTTTTAACAACTCATCATAATTATCATTATTAACTATATGTTCAAATAGAGTGAATAATTTATTATTTACAATAAGTTTATATCCAAAATCAGTATTCGATAATCTTTTAACAAAAAATGGCGACTCCAATAATATATTATTATCATATTGTTCTTTATGTTCAACAAAAAATTTCTCCAAATTGGATATTATATTATATTTATTGTTATTGTTGTTAAATATACGATTAATTTTATTACTATCAAATATATCTAACAAAATACTAAGTTTGTGGAGGAAATCATTGAAATTATTAGTTTGGAAACTATATTTAATGCTATTTTTAAATTCTATAACACACATATTACATAATTGTACAAATAATTCATGACTATCTTGGATATCAACACCATCAATAATTAGTATATATTCAATATAATTATATTTGTCTATATCATGGAATGCTGTATACAAATATTTTATGACAAAATTTATACTTTCATAATCTAAACTTATTTTTTCTACTCTAATTTGTTCACTATTTTCAATAGTGAAATCAGTTATACATTTAAAACATCCAACTGTTTTTAATATTTGTGTATGTGTTTTTATTTGTTCACCATTTTCGAACTGTAATATAATGTCATAAGATTTACTATTTTTCATAATTTGTTCAGCAATAGTTATCCAATGATTTCCAATAATAGATGATAAATTATTACTAAAATATTTTTCTTCAAATAATTGTGTTTTCATTTCATCTAAAATTATTTGTTCTAAATTTGGATTTTTTTGAATTACTTTTATTATAGTTGATTTGTATATATTTTCCGTATCTTTTTCCAAACACATATAATCTTTAATTAATGAATTTTTAATTATATCAATAATTTCTTTGTCAAAATCTGTAAAATCATTTTTGTGATTTATATTTTGTAGTAAGTTATTTAGGTAAATATGAAACACAGACATGATATGTATAATACTATTGTACATATCGATACTATTTAAAATGTTATGATTTCAATTTTTTAAAATTTATAAACTCTTTCACCCAAATATTTTTTCATCCATCCATTATTTTTATCGAGTATAATATTTGTGATATTCTCTTTATTACTTTCATAGATGTCTTCATTTGTAGATAAAAACACAAAGAATTTTTTTACATCTGATGCAAATGAAATATAATTATACATAATATCTGCATACGTTTTAATAAATTCTTCAGGTATTTTATCAAAAGGGTAACATGTTTCATTATCATTAGTTTTACTAATGATTTTTTTTATATTTTGTCTTTCTTCATTAGTTAAACCTTTATAATTAACTCCAACAAAATAAATTTCTGGTGACCAAAAATTTGTGTTTGATTTAAATGCCAATACCTTTTCATATTTTGAGCATATTAAATATAGTAATGATAAAAATAATTTATTATTATTTGAAGAAAATGTTTTAATAACAAAAGTTCCTCCAATTTTTGGCATTAGTAATGCATAAAACAATTGATATATACTTGTATCTTTATTATTATCTGTTTCACCGGGTGTCCATTTTTCCCCACAGTCCCCAATTAAAAAATCGACTTTGCCCCCATATTTATTAAAATAATAATTTTGATTATCAGAATCCAATATATTACCATTTTTTGTAGGTCCCTGATCCCATTTATCAATAGTTTTTTTAATAAAACCATATGAATCAAAAAAATCAGCATGTGATTGTGCCAAAGATTGTGCATTCCAATTAAAATTTTTAATGTTAGTATTTTTTTTAATATAATGATCCATACTATTTACAAAATTACCAGGGGCTTCACACATAAAAAATACATCTATTTTGTTATCATTTTTATATTTATCCAAGATTTTTGTGTCTGTTAATAACTCATAAAATTTAATCCATGCTCTACTAACACTTTTACCATTAATATTTACATCATAATCATCAAATAAACTTTTATTTAATCTTTTATATTTATTATTAATGAATAATTCAACATTTTTATATGCATCATAATTAATTTTTTCTATGTATTGATATGCAGTTTCTGATATTTCGATATTTTTAATTAATAAATCACAATTACTACATGTTATTTTTTTGTGTATATCTATGATAATTTCATCATTATCACTTTTAATTTCATCTTGTGTTGTGTAATTGATATTTTTAAGTTTTTCTCCAATCATTCTATCAAAATATGTACTAGGTATTTCATTTACCCAATCAAGTAAAGGCAAATCATATTTTTTTGCATAATATATAGCTTGCAATTTTGCTATATTACATTTATCTTTTATATATTGTTTATCTTTATTTATAAAATTATCATATTTATCATTAAAATTTCTTATTGAACCTAATAATTTCATTTTTACATATTCTTTATATTCAGAATAATTATTTTTTATATCATCATTTATTGTAATAATGTTTGTTACATACTTTTTTTGTTTATCTGTATTAAAATTATATCCTCCAGTTGGATCACAATCAAACATTATTTCATTTAATTTTAATAATTTTTCTATATCAGCATTACCTTTATATTTATGAAAAGTGATGAATGAATATAACAATTGTCCTGCTGAATGTAAATCCGTATCTTTAAAATCCATAATAAATGTTTTTTCGAAATAACATGATAAATAAGTCATAAAATCGAAAACCATTTTATTTGGTATTATACATAAATTTAAAACTATAGAACCATTTTTATTTAAATTTTGCAATGTTAAAATGATTGGTGGTATTTGAGATTGTAATAGAAATGCATATCTAATATCTGTTAAATTTGGTATACTAATAATAATATCTATAAATGAGATATCAATATTTTTTATTTTATTTTTATTATCGTTTATCCAGTTATTATTCATTGGAATCTTTATTGGTATTTTAATAATTTTATTTATATCTAAATAATTTTGTTCTTTTTCGTATAATTCATTTTCAACTTCATAAGCATAAAATATGATATCAAAATTAGTTTTTAGTTGTTTAAATTTAATATAATATAATAATCCGTCGAGAATATAATGATTTTTAGCGAATATTACATATTTAGCATCTGTAATATTTAAGTAATTATTTAATAAATAATTAATATATATCGAAATTGTCCCTTCAAAATTATATGATAATACAGTTTGTAATTGATCTATATTTTTTAAAATACTTTTATATATTTTTCCTTTGGTATCTTTTTTATGTAATATAGTGGAATGTTTACTATATTTTCCCATTCCACCATATGGTATTTTTATCAAATATCCGATTGCTGTACATGATATATCATATGTTATATAATTTTTAAATTGTTCTATAGATTTAATTTGTTTATTTTGGAGAGATATGGAAAATACTTCTTTATCGAAAACTATATTATTTTTTGTTAATTTTATATCCCATATATAATTTGAAAAACAAGAAAAAATAGATATGATATTACTAGTATTTCCTCCATACATAACATGTTTATTTATGGGAATAAATTTAAATATTTTATCATAATTTTTGGTCAATTCTACTTCTTCTAATTTATCTAAATTAATTTCATTTAAAAAGTTATAATTATTTTTTTGATTCATTATTTTATATTTTCCTTTAATTATTTCCATTGGAAATTTTGATACAAATATATCAAAATTATTGTCATATACTAATTTGTAAAAATATAATTTAATCCCAATATCTTCTTTATAAAACATCAATGTATTTAATTCTAAATATAAAACACGAATATGTTCTATTAATGATCCTGAATTTAAAATATTATTTCTATAATCAACCGATTTTATTGGATTATCTTTTCTCGTTTCATCATAATATAGATGTGACATATAATATCTATTTATATTATTTGTTCTATCTCCACTTAGATTTACAATTACTGAGCCTATCAATAAGTCATTTTCCATTATAAAATTTTCATAAATATTCATTGTTTCTATTTCATTTCCATTTACAATTCTCATGGGAAATATATCATCACTATTTCCTACACAAGATATTAAACATTTATTCCATTCAATATCATGTTCAATACCTGGTAAATCACAACTTTTACTCGTAAATGGATCTGATCTAAATAATAATGAACATTTCTGGAAAAAGTCTGTTATCTCAAATTTTCCTAATAATAATTGACGATGTTGATACGCTTCCTCAAAATTATTATCGTATACTGCACATGACCATTCAGGTGTAAACTCAATGAATAACTTAAAATTTATAAGATCATTAGATGGATTGTAACATTTGTTTATTGATTTGTTATTTAATGCATGATTTTCAAGATTTTGTTTAATAGTTTGATCTTTAATTTCTGTTAATATATTTTTACAGATATCTAAATAAGTGAAATATTTATACTTATCAACATTAATAAATTTTATATTTTTGCATGTATCAAAACTAATATTATCTGTTATTAATTCTTCTGGTTTAATATTTTTAACATTACAATTTTGTATTTTTTTTAGCATTTCTTTATTATCCATAATTATTTCTTGTGTACTAAGAAATTCAAAATAATTTTTATAAAGAATTTCACTATCACAATCTTGAACATAATTCAAATATCCTCTTAACAAATTATTTCTCTCATTTAATCTTTTTACAACCGAATCTTTATTCATTCCCCATATTTTTTTGTGTTGTATATCAAGTATAACATCTATAAAATTTTTATTTGTGATTTGAAATCCAGTATTTTTAGATAATATTTCAAACGCATCATTATAATAATAAAAAATCTTGTTTAATTCATATATTAATTTACTTACTGTAGTTGGAAATTTCTCCTTAAAATAAGTTACGCATTTTTTATTATTAACAATATTTATTTTATTGTAAGTATTGTGTTCGTCGGGTGTAAAATCATTTATAATTCTATTGTTTGGAATATATGGTATGAATGTATAATGTATATCATTTTTGGATAATTTATCAATAACATGAAGAATATCTTTTGTGTGTTTTGTAATATTATCTTCATCAAGTTGAATTAAATATTTATAATTGTATTTATTATTTATCCTTTTCATTTTATGTATTTCAATATCTGATATCAAATTAAAGTTTCTTTTTAATGACAATCCCCCATCAATTTCATCCTTAAAATTTCGCGATTTTGGTGCTAAATATTCATATAAATCATATCTCGTCATATTTTTTATTAAATTAGTCATCACTATTGGTTTATTATATTTATTCCAAATGTTTATCATTTTATTTTTATGAAATTCGTTTAGAATATTCTCCATTTTATTTTCAAAATCTTTCTTACATTTTTCATATTTATCAAAGTCATCTTTTTTTGCAAAACGTGCATCTTTAGAATTACGCATATCAATACTTTGATATGGAAAAAACCCAGTTTCTTGTAATTTATTATTCATAATATTTCCCTCATTAATTTTAATAAATTCTTTATATGAATCTTCATTCATTTTTACATTTACTTTATTATAACTGTTAAAATAATATGTTTCTCCCCTCTTTTTAACATTCTCTAATAATGGAATGTTCATTATATAATATTAAAATAAAAAAATTATAAGTCTTTAACAATAATATGTTCAAAAGTATTATTTTCCACAAATTGTTTCCAAACACATTTCAAACCTTTTTCAAAATTATTTACATAACCAACAGTATCAAATAATTTCATATTTTCTCTTCCTAATTCAACCTTTCTTCTCAATTCTTTTAATTCATTAATATTATTTCCCAAATATACTGCTCTTTCCTCATACTCTTCAAAAGAATCAACAACCATTTCCGGAAATGTATCAATAATCATACTAGCACAAACCCTACTTGGCATTGTATTACCAAGTATTGTCAAAATAGGTAATCCTGCCCACAATGCATCACCTGCAGATGTATGTGCATTATACACACTTGTATCCAACAATAAATCAGCTTGTTGCATTCTTTTTAAATGTTGTATTTTTTCCAGTTGCTCAACAAATATTAATCTTTCTGGATTTACACCATATTTAATAGCTTCTTCAATCATATTATTAATTTTGCCATTATGTAATATCCATAAAACACTATTATCCACCCTTTTTAATATATTTAACCAATTAATAAACATTTTATACTCTATTTTCACTACAGTATTAAAATTACAAAAAACTATTTGATTACTATTTTTTTGTTCATAAAATTTCGATATTTCATATTCTTCCTTATGTTCGGTAACTTGATATGTATTAGGCATTATCAATAATTTTTCTGAAAAATATTCTGCCATTAAATTTATTGGTGTTGATATCATATCCCCAACATAATAATCAATAAAACTAGCACCAGTTGTCCCTGGATACCCTAAAAATGATATTTGAACTGGACTTGGTTTATATGCAAATATTTCTAATTTAGGGTGATCAGCATGCCCATTTAAATCTATTGTGATATCTATATTGTTATTATAAATGAGTTCGGCAATTGTTAAATCATTCATATCATAACAATCAAACCAATGATCAAATTGTTTTTTCAATATGTTTTGTCTTTGAACAGCTAAATCACTTGTTGCTGAATAAATTGATATACCATATATTTCAAAATTATTTCTATCAAAATTTTTAAAAAAGGTACTTAATTGAAACCCTTGTGCATGATTCCTATAATTAGATGATATAAATGCTACTTTTAATTTTTTATTAATATCTTGTTTTTTATTATGTATAAAATTATTTTGTATTGGCATCTCTTTCATAACATAATCTGAAAATAATTTGTGTAATATATCCATACTAAAATTATAGTATACACCAGATAATTTGAAATAATCTAATGTTTCATAATCTTTATTTAATGTAGCTTTTTCTATTATGGACCAATATTGTTCAAAATTTGTCCAATTACAAGTTGCTTTTAATAAATGCATATAGTCGGCGAAATACATCATATTTGCAGGTTCCATTTTATATGCAGTTTCCATATATTCCAAAGCTAAATCATGATTACCTGAAAATCGTAATGTTAAACCAGTTGCGTAATATATTACACTTTGTTCAGGTAAGTAATGACATGCCTTAATAAATGCTTTTGTTGCTAACTCCAAATTTCCATTTTGTTGATGTAATTTTCCTTCTTCAAAATATTTTTTTCCTAAATCTTGATTACTTAATTTAAAATCAGTAAATTTATATAATTGCATTACTAAAAATTCAGGAAATGTTTTAATTCCAAAAGTTGCTAATCTTATTGATTCTTCTTTGTACTGTGGAATATTCATATAAATATTACACAGACACTTAATAAAATCCACATAATCAATCATCTCTTCATCACTTAATATTTTAATATTTGTACAAGTTTTTTCTATTAAATTAACTGTTTTTACTAATTGTTGTATCCCTTCCAAATATGATTTATTATTGTATAAAGCATACCCTTTATAACCCATATATTGTATATTATTTGGATTTAACTTTAATGCTAAATTTAAATTTTTTATTGCATTATCATATTCCTTAATACTTATGCATACTTTGGCTTCATGAAAGTATGTATCACATATATTTTGTTCCATATGATACTAATGTTATCATTTTGTATAATATAAACCTAGTAAGTATTATACATTTCATTTTTATTTTTTGTGTTGTTATAAAACAATAATTTAATTTATAAAAGGAATGTATAAATTAAATGAATAGAATTGATATGTCAATTGGTTTAATTAAAGATTTTTCTAGTGAATTATTAAAATTCTTTTTAGCACTTTGTATTGGATGGTCAATTTATCAATATATGAAAAATAAATATGGTACAACAACTATTTCAAATACTATAATGTTAATGTTTATGTTGATGACTTTAACTGACGGTAATATGAATTATTGGATTGTAACATTTTTTGTTATGTTAGCTTCTTATTATTATATATTTACATTAGTGGATATATCAGAACAACAATCAAAAACTAAAAATTTAGAAGATTCAGAATCTGATTACCCAAAAAATATGTCATTCGATCCAGATAATAAATCCGAATATATACAATATCTTATCAAAAGTCGCAATATGCCATATAAATTAGCAATCAAATGCACTAATTCACTTAGTAAATATGTGAAATGTCTAGTTGAAGAACATCATATGCCAAAAAAAATAGCGATTAAATATACTAATTATAGTCTTAAAAATTTAGAAACAAAAGTATCATTAGTGTCACTTATCAAAAAAAATAAAAAGTTTTATTTTGCTAAATCAGTAAATAATGATTTGGTAACATTGATATATATTGGTGGAGTGTTGATTAAAATAGAAGATTCTGTTAAGAAAGATGATAATGTAGAAGATATCAAAAAAGAAGAAGGAAATGATATTAAGAAAGATGAAGAAGATATCAAGAAAGAAGAAAGAAATGATATTAAGAAAGATGAAGAAGAGAAATACGATAATGTAGAAGATATCAAAAAAGAAGAAATAGAAAATGATAAAAAAATAAATAATAATATACAAAATATAGAAGCACAAATAACACCAAAAAATTATGATGCATTTAGAGCAATACTTGGAGAAATGTTATTGGATAATACAGATGAAAAAATTGTTGGCCAAGTCATGGAAATTTGTAAATATTTATGTGAACAATGATGTACAAGTATGTTAAGATAAGTTTTCATATTATAATATATTATAATATGAAAAAGGTTGTGTATTCATGTTTGTTCTCAAATAATAAAAAAAGATTAGATCAACCAAACATTACAACAAAATTGGAAGGGTTTGATTATGTAATGTTTACAAATGTTCCAGATTACATTACAAATACAGATTGGATACCAATTTATAAAGATTTAATTGATGACGATCCAATATATACAGCAAAATATTATAAATGGATTGCGCACAAATATTTATCCTGTTATGATATCGGAATTTATGTTGATGCATACATGATGCCAAATCCACATGTAAATTGGTCTTTATATGAAAATAAATTGGATATAAATGACGTAACTTCAGGTATTTTATTAATGAAACATCCAGAACGTAATTGTATTTATCAAGAGTGTAATGCTATTGTTGCATGCAGAAAAGATACAAGGATGAATATGAATAAAGTTATAGAATTTTTAAAGACTAATAATATGCCAACTAATTATGGATTATCAGCAGGTGGATTATTCATGCGACATTTGAAGAATGAACATTTCAATAAATTATGTGAAGAATTATATGAATTAATGTTAAAATTTAGTTATAGAGACCAATCTTTATTATCATATGTATTTTGGAAAAATAATATAAAAATTAATACTGATTTTACAAATGAATTTTATTGTGTTTCAGGAATAATGGGGGATCATAATTATATATAATTATATATAATATAATATTAAATATATGTTCATAACATTAAAATCTATAGCAATATTTTTAATAACAAATACTTATATGTTGTTATTTGGATTGACAGAATCATATACAATGCAACAAATGGTTCCATTAAATTTTTTTTATAAATTGATACCATATCAAATAGTATTATTAATTAAAAATTATATGTTGATGAGTATTATTGAATTTGGAACAAATAATAAACCAAATATTACAGAAAATAATGCTGATTTAAAAGAAGAATATAAAGGTGAATTTTTGATAAATTTTTTTAGATCAGTATGTGTTGAAACATTTACATTATTATTAATACAAAAATATTATTTTGAATTTCCGATAATGGATTTTAATATATTATATGAATTTTTATGGTTCTTACCATTATCTTTTATTTTCGAATTAGTATTTGATTTTTTTCATTATTGGGCTCATAGAATAATTCATTCCAATAGTAGATTATATAAATATATTCACAAAAAACATCATAAATTTTCACATCCAATTCCAATAATTACTTATTATCAAGAACCATTAGATTTGATTTTAACAAATTCCATCCCTACCATTCTAACATTATGTGTTATACCAAAAATTACATATTTTCAATATACTATGATATTTTTATATAAAATATTTATAGAAATATCAGGACATTGTGGTAAAAAATTATATCCAGTTGGATCTTTTTTGCAATTTATGTGGTTGCCTAAATATTTAAACATTCAACTTTATACTGAAGATCATGATGCTCACCATTCCATAAATAATTGTAATTATTCAAAAAGATTTTCATTATGGGATAAAGTTTTTGGAACTTATCGAACAAAAATAATTTAATATATATTTATATATAATGGAAAATATTTCAGCCTTGATAGATATTAAGAAAAATACAGATACATTAATTGTAGCATTTAGTGGACATGCATTACAATTTGGAATGATACCTGTATTTGAATTTTATACTTTTTTGCATAAACATTATCCACTATACAACAAACATTTTTACATTGATCGTAACTTAAAACATTATCATTATGGTATTCAAGGTATATCTGATTCTGTTGAAAGTACAGTAGAATATTTGAAAGATAAAGTTAAAGATTATAAAAAAGTTATTTTTATGGGTGTTTCATCTGGAGGATATGCAGCTATTTTATTTGGGTCTTTAGTTAATGTTACATCAGTAATTTCTTTCATACCACAAACTATTTTAAGAGGTGAAGGATTAGATCCTAATTATAAAAATATAAAAAAATATATAAATACAACTACAATATATAATGTTTATGGTGATCCAAACATACAAAATCCATTAGATTGTCATCATATGTCACATTGTGATAATATAAGCGAATTTCCAAATGTCATAATACATAAAGTTCCTGATTGTACAGAAATGTCAAAAGTAAAAAGATCTGGGCAATTACTTGATATTATTACTAATTGTATAAATAATATAAAATAATCTGATATACATATATAATGAGTACAAATGTGTATAATGTCATGAGTCCAATATTGGTTGATCCAAATAGATATAATTTAAGTGATCTAAAAATTGAATTTAAAAAAAGTTTTATTAAAAGTTATAATGATATTAGGCCAAATAAATATTATAATTATGGTATAGTTCCAGAAACAAATAATATTTATTTACCTGCTGAATTTAATAAAAATGATTCAACAAGTTATATAAAATTAAAAGGTAAAGATTTATGGTTACATACTGATGACAATAATAACTTTTTTTTTGATATAATAAGAATGGAAGATTTTTATTATAGGCAGCCATTAGTTATATGGTTTTTACATAATAAAGATGATGAAATAGTTATGTATAAATATTTTGGCAAAGGAATTGCTAAAATAAATGAAGTTACTAATAGTGGAATTTCAAATATGATGTATATTAATTACAAACAAAATGATAATGGTATTATGATGAATTGGACTAATGACATAAATAATGGGACAAAAATTATTGTCGAAAAAGTACAATGGTCTCAGTACAATTGGAAAGATATTGTTGATTTATCTAAAAAAATGTATTAGTAACAAACATTTTTCATAATTATTAATATTAAAATTACTATTAAAAATATAAGTATGATTTTATATATTGGATCATTCTTGACAGAGAAATTTTCAATAACTTTTAATTTATCTGTCATACATGGTCTAAATTTAGTCTTTAAATCTGCAAAATTAATATTATCACCATCCATTTGATTCTTTAAACATTGTGTATTAATTGTATCTTCATTATTTATTGGGATTTCAGAAGGATCATAATAATATTTTTCATTCATACATCTCTTTTTCGATTGTGGACACCATAATGGGTTGGTCTTTCCAGAAGGACACATGCATAATTCATTTTCATCACACATTTTATCTGAGTCACAATAACGTATACCATAAATACTATCATAATAATCATAAGTCCAAATTTTAAATGATTTTAAAGATACATACCATTTATTATTATCTTTAGGGCAATCAAAGAATTTATATGATTTAGTTTGATTTTCTGAATCATTAATTATTTTATAAGATTGTGTATCCAAATTTGGTCCTCCAAAAATTTCTACTACCGTTTTAGGACCAACAATAATTGATGAAATAGTTTCAGGTTTAATTAACATTGACTTTATTTTTGCTTCATTCCATTCATCACTATTTTTAGTGTCCAATGATATTTTATATGTTTTATTGCAATTATCATAATTTATAACTATATATTCCATAATAATATATAGTTACATAAAATTTTAAAAATAAATTAAATTATTTTCTTGATGTTCTTCTAGAAGATTTTCTAGATGTTTTTCTAGATGTTTTTCTAGATGTCTTCCTTGAGGTTTTTCTTGAGGTTTTTCTAGAGATTCGTTTCTTTCCACCTTTCACGTCTTTTATTTCCTTAAGTGGTGCAATCGCAAATTTAAGACCTTTATGTTTGGTCACTTCTTTGATTAATTCATCTTTAGACATATTTTTATCTTCTTTTTTTCCACCTTCGAAAGTTGTCATGGTGTATGTTCCATCAGAATTTCTGTGTACTTTAATTTTCTCTTGTTTATCACCATCACGATGATAATAAGAGAATGACACTCCTCCTTTGTCGTTATACGTAAATTTTTCTTCATGAGTATATCTAGATGCTCCACTATTATCTATTGATAAAAGCAAATGTTGGAAAATTAATCCACTAGATGTATTCGATCCCTTTTTTGCGCTTGCCATATTATATATTATAATAATATAAAATATTTTGTTGTAATTATAATGAATAATAATAATATTTCTAATGGATGTACGCAAATTTTACATAAAAAAATTGATATTTAAAGTACTTGATATGTATTTTAATATTAAATTTAATCATGATATGATAGATAAATTACGTTTTTTAAAAAAACATAATGTTCGTACATCAGTGTTAATTGCAAATTATAACTTAAATATAAATATTAATATTGTCAATTTAGATCAAATATTCGTTCGTGACACACGAAATGGAAAAACATTTCATAATCAATTTCCTACAAAAATAAGTATAAAATCAAAACATCATAGTTATGTTAAAATATTCGCGAATGGATTAATACATATTAACACAAATAATTTTTCAAATTTGTGTTTAACTATAAAAAAAATTTGTAAAAAATTAAATATAAATATTGATACCAATATAATCAATACAAATATCCAAATAAGACAAATAATTTGTTATTGTAAGATGGATATTGATATTGACAATAATACAAAAATGAATAAATATAATCCAAATTGTAATATTACAATTGAAAAACATAATGAACTTAATATTTATGAATTAAAATATGAATACAACAAAAATATAGAACGCACATTTATATACCCGCATAATAGGGTAAAAATATCGAGTTCATCTCTAGATGACATAATTAACAAATATTTATATTTTAATAAATATTTACAAGTACCAACAACATTATTAACACTTTTAAAAGATAATAATTCATTATTTTCATATTTACCAAATGAATTAATTGAATATATTATGTTTTCTTTATAAAATAAAATTGAAAAATGATAATAATATATGTTAATTATATTATTATTACAAATGATCCAGTAAATATGATTGACCAATTACTTCTATTAGAAAAACATAATATCAAAATATCATCAATATCTGCAATTTATAATTTAAATATTAAGATTGATATTGATAATTTAGATAAGATATTCGTCAGAAATATATCCAGATCTAAAAATACATTCCATAATGTTTTTTCTACAAAAATAAGCGTAAATTCTAAACGTTACAATAATGTTAAAATATTTACGAATGGTTTAATACAAGTTATAACAACTAATTATGCAGATTTACTTTTCATAATTACAAAAGTTTGTGAAATGTTAAATGTAAAAACTGATATAATCGAGGCAGATATTAAAATAAAACTATTACAATTTTGTAGTATTTTAAATATCGATAATGATATTATTACAAAAATGAATAAATATAATTCAAATTGTAAAATTACAATTGAAAAACATGATGATTTTAATTATTATGTTTTAAAATATGTTTACAATAAAAAAACAGAAAAAGTAATTATATCTTCAAATAATAATGTGATGGTAAGTGGAACGTCATTTGATGATACAATTAACAAATATTTATACTTATATAATTTTTTACAAGTACCAACAACATTATTAACACTTTCAAAAGATACTAGTTCATTATTTTCATATTTGCCAAATGAATTGATCGAACATATAATGTTTTCTTTATAAAATAAAATTGATAAATGATATAAATATATATTAATTATATAATATTATTACAAATGATTCGTGTTGGGAGGTGTAAATATGATGAAAACAATAAAATGACTTATCCATCGTTTGATAATTTCACACCAATAATTATTATGATGCGAAGTCACAGTAAATATTATGAATTGAGTCCATATGAATTGAAAAATTCTGAAGGACATATCATGGAAAATATTTGGCAATCAGCAAAAGTTTATGCATCTGTACCTGCATCAAAACAATATTATTCAAGATATGATAAAACTGTAATCTGGAATCACCCAAAAGAAATTCATGTTGATGAAAATGATAATTTAACACCTGAATATTGGAATTGGAGAACCAAATTAGCTAAAAATAAATATCCAGTTAGATATCCAGTTGGTTTTAATTACAGACATAATTGTTTGTATGCATTGAGTGATAATGATTTGACTAAAAAATTAAATTATATTGATGGACGAAAACAAATATATATGCCTTTATATATTAATTTAGCTCAACAAACAAAATTATTTGGGGAATTGAAAAATAGATTAAAATCTGGAGAAAATTTACTAATTATTGAAGTAGATGGTCCACATCAAGAAGCTTTACAATACTATATTGATACATATGGTGTTGATGATCAATTCATACAAAATGATACCATGTTGGCAACTAATCAAAATTTAGATATAATGTTGAATGATAGTAAGCATCCATTTGGGCATGGCTATTGCATTGCTTCAGCATTATTAAACTAATTTAATTTATTTTTTGACGTGATAAAATAATATTCAGTAATATTCAGTATATCAGTTTGATTTAAATTAATTTTATTTAAATTAATTATTATGTCATTTACATTATCATAATTTTCAATATCCATAATATATTTGCCATATATTTTAAGTGCCACAATAAAAGAAAATATAATTGGTGTATCTAAAATAAAATTTTCATTAAATTTATATAAATTTATAAGTGTATCATGTGAAAGTTTTATTGATTCATTTTGTAATGTATCCAATTCTTTTAAACAAGAAATAAAATGTAAAACGGCACCTATTATTTTTCTTAACTGAACTATAAAAATTTCAATACCAGATTGGTCTTGACTATCATTTTCATCATTTATTGAAACTGATTTAACTTCAACATTTTTAGTAATTATTGAGGGTTGTTCTTGATCTTGTTTTTGTTCAGATACTTGAAGTTGTGATGATGGTTGTGTTTGTCCTTGTATTTGATTAATTACATTTTCACAAATATTCAGTTCTTCATTAGTATTTTCATATTTGTTAACACAAGTAGGTGTTGGGACAGAGGTAACATTATATGATTCATTACAAGATTCATTAGATGAATTATCATATGATTTAACATCATAATTTTGATTTGAACAACTACATAATTCGTTGTCATTGATATGTTCGAGCAAATGTGTATTTAATCTATAAATTGCTCTCCCACATGTATTACAATTTTTTGTTTCATTATAATTTGGTGAATCTTCTGTATATTTTTTAATTTTATTTTTATTATTTTTTTTAGATTTATTTTTTTTAGATTTTGCTTGTTTATATAATTTTATTTTATCATATCCAGAATCAAATGTTATTTTATTAGGTTTACTTCCTACAATTTTTTTATTTTGTATTGAGTTTTTATGTTCATTACTATTAGATCTAACATAAATATTTTTATCCATTATATATTATGATATTACTTTTTTTTACAAATCTAATTTAAAATATTTTTTGTAAGGTATTTTAATAAATTTATATCTATAATTTATTAAAAATATATAATATATTATTATATATGTTATCACAAATCATTCAAGGATTGAATAAAAAACATTTACATGGACCATATAATGTGTTAAAAAAAGTATGTACACTTTTAAATTCAATAAATAATTCTATTAAACAATTTGATACAAATACAGTAATAATTGAAAAGGTAACATCGTTTTTAGATTATTTGGATAAAATTGCAAATAAAAAAATTGGATATTTGTATTATGGCGATGAACAACAAATTACAATAAAATATGCACAACAAAATGGAGAAGAATTAGATTTTTTATTAGTTGATTTATGTAACATTGATTTATCAAAATTAAATAAAGAGTTCATACAATTAGAAAATACAGGACATTTATCTGATGTATGTCCACAATATATAGAAAATATT
>Ga0315284_10006572_pt1 | contig 16552 bp, 12 predicted proteins | sample YL17G09_16_MG_FD_203696 | JGI IMG/M metagenome (GOLD analysis project Ga0315284, IMG submission 203696) | Sediment microbial communities from Yellowstone Lake, YNP, Wyoming, USA - YL17G09_16 | ecosystem: Environmental > Aquatic > Freshwater > Lake > Sediment | place: USA: Wyoming | collected...
CATCATGGGAACATAACTGACACCTCTCCAAAACACAAACTTTATTGGTAACCGGTCAAATCCCACCACAACATCGGCATAATCGCCAAACCGCCACATGTTTTCCCAGGTCTCGTAATATGGCAGATGTGTGTATACCGCCTTAAACTCCCCGTTTGCTGATGGGTTGGGAAACCTGCGACTCTGCATATCGGGCGCGTTGGTTATTGCAGGTCCCGGATTATAATTGGCAAAAGAACTGGTAACCTGGCTGTTGCTTATTACTTATGGCAATTTAGAATTAATATTCCCATAATTTATTATTTTGTTAGGGAAAAATATACCGCACCTAACTCATATAAGGTGAAATATCTACAGAGTTTTTTACAAGTAAATGATAGGAGACATATTCAGCAGATAATCAATACTTTAAGTGATATTATTCATATCTTAAATAATTTGCCGGATTGGTGCCGGTGACTTTAAACAGCTGCCAGGTCACCGTAAGGATGGAAAAGACAATGGATATGAGTGCCGAGGATAGAAAAATCCACCAGGAAAGCTCCGTTCTCAGTGTGAAGAACTGAAGCAGCCAGTTCATGATCAGGTAAGCCAACGGAATGGCGATGAGGTTGGCCAGCAATACCAGGTTGGTAAAGCGGGCGATGAACAGTCTGCCCACCTGCCAGGCTCCTGATCCGAATGCTTTCCGGATGCAGATCTCCTTTCTTTTTTGCTCCGCTACAAAAATGGCCAGACCCAGCAATCCGAGACTCGAAACAAAAATGCCCAGAAAGCTGAAGAATATGAGCACCTTCTTGCTTTCATTTGCCAGCTTGAGCATATCATGTTTATAATCCTTCAGAAAATAATATTCGAATGGATAGGCCGGGTTGTGTTTTTCAAACCTGGACCGGATATCCTCAATATCCTTTCCGGACCAGCCGTCCTGAAGGTGCACGAACACATAATTATTTGAACAGCTGAATGGCAGTATCAGCGCCTTACCTCCGATATTGAAAGGGAAAAAGACTATATTGCCCACCACACCAATTACCGTGTATTCTTTATCAAAAAGCAGGAATCTTTGACCTATGGGATCATCCCAGCCCATGATTTTGACGACTTCCTCATTCACCACGATGGCATCCGTGGAATCTGAAGCATATTCAGGCGAGTAGAACCGACCTTCCTTCATTTTAATTCCCAGTGTTTTTGTGAAGTCAAAACCACACCACAGAATCCTGGCAATCACGTTTTTTTTGCGCGTGGGATCACCCCACTCAATATCTCCACGCTGGACATTGCTGGGTATATCCGATGCATTAGCGACCGATAGGACCGAAGGATTACCGAACAGGTCTTCCTTCAGGAGATCATAGGTTTTATGGGCATTTTCCCGGAGCTTGAAATACAGGATATTTTCCCGGTTAAAACCGGGATTGGCGGTGATCATTTTATCATATTGCCTCAACATGATCATGTTACAAATAATAAACAGTATGGAAAGGGTATATTGTACCACAACCAATACTTTTCTTGATTTACCGCCTTTTGTTCCGGGAATGAGTTTACTTCGGAGGATGGTTGCTGGTTTGAAGGAAGAAAGGACAAAAGCCGGATAGCTTCCTGCCAGAAGTCCGGTGATGGCTGTGAGCAATAGAACCCCGGCAATAAAAACTAAATCATCATACTGAATGGACAGATGTGCCTGGAGCAATTTGCCTGATAACGGAAGGATCTTTTCCACCAGGAGTAAGGCCAGGTTGACAGCAATAACAGTGATTACCATCGATTCACCCAGGAACTGCCGGATCAGCTGAACACGGGTTGCGCCTGCAACTTTCTTGATCCCGACCTCCCGGGCTCTGCTCAGCGACCTGGCTGTGGAGAGGTTGATGAAATTGATGCAGGCGATCAATAAGATCAATACTGCCACTATGGTATTCAGGTATACTCCTATATACCGGAGTTCTTCCCCATACAGGTGGATGCGGCTAAGCGGAGTAAGAAACTGATACGGATCAAGTTCTGAAATATGCAGGGAATTCAGATAACCCGGTATTTTTGCATTCAGCTCTTTATAGCTTGCATTTTTCTGCAACAGCACGAAGGTAGTGAAGTTTGTTCCCTCCAGACTGTTCATGTCCCAGCCCAGTTCCTCCATAAATCCTATCGGAACAAGAAAGTCGAACTTTATGCTGGAGTTCTCCGGTGCCTCCCGGGCAACTCCTGTAACAGTGAAATTATAGGAGTCGCTTATCCTGATGGTTTTTCCGACCGGATCCGTGCTGCCAAAATATTTCTCCGCCATAAGCCGGGTAAGGACAATTGAATAGGGATTGTCAAGCACTGTTTCTGGAGTTCCTTCCAACAATGGAAAAGTGAGCATCTCAAAGAATGTGGAATCAGCCGCCAGTACCCGGGTTTCAATGAATTTCTTCTTTTCCTTCACAGGATTCTCTCCATCATTGACCGGACTGAGCAGCAGTTCAAGCGGTGGCCCAATGCGGAGCACTTTGCTGATCTCAGGGAATTTTGATCCCAGTGCAGGAGCATGTGCGGAGCCGCATCTTGCTGTTTTATAAGCTCTGTCGCTGATCTGAAGAGTTTGCTCCAGCAGGAATATTTCCTCTTTATTTACGTGAAAACTATCATAGCTCGATTCGAACCGGATCCAGATCCATATGGTAATGGAAATGGACAGGCCCAGCGTAAGGCCGGCTATATTGATGATGGAGAAAGTTTTGTTTCTCCAGATATTGCGCAAGGCAATGATGATATTACTCCTGAACATTTCTTTCCTGCATAAAAGGGTTTGGAACACTATATAATGAACCGGTTCCCTGATCATCCAATATACATGCCAGATTCTGTTTATGTCTAATTATTAGCAATTTATGAAAAAATCATGGCATCATCAATAAAAAAATGTCATGATTATGGACAACAATTGTCTTAAAATAAGACATTTTTATTATCTTTTACCAACTTTTAAACTTCCTGCACTATGGAATTAAAGCCAGGTAAAATTCTGATCCTAGATGACAACAAGAGTGTGCTTGATGCATTGAAGCTCTTTCTCGAGGATTATTTTGGAGTGATCATGACGGCCAGTAATCCTAACCTTATTCCTCAGCTTATGGCACAGGAGAATTTCGATATCATCTTGCTCGACATGAATTTTTCGGCAGGTAAAATGACCGGAAATGAAGGCTTTTACTGGCTGAAGGAAATACTCCGGATGGATCCCCTGGCTAATGTTGTGCACATTACTGCATACGGCGACATAGAAATGGCTGTGAGGGCAATAAAAGAGGGGGCCACAGATTTCGTGCTTAAGCCATGGGACAACTATAAGTTATTGGCAACCCTTCAATCCGCATACAAGCTGAGAAAATCGAGAATTGAGGTTAAAAAGCTGAAGCAAAACCAGAAACATCTTTCAGATTCCCTGAACAATGATTTTTCACTGATCAGAGGCCCTTCAGCAAGTATGGAGAAAATATACCAGAGTATTCCCAGGATTGCGCAAAGCGATGCCAATGTGCTCATCACGGGTGAGAACGGAACGGGGAAGGAGGTAATCGCCAGGGAGATTCATAAGCAATCGAGAAGAAGGGATGAGATTTTCATGCGGGTTGACCTGGGATCGCTTAATGAAAGCCTTTTTGAAAGTGAACTATTCGGGCATGTCAAAGGGGCATTTACCGATGCCAAAGAGGATCGCATTGGCAAAATAGAATCAGCTTCAGGTGGCACCCTCTTTCTGGATGAAATCGGAAATCTTTCACTGGCCATGCAATCGAAGCTGCTTTCTGTATTGCAGAACAAGGAGATATGTCCGTTGGGTTCAAACAAGATAACTGATGTTGACGTAAGATATTTGTTTGCCACCAACAAAGATCTTGAAAAACTGATCGAGGTAAATGCCTTCCGGGAAGACCTGTTTTACCGGATTAATACCGTGCAGCTTACCTTGCCACCCTTGCGCGCCAGGAAAGATGATATTCCGGTATTGATCGGTTTTTTCCTGGATGTTTACAGGACAAAATATGCCAGACCCCTGCTACGGATACAAGAAAATGCCATAAAGGCACTGCAGGAATATCCCTGGCCGGGAAACATCCGCGAATTACAGCATTCGGTGGAGAAGGCTGTCATTTTAAGCAGTTCAAAACTTCTTCAGGCGGCTGACTTTTTTTTGGATAAACGTATAGTTCCTCCTGTGAGCGAGCCCAAGACCTTTAAATCATTGGAGGAAGCCGAACGGCATACGATTTTAGCTGTACTGGAACGAAACAAGGGCAACCTGTCGAAAACTGCCAAAGAACTCAGGATTGGCCGGCAAACGTTATACAACAAGCTGAAGAAGTACACAATCTGATTTATACACCTTAATCTAAAACCCCATGGTTTATTTGCAGTTTTATGTGAATGTAGTTGTGCGGGTACTGTTGCTTACGGCCAGCTGCATGGGATTTGCCTTTACCTGGTATAGCGAAGGCAATTATATCACCCTGGTAAATCTTGGCTTACTCATCATTCTTCAGACAATACTTTTCATTTATTATGTAAATAAAACCAACCGCGATCTTGCCAATTTTTTTGATTCCGTTAAAAACGAGGATTCAGGCCTGTCCTTTAACCAGGGTAAAAGAAAATTCCAGGGTATTTACCGGTCCATGGATGCCGTGATCGACCAGATTAAAGCCCTTCGCATAAAATATGCATCACAGGATCAGTACTTTAAAATAATATTGGAGAATATCCAAACCGGGCTGATTTCATTCGGGCCGGATAACAAAGTCGACCTCATCAACAAAGCTGCCAAAAATATGCTGGGAACAAAAACCATCCATAAAATGGAGTCGTTCAATAAAATTCAGGAGGGATTGGGAGAAATCCTCCAGGGTATCAGGCCTTCAGAGAAAATGCTGGTCCAAGTGCGAAAGGACAATGAAGTCATTCATTTGTCCCTCAACTGTACCTTGTTAAGGCTTATGGATAAGGAGTTGAAGATCATTACATTCCACGATATCAAGCATGAACTGGATATCCGGGAGCTTGAATCGTGGCAGAAGCTGATCAGGATATTGAACCATGAGATCATGAATTCGCTCGCCCCCATAATTTCCACAGCTACTGCGCTGAAAGACTATCTTTCCCGTGAAAGTACCGGTGACAGCGCTATATCCGGTGAACGATGGAACCGCGTCATTGCTAAGACCATTTCCGGCCTGTCCATCATTGATGAGCGCAGTGAGGGCCTGAAAAGTTTTGTTGGACACTACAAGTCATTGAATACCCTTCCTCAACCGGTGATGACAACTTTCAGGATCCCGGAACTTTTTGATCATAGCAAGCTATTGCTAAATGATGAATTACAGCGCCACCAGATCAGGTGCGTTGCTGAAATGGCGGTTCCAGATATGAAGCTCACTGCTGATAAATCGCAAATCCAACAAATTCTGCTCAATCTGATTAAGAATTCCATCGCATCACTTTCCGAGACGGAAACTAGCCCAAAGGTCATTCAACTAAAGGCTTTCTATGGTGAAACCGGAAAACCGGTTTTGCAGGTAACCGATAATGGTAAGGGTATCCCGCCTGAGCTTATTGACCAGATCTTTATTCCCTTTTTTACAACCCGTGAAAAAGGGTCAGGGATCGGACTCAGCCTGTCGCGTCAGATTATGCATTTGCATCAGGGTACCCTTGCTGTATATTCAGATCCTCATAAGGAAACAGTTTTCACCATGACATTTTAATTCACTGCATGCTCAGAGAAGTTTTATGCCGAAGGAAGAAACCTAATCTCCATGGGCGATTCCGTGGAATATCGCCCATCAGGATGTTGCAGGCCAGGTTTACGTTATCAATCATCTGGAAGTCAAACATCCCAACGCATATATAATCCATCCCCTGTTCAAAGGCCCATTGAAAGACATCCTTGGGTTTGATGGCACCGGCGGCCATTATTTTATAGGCAATCCAGGGTTGTTCCAGCTTGTTCATGAAGGCGATCGTTTCATCAGGATTCTGACAGAAGATATTATCCGCCATCACTGATGAATAGTATCTTTCCGCCCAGGCTCCAGTATTTTTCCAGAACCGGGCATAGCATCGGGTTGGTTATCAGGGCATTGATGCCACATTGTTCGGCCATCTGAAGGGTTTGGAAGGTCTTATCCTCGGTATGATAAGCCTTAACCAGGTCCGATACATACATCAGATCCCGGGAGTGTGCCCATCAGCCAAGCAGGTTGCCTCCCATGACTTTTATGATCTCCCGACGCTTGATCATGGAAGATGACTTTGATGATGTTTTCATATTTAAAAATGCTAATCTGCTTTCAAAAACTCAACCAGTTCCCATAGTTCTTTCCGATACACCGTGCGAAGCTCGAGGCTCCTGGTAAATACTTCCTGTGCCGGCTTTTCCGGAAAGTTCTTTTGTATGACAGGTAAGGGATCCAGCCCGTCTACGGCAGTTACTTCACCGAAATCCTTAAACCATTCCATGCTTAAATACTTATAGGGAACACTTTCTCCATTGGGGATCACGATTTTAAATAAGTCCCATCCATTGCAAAGTCCTGCTTTGATGCGCTCCTTGTGTAACGGCATCCATACTTCCTGCTCCATTTTTTCATAGGCGGTTGTATTTTCAGGCTTCACATCAAGATAATAAACCGTTACATATTTGTACGGAAATTCATTCATGCCGGGGCGAAGCATGGCAATCCGTTCAACCGATTGAGCTCTTACAATATCCCTGGCTTTAAGTGTTTTATCCATCATTTCCACCTGATTCATTCCCGGATGCACCTTCGATACAATATCATCGCTATACGGAAATGTCATTCCGGCGAAATTATCATACAATTCCATCACTGCGTAGTTATATTCCGATCCTGTTCCTGCAAACCATACCCTGAAAACGAACCAGCCTTTCAGTCCGCCCTGGTTTATATGTTGCTGCTGAATGGGTTTCCATACCTTTCCTTCAAGAGTCAGGTAATCGTTTTCATTTGCAGGTGCAACTTTATTGAAATCAATATTCCCGTATACATGCAAAATTTGCTGGGAATAAGCCATATTCAGGCATAAACTGACCATACTAATCGCTAATCCTGCTTTCAAACAGGAAAGCCGCAGAAAGAATAATAACTGTTTCATTTTTTTGAATTTTAAATTAAATTCTGAACCTTCCAGTCCTTTCCATTCCAAACAAAAATAATGTACATTTCTTTTAACTTTATTTAATTCCATAATAATTTTATGAACCTTGTAAAACCATGTATTGCAGGTAGTGAAAAGAAAAAATCCCTATACTCTTTGGTGACCCTGAGGAGACTGAATTCGACCCAGGTTATACTTGATTTGCAGAAAATCAATTCATTAAGAGAAATCTTTTAAATAATTCAAATACTAGATATCTAACTTTCAATGGCTCAGAATGTGGGGAAACTTACATTAACTAGCTTTTTGAGGGAGTGTAATTTTAAACTTGGTACCCTCGTTTAATTTGCTTTCCACGCTGATTGTTCCGTTGTGTTTTTCTATAATTTGCTTTACCAGGGATAACCCAAATCCTGAACTGTCTTTTTCAATATTCGTAACATTGCTTGCCCTGTAAAATTCATTAAAAATCAACTTTTGTTCAGCGGGGGGTATTCCTATTCCGTTATCATTAATTTCAATTATAATAGAGTTTTTAACTTTAATTGCAATTACATTAATTTCGCTTTCGTCAGGCGAGTATTTAATGGCATTTGAAATTAGATTGCTTAGAGCTTCCTCAATGGATAGCCTATTTCCATATATTTTATCAGTAAACGAATTAATATTAACATTAATCTTTATTCTTTTATTCAAAGCATTAGGTGTCAATTCTTGAATTATTTTATGGATTGAATCGTGCATGAAGAAATTACTCATATCAAGCCTGTTACTCAAGCGTATCCGAGTCAATTTTAATAAATCGTTAACAAAACTTGTAAGCCTTCGGGTTCTTTTGTATGCTCGTTTTACAAACTCTTGTCTATCCTCTTCAGACGTGGATAAGAAGACAACATCCAGACTATTTTGGATGGCTGCTAAATGGCCTTTTATGTCGTGAGTTAGCCGCAACACATATTCGTTCTTGATTTTATCTTTCTTTTCAAGTTCAATTTTAGCCTTCTTGTATGCGGTTTCATGTTGTTTTAATTTTGTTGAAACAGATACAGTCATATATACAACTAAGTATGAAGTAGTAAAAAAAATAAAGCCGGTACCAAGAAGAAAAGCTTTATTCTGGTAAAAATTTTGATCATTAAATCCCTGTAAACTGTAATGCTGTATAATTTCATGATATTCAAGCAAGGTCAATGTCCCAATTAACATTAGCGCGAAAGTGGTAATGATGTAACTGGTTTTCGGAGGAAGTAAAATACTTGCTATAATCATATGAAAAATATAATAAATAATAAATGGATTCTCAACACCTCCTGAAAAATGCAATAAGCATGTTAAAATAATCAGATCAGTTACTATTTGAAATATCACTATACTTTCATTACTATAAATTTTTGAGTGTATCTTTCCTTTGGTATTATATTTTAATGCATACAATGAAACCAGGTTTAACGAAAACAGAATAAAAGCTATAAAATAAAGAGGGATATTTTGAATAGAAATTCTTAAAACACTATCAGCGAAACTGGTTGCCATAAGAATTCCAATTACTGCCAGCCATCGAAGCCGTACCAACCAAAATCCCCCTTCGATCATCGTAGTATATTTGGTTTTTCTATTCATCACCTGGATTCATAATCATTAATCCAGCATAATTCACAAATTGGAAATGACTGGATTGACCAAAAGCATTTCTTTGGAAAATTAATATCAGGTCTGTTTAGGATGAATTATTTGCTATTCTTCTTTATGAGGCCAATTTCGCCACTTGCTGGTCTTTTGTTTTAGAAGATCTTCAACTTTAAAAATTAATTCTTCAGGTTGGAACGGTTTATCAAAGAAGCCATCAACTGGCAAATATTCATTATCAGTATCGAGTGAGAAATTAAAAAAAGGTATTTTTGTATTAATTGCCGTCGACATTAATATGGGTATGCCAGCAAACTCTTTGTCAAGTCTTACTTTTCGGGAAAAATCAAAACCCTTTGTTTCACCTTTAATTCCGAACATAACATCAAGAATGATTAAATCTGTCCTTTCCTGTTTTAATTTCTCTTCACCTTGTTCGGGATTATTAGCAACTATTACATCGTAACCTTTAGTTTCCAATATTTTTTTCAAAGATTCAACAAAATCAATGTCATCCTCAATAATAAGAATTCTTGGTTTTTCATTCATGATTATTTTGTTCTATAAATTATTACTTAGTAATGTAAAACAAAAAAAGAGACTTAGTGACGTATGATACTTATATTTAGGAAGATACGAAATAAATTAATAACAAAACATCACTCTTCAGATGAAATATACAAAAAAAAGGCTAAACAACAAAAGCAATCGGTTTAAAAAATTCAATTAACGTTGACAAAATGTAAGAAAAAAGTAGCTTTTGTATTCTTATTGTCTTTCTAAAGTGAATAGATGAACATCTTTAGTAACATATCCCATTTTGATGCTGCACTTCCCAGAGGAGGCCATAACTTGGTATTTACTGTTGCTCAGCCAAAGAAATTCAAAGAGCTCGGTTTTAATTACAATTTATTGAATCCGTTTGGCAAGACTTACAAGAGATTACGATTAACCGACGGGTCAAAAGTGGTAATTATTGGCGGTGGGCCTGCAGGCTCATTCCTGGCGCTTAATCTTTTAAGAAAGGCAAAAGGATATGGCATAGAAATAGAAGTTATAATTATTGAAAAGAAGAAGATCATAAGTATACCCGAACAGAAAATCTCAGAAGGCCATATAGGAGAGTGTAATTATTGTGCCGGAGGATTAAGTCCGAAGACCTGTGATGCCTTAAAGAAGATGGGACTTATATTGCCTGTCGAAGTTATCATGGATAAGGTCTTCATAATTAATATCTTTGCTAATTGGAAAACAATATCTCTGGAGGTATTAAGAGAGATGGCTTCTGTTTACAGGGGCTCAAGGCCAAAGGGCAGAAATGACAGCACTTATAATTTTGATTCTTTCTTATTAGAGAGCGCTGTAAAACAAGGGGCAAGGGTTATCACCGCGGAAGTTTCTGACCTGCGGTATGCTAAAGACGGCAGAGTCGTTGTGAGTTATAACGGCCATAGCCAAATAATGGAATCAGATTTTGTGGTATTTGCGGGTGGGGTAAACGGGATTTTGGGCGATAGATTTGACCCAGGGGAGCAGCCAGTCTCCTATCTGCATAGGATGATGCCGGGATTCCAGCCGCCCAAGGTAAGAAGGGCCATAATATTTGAACTGAATACGGGAGATAACGATAGATTCATGCATAAGATTAGCAGAGAGCTCTATTTTATATTGCATGGTTCACGCAGCCTAAAATTGGAGATGATCTCCATAGCGCCCAAAGGAAATTATATTACTGTTGTTTTAATAGGTCCAAGCATTGATAATTCTACTACTAAGGATAACCTGAGGATAATAAATGAATTTATGAGTCTGCCGCATATAAGAAAGATACTTCCGCAAGGGGCAAAATTGAAGAATATATGCATTTGCAGCCCTAATTTGGTCACCGGAGTCGCAAAGAATCCTTATGGAGACAGGATTGCGGTTGTCGGAGATATGCTTACCGCCAATATATATAAAGACGGAATAGGCTCTGCTTATGAATTATCAACTAAGCTGGCAGAAGTAGTATTAACCAGAGGCATAGATAAAAGAAGCCTGAAAGAAGGATATGGATCGGTTATCAGAATATACCAGACGAATAACTCCTTGGGTAAACTGGTGTTTTTATTCATAAGAATATGTTTCAGCAGCTCGTTATTCAGCAGGATAATATACCAGGCGGTTATTACAGAAAGAAAGACGAAAGCCAGGGAAAACAGAAGGCTTGAGAAGATCCTCTGGAATACAGCAAGCGGAGAAGATACTTATAAAAACATCCTCTTAGCCATGTTCCATCCCTTTGTAATATGGTCGATTATATCAGGCGGATTATTGGTAACACTGAGAAACTATATTACTGAATTATTCTTTGGCCTGATATGGGGTAATTTTGCAAGATTAACCACTGGTGTACAGAAAGAGGTATTTGAGACCAAGACAGCAGCGATAAAGAAAGAGTTTTCCGGGAATCTGGGAGAAGGATCTTTAGATTTTGAGAGAATGTATTCTATCAGAATAAGCGCTCCAAAAGAGAAGATCTTCAATGAATTGGGTAAATTAGGCAATAAAGACAGGAAGTACTTCAAACCAAGATTTATGGATGTCAGAAGAATTTCCGGGGAGGCAAATCAGCCAGGCAGTATCATTCGATATAACATTTACCTTAGTCTATTATCATTTAGCCTGCGTTTATTAAAAGCTATCCCCGACGAACATTTAAGTTATGAGATTATGGATGGCTTTGGCAGGGGTGGCATATTACTATTTGAAATAAATGCACTTAGGAAAGGTAATGAGGTTATCCATGGCGAATATATGTTATCAATATATGTAGGATTTAATTTCCATAAGAAGCTCTTTAAACACCTATTTCCTTCATTTGCGCATGATGTCATATGGAATCATTCTCTATGCCAATTTAAAAATGTGATTGAGTAAGAAAGTACTGAACCCTTGCCACTATTATTCCCTCGAGAATAATTTATAGGTTGTTCGAATTTTAGGTTCCGCAAGAGAATCAGCTAAATCAGGTAGGACAATTATACTCATGAAATAATATGAAAATCATTAATCTCTAGATCAAAACTGTGAACCCAATGGGATTAGTTCGCTCCCTCATCGGCAGCCAACCAATAATGATCTTTGCCGCCACACTTCCTGCAAATCACACCTTCAGCGTCGCGGATTTCATTGAATTTCTTTCGACTAGATGCATAATCTGGAAAACCCTCGATAAAATTGACTGGATTCATGTCATTTACTTTTCGGATGGGATAGTTTTTTTATTTATCTTTTACAACAGCTATAAAAAGTATAATTGTTATCAATGAAAAAGCAACAACTGCAAAAAATCCTGGATGATATCACTTCTGTCAAGATTGCTGTTGTTGGGGACTTTTGCCTGGATGCATATTGGTTTATAGATGAAACCATGTGTGAGATTTCGGTTGAAACCAACCAGGCGACCAGGCCGGTAAGACAACAACGTTATTCTCTGGGAGGTGCAGGCAATGTCACCAGCAACCTGGCAGCCATGGGAATCAAGGATTTACGTGCTTTCGGAGTAATCGGCACGGATCCTTTCGGTGCGGAGATGGTCCGGATTATGAAAGAAACAGGCATACAATCCCGAAACCTGCTCGCACAAGATGAAGTATGGCATACTCATACCTATGCCAAACCTTACGTTGACGAAAAAGAATTAAACCGGGTCGATTTCGGAAATTATAATCAATTGTCTAAGAAGACAGCTGACCTTTTGATTTCCAACCTGATCCATGAAATTCCACAGGTGGATATCATCCTGATTAATCAACAGGTTCCTTCCGGCATACATACAGACTATTTTAAAAATAGGTTACTGGAAGTGATCCGGAAATTTCCCGAAAAGATGTTTATAGTCGACAGCCGTAACTTCAACGACTACTATGATGAAACCATCCATAAGATGAATGATACCGAAGCCGCCCGATTGTGCGGTCTGATGAAGAGTCCTGATGAGGTTGTGCTTCATTCGGAGGTTGTTTCTTACGCCAGAATGCTATACGGGCGATTCCGCAAACCGCTCTTTATAACCCGCGGAAGTAAAGGTTCCCTGACGATCGATCAATCTGGTATATTAGAAGTTCCGGGCTTGATGATAATTTCGAGAGTAGACACAGTGGGTGCCGGCGATAGTTATCTTGCCGGAGCCGCGGCAACGCTGGCCGCCGGATATGATATGAGTATTGCTGCTAAAATCGGAACATTTGTTGCCGGCGTTACCGTTCAGAAATTATTTCAAACGGGAACTGCAACTCCAGAAGAGATACTCAGCATAGGGCAGGATCCTGACTATGTGTATGCTTCGGAACTGGCTGAAGATATACGACAGGCCCGCTACTTAAGGAACACCGAAATTGAAATCATCAATAAATGGGAGGAAAAACCGCAAATCAGGCATGCCATATTTGATCACGACGGAACAATCTCTACCCTTCGCGAAGGATGGGAACTAATTATGGCTCCTATGATGATCAAAGCTGTCCTGGGCGACAAATATCAGGAGGCCGATGAGGTGCTTTACCAAAAAGTACAAACACGGGTACATGAATTCATCGACAAGACAACAGGAATTCAAACCCTTGCCCAAATGAAATTCTTACTTGATTTGATCAGGGAATTTGGTTGTGTACCTGAAGAAGAAATGTTGGACGAATCTGGGTACAAACAGATTTACAACGAAGAGTTGTTGAAAATGGTCAAAGAACGCGAGCAAAAATTGAGGCGGGGTGAGTTGGCTCTGGAAGATCTCACTTTGAAAAATGCTGTTCCTTTTCTTCAGAAACTTTATGATGCAGGCATTATACTTCATCTGGCCAGTGGTACTGATGAACAGGATGTGAAAAAAGAAGCCCATATCTTGGGATATGATCATCTGTTCGAGGACAGAATCTATGGAGCTCTTGGAGATGTAACCAAAGAAGCAAAAAAAATGGTTCTAAACCGTATCCTGAATGCAATCGGGGAATCCGCTTCCTGGAGGATTGCTACATTTGGCGATGGCCCGGTTGAAATAAGGGAAACCCGCAAGCGGGGAGGAGTTACTATCGGGATAGCCAGTGACGAACTGAAACGCTTTGGCCTGAATGAGAAAAAGCGTTCACGGCTGATCAAAGCAGGCGCTGATATCATCGTTCCTGATTTTTCCCAGTTTCAACATTTGCTCAGTCTGTTAAATATTATGTAATATGAATAAGAACGGGGTTATATCATTAAAGAAAGAGGCAGAAAACCATCTGGTTAACGAATTACTGCCTTTCTGGACAACCCGCATGAAAGACGATGCCAATGGCGGGTTTTTAACGCATTTTGACAAAGACGGTAAAGACACCGGTGAAGATGAAAAGTCGCTGATTGCGCAAACCCGATGCCTTTATACCATTTCTTCGGCACACCGTGCCGGTTATGGGGAAGGAAAATATGCCTCCCTGGCCAAACATGGCGCTGATTTTTTGATTGATACAATGTGGGACAAGGAATTCGGCGGATTTTTCTGGATGATGGACCGTAAAGGGAATGTAAAAAGTGATAAGAAAATAATCTACGGACATAGTTTTGCCATCTATTCGTTAAGTGAATATACCCTGGCAACAGGTGATCCGCGAGGAATTGAATATGCCGGCAAGGTATTTGACATGATCCAAAAATATTGTGTTGATTCGATGTATGGAGGTTACTGGGAGATGTTTCATCGCGATTGGACACTTTGCGGACCAGGGAGTCAGGGTGGAGACCGGAAAACCCTCGATGTTCATATGCATTTGATGGAAGCCTATACAACGCTTTACGAATGTACGCATCAGGAAGTCCACCGGCGGAAGTTGCTTGAAGATATTGATCTTCTGATACACCGTATTATTCACCCGGTATATAAAACCGGCATACCTCAATTCTTTAAGGATTGGACCATTGCCCCGCAGATCAAATTCGATATTATATGGGGATGGGACAGGTTCTCAGAGGAAGGCCAGAAAGGTAATGCTACGGATAATACGTGTTACGGACACAATGCAGAATTTGCCTGGCTGTTGATCCACGCATTAAATATCCTGAAAATTGACCTTAAGACCTATTCGGACCTGTTTAGAACCATTTTCGATCATACCATTAACAATGGAATTGACTATGAATTTGGTGGCGTTTATGTAGAAGGGCCGCACTCGGGAGGCGTTTACGACAAGGAAAAGGAATTCTGGCAACAGGCTGAGGTATTGATTGGTCTTCTCGATGGCGTGATTATGTTCGGTGATAAAAAATACTGGGATGGATACAAAAATGTTCATCGTTTTGTGTTCGACAAAGTAATAAACAAAGGCGTTGGTGAGTGGTATCCTTTGCTTACACGACGCGGCGAACCCATATGGACACATATGGGACATTCATGGAAGATCAATTATCACACAGTCAGGTCTATGATTCAAAGCATTCGACGGTTGGATAAGATAATGACTAACCTGAAATGAAATTGAAAATATTAGTTTAAAAGCACTATGAATCTATCACTTTCTATTCTGGACTGGATCGTCCTGTCAATAGTAATGGGGGGGAGCCTGGCTTTCGGTTTGTACATGGCATATCGTAAAAAAGCCGGTCAGAACAGTACAAATTTTTTTCTGGGAGGAAGAACAATTAGCTGGCCGGTTATCGGTGCGTCGATATTTGCAACAAATATTGGGGCAGAGCATCTGGTAGGATTATCAGGAGACTCTTATCGGTACGGACTTTCAGCAGGATCGGTTGAGCTGACCACGGCAATAACCCTGGGGTTTGCCTGTGCCATATTGTACCCCTATTATATGAAAAATAAGATTTACACAATCCCGGAATTTCTTGAATTGCGTTATAACCGGCGGGCCCGGACTTTTTTCTCAGGGTTGATGTTGGTCATCAGTATAATGACCAAACTGGCTTTCACCCTGTTTGCCGGGGCCCTTGTATTGAATAGCATACTTGGTTGGAACGTTATGACAACCGTATTATATATCGGGATGGCTGTCGCTGTTTTTACCATGATTGGAGGGTTTACTGCGGTTGCCTATACTGATGCCATTCAGGTCATTATCATGATCGGAGGCTCGGCTGTAATGCTTTTTATCGGCCTTGATAAGGTGGACGGATGGCATGGCCTTATGTCAAAGGTACCCGACATGATGTCCATTGGCAAACCTTATGATGATCCGGTATATCCATTCTGGGGTATTTTGGCTACCGCATTTTATGCCGGGATTTTTTACTGGGGGATTGATCAGGTGAACGTACAGCGTGCACTTGCAGCTCCGGATATTAAAAATGCAAGATGGGGAGCCATGTTTGCAACGATGTTGAAGCTTTTTCCCATATTTATTTTTGCATTGCCCGGCGTTATTGCTTATGCATTGTTCCCGGGTGAGCTTCAGGGCGAAGCAACCAAACAAACTTTCGTGCTTTTATTGAATAAGCTTCTCCCCGCCGGTTTGCGGGGTTTGCTCCTGGCATCCCTGATGGCTGCTCTCATTACTTCACTGATTGCAGTGCTGAATTCTGTGTCCACACTTGTTGTACGAGACTTTATAGTCGAGTTCCGTCCAAATATCCCTGAAAAGAAGCAGGTAGCTTTTGGCCGTTATATTATCTTGATTGTTAGTTTTTTAGGCATTGGAGCCGCTTATCTTGTTTATAAGAACGAAGAAGGGTTATATAAATATCTGCAAACCATTACTGCTTATCTTGTAATTCCGGTTTTCCCGGCTATTTTTTTCGG
>Ga0315284_10006573_pt1 | contig 16551 bp, 9 predicted proteins | sample YL17G09_16_MG_FD_203696 | JGI IMG/M metagenome (GOLD analysis project Ga0315284, IMG submission 203696) | Sediment microbial communities from Yellowstone Lake, YNP, Wyoming, USA - YL17G09_16 | ecosystem: Environmental > Aquatic > Freshwater > Lake > Sediment | place: USA: Wyoming | collected...
TCACCACCCTGCACCGCAACCAACCCGACCTCGACACCATCACCACCGCACTAGCCAAACTCCACAACCACAACCACAGCCCCACCTGGAAAACCCTCTACCCCAACGCAACCACCACAGCACTACCCACCTACCCCTTCCAACACCACCCCTACTGGACCCAACCCACCCCCACCACCGACCTCAGCGGCGCCGCTGAAGGTGCGTTGTGGAAAGCCGTCGATAACGGCGAGGTCGACACCGTCGCGGAAGTATTGGGGATGGGTGGCGCCGATTCCGGTGCATCACTGGGACCTGTTGTGCGGGCCTTACGTGAGTGGCATACGGATCTGGGTATCCGCTCGGCGGCGAACACACTGCGCTACCGGGTCGGCTGGCAAGACGTCATACCGAGCACTTCCCCGCCGAGCGGTCGGTGGCTGGTTCTGGTCTTTCCCGAACAATCCGATGGTGGGTGGATCTCCGGCTTGTCCGCGATGCCGGGCGGGGGCGTAGAAGTCAGCATTGTCGATCCGAATAATCTTGACAGAGATGCCCTTTCCGCCTTTCTTACCAGTGCTTATACGCGAGCTCATTACGACGGCATCGTGTCCTTCCTGGCCACCGATGAGCGGGCGCATCCGGATTTTCCCGGGGTATCGATCGGACTGTTGTCGACGCTTCTCATCACCCAAGCCCATTGCGACGCCGAACTGGGAATACCGTTGTGGGTCGTCACCCAAGGCGCCGTTTCGGTATCGGGCACAGACGACCTCGCCCCGAGTACAAGTCAGTCCGCCGTATGGGGGCTCGGCCAGTCAATCTGTCTTGAACACCCCGACCAGTGGGGCGGGCTGATCGACCTTGCGCACACCGCGACACCGCGAGGCGTCGAGCAGTTGTCCGCGATCCTGGCGTGCCCGCAATCGGAAGACCAACTCGCGATACGGCGACACGGTGTGAGCGCTCGACGCCTGTATCCGGCGCGGCTGACGTTAAGCCGCCTGGACCGGGCACCCGCCTGGAAGACATCCGGAACGGCACTGGTCACCGGCGCAACCGGCCGCCTGGCCAAACCCGTCGTTCAGTGGCTGGTAGAAGCCGGGGCCGGCCACGTTGCCCTGTTGAGCCGTTCCGCCGCCGAACACCCCCGGACAGCAGCACTCGAAAGGGAACTACACGCCGCCGGGTCAGTCACGACCTCGGTATCCGTCGATGTGACCGATCGGTCCGCTCTGGCGGCCGCGATTGCAAGAATCCGAAGCGAGCACGGACCGATCCGGACAGTTGTGCACGCCGCAGCGGACCTCAGCTGGACCGCCATATCCGCGATGACCGCCGAAGAGTTCTGCCACAGTTACGCTGCCAAAGCGGTTGGGGCCGACAACCTGGTGGCACTACTCGAGGACGAGCCGCCAGACACCTTCGTCTTGTTCTCCTCCGCTGCAGCGACATGGGGCGGCGCGCGACAAGGTTCCTACGCGGCAGCGAACGCCCATCTCGACGCTCTCGCGGCGCAGTTGCGCAACAACGGACGTACCGCACTGTCAGTTGGCTGGGGGCTCTGGGCGGATGAGACCGGCGACACGTCACCCCAGATTCTCGATTCGTTCCATCGGATGGGCATCAACCAGATCTGCCCCAAGACTGCGCTCGCCGCGCTGCGACAGGCACTCGAAGCGAACGACACGCAGCTCACCATTGCCGACGTTTCGTGGGACCGTTTCCTACCGGCGTTCACCGCTCGTCGCTCACACCCACTACTGACCGAACTGGCGTCGCCCCCAACGAGCAGCAGCACATCCACCGCCGGCGCCGAGCGGCTACGACTGCAGTTGGCCGGACAGACCGCCGAGCAGCAACGGCACACGCTGAACACGTTGGTGTGCAATGCCACTGCCGGCGTACTGGCCCACCCGGACCCGGCCGCACTGGATACCGAGGTGGCGTTCAAAGACCTCGGTATCGACTCGTTGACCGCTCTGGAACTGCGCGATGCCCTGACCCGATCGACAGGCCTGACGCTGCCCCCGACGGTGATCTTCGACCAACCCACCCCGGCGGCATTGACCAGGCACCTTCATCGGCAGCTCACGCCGGACGACGGCGGCGACGTCGGTCACCCGTCGCGCGACGAGCTGCTGGACCTTGTTGCGTCGATTCCGATCCGGCGACTCCGAGAAGAAGGGATTCTTGACATGCTGGTGGACCTGGCGGACCCCAAACGCGGCGGAGACTCCGACCGCAACGAGGCGAGTATCGCAAGTATGGAACTCGACGAACTGATGAACTTCGCACGCAGCAATGGTGACGACGAGTGGGTTCGAGATGACTACCGATATTGAGAGTGTTACCGAAGTCCTGCGCCGGTCACTGACCCAGATAGAGCGGCTGAAGCGCCAGAACCGTTCTCTTCGTGCGCGGGTCGATGAGCCGGTGGCGGTGGTGGGGATGGCGTGTCGGTTCCCTGGTGGGGTGGATTCGCCTGCGGCGTTGTGGGATTTGGTGGCCGATGGCCGAGAAGCCGTAGCGGGATTCCCGACCGATCGTGGCTGGGATTTGGCTGATCTGTTCGACCCCGACCCCGACGCGGTGGGCAAAACCTACACCCGTGATGGATCATTTCTGTCCGAGGTCGCCGGATTCGACGCCGAATTCTTCGGCATCTCTGCCCGCGAAGCCCGCATCATCGATCCCCAACAACGACTATTGCTCGAAGTGTGCTGGGAGGCACTGGAAAACGCGGCCATCGCCCCGGGCGAGTTGGCCGGCTCCGACACCGGAGTATTCGTCGGAACCTGGTCACAACCCTACGGCCTTTACGGCGGCTCGGAAGGCTCAGAGGGATACGCCCTGACCGGCCTGGCCACCAGCGTGGCCTCTGGCCGCGTCGCCTACTTCCTCGGATTACAAGGTCCCGCAATCACACTCGACACTGCCTGCTCATCATCACTGGTCGCCACCCACCTGGCGTGTCAATCCCTGCGCAGCGGCGAATCCAACCTGGCCCTGGCTGCGGGCGTCACCATCATGACCTCACCGGCAGTGTTCATCGAATTTTCCCGTCAACGCGGACTAGCCCGCGACGGACGATGCAAAGCATTCAGCGCCGAAGCCGACGGCACCGGCTGGGGCGAAGGCGCCGGAGTGATCGTGCTCGAACGACTCAGCGACGCCCACCGCAACCACCACCACGTGCTCGCTATCATCGCCGGAACAGCGGTCAACCAAGATGGCGCCTCCAACGGATTGACCGCCCCCAACGGACCCGCCCAACAACGCGTCATCCACCAAGCACTCGCCAACGCCGGCCTCACACCCGAAGACATCGACGTCGTCGAAGCCCACGGCACCGGCACCGCCCTGGGCGACCCCATCGAAGCCGGCGCCCTGCTGGCCACCTACGGTGCCGACCGCAACCCAAACCGACCCCTATGGCTGGGATCGATCAAATCCAATATCGGCCACACCCAAGCCGCCGCCGGGGTCGCCGGAATGATCAAAATGATCCAAGCCCTCAACCACGACACCCTGCCCGCCACCCTGCACGCCGAACACCCCAGCCCCCACATCGACTGGTCCCCAGCCACCGTGCGACTGCTCACCGAACCAGTCCCCTGGCCCGAAACCGAACACCCCCGCAACGCCGCGGTCTCCTCATTCGGCATTAGCGGCACCAACGCCCACGTCATCCTCCAACAAGCCCCCACTCCACCAACAACCCAACCCGACCCAGCACCCACCCCAGCCGCAGCACCCTGGCCGCGGATCTGGACGATCTCCGCACGTACCCCCAAAGCCCTTACCGCCCAAGCCCACCGACTACACCAACACCTCACCGAGGACCCCGACCTGGACCTCACCAACCTGGCCTACAGCCTGGCCACCACCCGCACCCACCACCCCCACCGAGCCGCCATCACCGAACACACCAGCACCGAAAACCCCCGCCACGACCTACTGCAAGCCCTCCACGCCGTGGGCACCAACCAACCCCACCCCCACCTGACCCAACACCACACCCGCACCCACCAACCCCCCAGCACCGTCTTCATCCTGCCCGGCCAAGGCGCCCAATACCCCGGCATGGGCCAACACCTCTACCAACACCACCACACCTTCGCCACCACCCTCGACGAAATCTGCACCGCCCTCGACCACCACCTCGAAACCCCTTTACGCGACGTCATATTCGCCCAACCAGACACCGCCCGCGCCGAACTGCTAAACCAAACCGCCTACACCCAACCAGCACTATTCGCCCTCGGCGCAGCCATGCACGCCCTATTCACCGAAGCCGGCATCACCCCCGACTACCTCCTCGGACACTCCATCGGAGAACTCACCGCCGCCTACTGCGCCGGCGTACTCACCCTGCCCGACGCCGCCCTACTGGTCGCCGCCCGCGGCCGACTCATGCAAGCCTGCCCACCCGGCGCCATGCTCGCCATCCACGCCAACCAACACGACATCCACACCATCCTCGGAAACCACCCCAGCACAACCATCGCCGCCATCAACGGCCCCACCTCAACCATCATCTCCGGCCCACCCGAAGACCTCGACCGCATCCGCGACCACTGCACCGCACACCACCACCGAACCACCCCCCTACCCGTCAGCCACGCCTTCCACTCCCCCTCCATGGACCCCGCCCTACCCGAATTCCAGGCCATCGCCAACACCCTCACCCTGCACCCACCCACCACCCCCATCCTCTCCAACCTCACCGGAAAACTCGCCACCGCCGAACAACTCACCTCCAGCCACTACTGGACCCAACACCTGCGCCAACCAGTCCGCTTCCACGACAACATCACCCACCTCCTCACCCAAGGCGACCACACCTTCCTCGAACTCTCACCACACCCCCAACTCGCACCCGCCATCACCGAAACCCTCACCACCACCGAACGAACCCAATCAACAATCATCACCACCCTGCACCGCAACCAACCCGACCTCGACACCATCACCACCGCACTAGCCAAACTCCACAACCACAACCACAGCCCCACCTGGAAAACCCTCTACCCCAACGCAACCACCACACCACTACCCACCTACCCCTTCCAACACCACCCCTACTGGACCCAACCCACCCCCACCACCGACCTCAGCGGCGCCGGGCTGGGCGGAACCGACCATCCGTTGCTGACAGCGGTGACCGACCTGGCCGGCGGGGACCAGGTGGTGTTGACCGGGCGATTGTCAATGGCGACCCACGGCTGGCTCGGCGGTCACGCGGTGCAGAACACCGTGGTGGTCCCCGCCACCGGGTTCGTCGACATGGTGTTGCGGGCCGGAGACTGCGTCGACTGCTCCGTCATCGAGGAGATGGTTCTGCACACACCGTTGACCCTGGCTGAGGACGCTGCCGCGGATCTTCAACTGACAGTGCACAAAGCCGACGGGACGGGACGACGCTCGTTCACTGTCCACTCCCGACCCGGGGGCGAACCCATCTCCTCAGCCTGGACGGTGCACGCCAGCGGCGTGCTGAGCGCGGACCAAACTCCGCCGCCGCCGCCACTGCCGATGGTGGCCACCGAGCCCATCGATCGGGACAGCTTCTATCTGGACCTCGCTGAATACGGTTTGAGCTACGGTGGCCCGTTCCGGTCGCTACGCAGCATCGGTCGTCCCCACGACCAGCTCGACGTCATCTGTGCCGAGGTGGAACTGCCCGATGACACCGATGTCACCGGGTACGGCATCCATCCGGCGCTGCTCGATGCCGCCTTGCACGCCCTCACCGCCGCCGGTGGCGCTACCACCGGTGATATCGCAAACCCGCGAATTCCCTTCGCCTTCACCGGGATCACGCTGTACGCCACCGCGGCGACCCGGCTGCGGGTCGAGCTGAGATCCACCGGCGCGGACACCTTCAGCCTGCATGCCGCCGATCCGGCCGGAGCGCCGGTGATCACCATCGGCACACTGACCCTGCGTGAGCTGCCCACCACCGTCGGGCAGGCGGCCCCGCCACCGAAACTCGCGGACAGCGTGTTCCAGCTGAACTGGCCGGCCCTGTTCGACGACACCGCCCCGGCAACGGACGCCACACCGGAATGGGTGGTGCTTACCGACCGCCCCGATCAACTCCCGGCATGCCTGCACGACGGCCCGATCCACGCCGAGCTGGCCACCCTGGCCCGGCCCCCCGAACTGGTGATCTGGCCGTTGCCGCTGCCCGACCCCTCCGACGGTCACCCCGTTGATCGACTTCATCGCGTGACCCGGGGCGTCCTGGACCGGTTACAGGGCTGGCTGGCGCGGCCCGACACCACCGGCTCGCAGCTGGTCATCATCACCCGCCACGCCGTCACCACCACGCCATATGACCCGGCACCCGATCTGGCTCACGCCGCTGCCTGGGCACTGATCCACACCGCCCAGAACGAGCACCCGCACCGGATCACCCTGGTCGATATCGATGACACCTCCGCCGCCGACGACAACCTGCTGGCCGCCTTGACCCACCGTCCGGCCGCCGAGCCCCAGTTCGCCGTACGCAACGGCACCATGCACGTCCCGCGCCTGACGCCCTCCACCACCCTGAGGACTCCGGCCACCCCGGACTGGAAACTGGATATCAACTGCAACGGCGACTTGAGCAACCTGGCCCTGGTCGAGACGGATCCGGCTGCGGCGCTGGGTCCCGGGCAGATCCGGATGCAGGTTCGGGCCGCGGGACTCAATTTCCGCAATGTGGTCGTCGCGTTGGGAGCCATCACCGCCGACGGGCTGGGCGAAGCCGCTGGGACGGTCATCCAGACGGCTCCCGATGTGACGTCGCCACGTCCCGGCGATGTCGTGATGGGACTCGTCCCCGACGAGTTCTCGCCCACTGCCGTCACCGACTACCGCGCGGTCGTTCCCATTCCACCCGGATGGACGTTCGCGCAGGCAGCGTCGATACCGATGGCCTTCCTGACCGCCTATAACGCATTGGTCGATATTGCGAAACTATCTGCGGGACAACGTGTCCTGATTCATGCGGCGGCCGGAGGCGTAGGGCAGGCCGCCATTCAGATCGCCCGTCACCTGGGTGCCGAGGTATTCGCCACCGCCCACCCCGCGAAGCAGTCCGTCCTCGAACGCCTTGGCGTGTCCCGCGATCACATCGCGTCCTCGCGCACCCTCGATTTCGTCGAAGCATTCCACGACGCCACCGGCGGACACGGAATGGACGTCGTGCTCAACAGTCTCGGTGGCGCTTTCATCGACAATTCGTTGGATTTGTTGCCCCACGGCGGGTGCTTCGTCGAGATCGGCAAAACCGATGTCCGCGTCGCCGCCGACGTCGCCACCACGCATCCCGGAGTCGGCTATCACGCCTACGACCTGAGCAAGGCGTCGCCGGATTACGTGCGGCGAACCTGGGCCGCGTTGACCGAGTTGTTCGCCGCCAGTGCCCTCGAACCCCTACCCACCACCACCTACAGCCTTCTTCACGCCCCGCACGCCTTCCGCGATATGAGCCAGGGACTGCACACCGGAAAGATCGTGTTCACCATGCCGGCTGAGCCGGATCCGAACGGAACCGTGCTGATCACCGGGGGCACCGGGATGTTGGGTGGGGTTTTCGCCGAGCATATGGTCACCCGATACGGCGTTCGGCATCTGCTGTTGCTGTCCCGTCGCGGTCCGGCCGCCGAAGGTGCCGCCGATCTCGACGAGCGGCTGACCGCGCTTGGCGCACAGGTCACGATCTGCGCCTGCGACGCCGGCAATCCGGCCGAACTGGCCGCGGTGCTGGACGGTATCCCTGCTGAGCATCCGTTGACCGCGATCATCCACACCGCAGGCGTTCTCGACGACGCCGTCATCAGCGAGCTCAGCACCGATCAACTCGATACGGTGTTACGCGCCAAAGCCGACGCCGCCTGGTATCTGGACCAGCTCACCGCCGACCGCGATCTCGAGGCGTTCGTGTTGTTCTCCTCGGCCGCGGGGATACTGGGCGCCCCCGGACAAGCCAATTACGCGGCCGCCAACGCCTTCCTGGACGCCCTGGCCGAGCAACGGCACCGTCGTCACCGCCGGGCCACCAGCCTCGCGTGGGGATACTGGCAAAATCCAACCGGGATGACCGCTCACCTGAGTTCGATCGACCAGGCCCGCCTCACCCGCGACAACGCAACCGGCGTCACCATCGAACACGGCTTGGCCATGTTCGACGCCGCGCTCCCCCAGCACCGGCCCACCTTGGTGTTGAGCCCCCTGCCCGCGCGAGCGCTGGCGCGCCAAGCACGCGAAAACGCCCTGCCCGCAATCTTGTCGGCGCTGACCAGCAGCCGTCCGCAGGCCAGCGCCGCCAGCGCCGACGGGCTTCGGGTCCAGCTGGCCGGCCTCACGGCCGAGCAGCAGCTGCAGGCGCTGACCACGTTGGTGCGCACCACGGCCGCCACCGTTCTCGCCCACCCGGACCCTTCCGCATTGGATGCCGAGCTGGCGTTCAAGGACCTCGGTATCGACTCGTTGAGCGCGCTGGAACTTCGCAATGCCTTGACCCGGTCGACAGGCCTGACGCTGGCCCCAACGGTGGTCTTCGACCAACCCACTCCGGAAGCTCTGGCCAGACATCTGGCCTCCTTGCTCACCGACACCGCCGCGCCCGTCCTCGGTCCGATCGGGCAATTACTCGACACCGCGCTGAACAACGGCGACGCCACCACATCGGTAGAAGTGGTCATCGCCGGGTCCAACGTCTACGCCGCTGACCCGGGTCCCGCCGAGACACCTCCCGAACTGACCCGGACCGACTTGGCCACGGCCGACAATGCACCCGCGCAGTTAGTGTGCCTTGCCGAGTTCGGTGGGCAGTACCAGGCTTTCGCGGCTGGAATTCAGGACGATCTGCACATCACCGAAATCGTCATCCCGGGATTCTCCGAAACGACAATGCCCCCACCGACGGTGGAACATGCCGCACAGGCAATCATCGACGCGCTCGGGACCTTCCCTACCAAGCGAAGACTGGTCATCGTGGGCCAAGGCATTACCTGCATACCGGCCGTTCACGTCATCAAACTGCTGAGCACGTCGATCGAGTCGAACGGGACGAAACCGCCGCGCCCGGCATTGGTGTTGATAGCCCCGATCACGGGCACCGATGCCGGCACCATCGGCGCGGACCCAATACAGGTTCAATGCCTCTCGAGCCATGTGCACAATGAACGCAACCTCATTGCGTACGGCCGTTATCTCCGACTATGGATGCAGTCGCCCGCAATCCCCGACGACTATCGCGCACTCACCATCGAGCCGCGTACCGGAAGTCATATCGTGACGCCTGTCTCGCCACTGGTGCTGGAACCCGCCCTGACGGCATTGCGAGTTTCGAACTGGATCGATGAATCGTGATTACGGAGCGGGGCCGGCAGTAACCGACGAAGGAGTTCAGCGGCGTGCTATGGAACGGGCTATTCATCAACTCGCTCAGCGCTCATGTGCCTCCGCGGGTTTCTATCAGCGATATCGACTCCAGCATGGACCTCAGCGATGCGCTCGCAGGCTTCGTCACCGTGGCGAAGTCAGACCAGCAGGAACACCGAATGGCGGGATTGGCGGCCAGGGAAGCAGTGGACCATTCCGATCATGCCGGCGAACGCCTGGCGGCAATCGTCTATGTGAACACGTCCTATGCGGTGGACCACATGGCCGCCGTCTGCCATCTGCAGCGCATCCTTCGCCAGCCCGAGACGCTGGCGTTCGAATTAAACGCGGCGAGCAACGGCGGGATGGCGGGAATGGAGGTGCTGGCGCGGCTGATGTCCACCGATCCCACCTTGAGTGCGGGATTGCTCACGGCGGTGGCGCGCATTCCAGACGGTGTCGATCGCTGGATGGGCGGAACCTTGAACGGTGATGGCGCCGTAGCCGCGGTGCTCTCGAAAACAGCCGGGTTCGCGCGGGTCGTCGCAACTCAACGGATGAGCAACCCGGAGTTGGAAGTGACGAGCCGCAACCGCGCGACGAAACTCGGCGATTGGGATACCAAGGCCACCAAGGAGGGAATCGCGCCTTATGTGGAAACGATCACGCAGGATGTGTCATCGGTGATCGCCGCGATACTGGCAGAAGCCGATATTACGATGCAACACATTTCGCACGTCATCCTGCCGTCATTTCCCTTGACCTCGTTGCAGCAGATCTACCTCGATCGCAACGCGATTCCGATCGCGAAGACCTGTTGGGAAGACTCACGCAGGAACGGACATATCGGTCCATGCGACCAGTTACTCGGTCTCAAGTATCTGATGGATACGCATCGGTTGGAGCGTGGGCAGTTGGTTCTGATGATCGGCAGCGGGCTGGGCTTTCAATACACCTGCGCGCTGCTGGAAATAGTCGACTGCGCTGCGCAGCCAGACCCGGCCGAGAGTCGGTGACCAATGCCAGTGTCGGGGCAGCCGGCGCTGCTCCTGGAGTCCGTTAGCCGGACATTCGGCTCGGGACCGACAGCGGTAGCCGCGCTCAAGGATGTGGACCTCGAGATTTCCCCAGGCGAGTTCGTCGTGTTACTGGGCCCATCCGGTTCGGGTAAGACCACGCTACTGAATCTGATAGGCGGCATCGAAAAGCCCACCGGTGGACGAATCGTCATGGAGAGCATCGATATTGCCGCGTTGAACGCAAAGGAGCTCAGCGCGTACCGACGGGCTCGGGTCGGCTTTGTGTTCCAGTTCTTCAACCTGGTGCCCACGCTGACGGCGCTGGAGAATGTCGAGATCATCGCCGATCTCGACGGCGGGGATGGCACTCGGCGCAGCCGTGAGGCGCTGGTGAAAGTAGGCTTGGGTGAGTTGACCGAGCGGTTTCCCGGTCAGCTGTCGGGCGGCCAGCAGCAACGGGTGGCCATTGCGCGTGCGATCGTCAAGCAACCAACCCTGTTGCTGTGCGACGAACCGACCGGGAGCCTGGACATGGTCACGGGCCGCCAAGTCTTGGCGGCGCTGCGCGAGCAGGCCCGGGTTGCACAGCGCACCGTAGTCGTGGCGACACACAACGCGGCGATCGCCAAGATCGCGGATCGGGTGGTGTGGCTGCACTCCGGAACGGTCGTCCGTCAAGAGCGCGTCGCTGTGCCGGTGGGCGCGCAGGACCTGCAGTGGTGAACGGCATCCTGCTGCACAAGGTGCGTCGCGATGTGTGGCGGCATCGCTGGCAGTTCCTAGCCACGGCAGTCGTGGTGGGAATCGGTGTGACGGTGTTCGTCGGCGCCACTGACGCCTACGCGAACTTGAAACAGTCGTTCGACGAGACGTATGCCGAGCAGTTGTTGCCGGATGCCGTGATAAGCGGGCACGGTGTGTCGAGCCTCTACGACCGTGCCCGAGCCCTCCCCGGTGATCCGATTGTCGAGCTTCGGCAGCAGGCCGACGTGGGCATCCGGATCAACGATCGAAGTGTGTTCGGCCGCGCCATCGGCGTGCCCGTCGCGACGCAACCTATGGTGTCGAAGTTGGCGCTGCAATCCGGTGGGCTCCCGGCGCTTGGATCGGTACTGCTGGAAGAGCATTTCGCCGACTATTACGACCTGCACCCGGGTAGCACCGTCGAATTGCTCGGACCATCGGGGTGGCGCCATGCGACCGTTTCGGGATCGGCCTTGTCGACCGAATACCTGTGGCCGGCCCGCTCGGGGGCGGAAGTCTTGACCTCACCTGATTACTTTGGCGTGGCGTTCGTGCCGGCACCGGATATGGCGCAGCTGGCTGTTCAGCCGACAGATCAGTTGCTGGTGTATGCCGGTGATCGCCATGAAGCGCAGGCGTTGCGCACCGCCGCAACGGAATTGGCGCATACACATTCAATGGCGGTGGTCTCCCGTGACGAGCTGCCGTCCTTCGCTACCCTGCGTGACGCTGTCGACTCGCTGGGTACGTTCGCGAGGCTGCTGCCCTGGGTGTTCCTGGTGGCCACGGCGGCGGGGACGTATGTGCTCTTATCGAGACTCGTTGCTGCGCAACGGGCGGTGATCGGAACGCTGACAGCCAACGGGTTGCCCGCCCGCATGATTCGAACCCATTACGTGACTTTCGGTCTGGTAGTCGGACTTGTGGGATCCGCGGCGGGGTTGATCGGTGGCTATCTTGTCGGCGGCTGGTACACAACCCAGTACACCCGAGCACTGGGACTGCCGCTGCGGGTGATATCGCTTCATCCCACCACACTCATCATCGGACCCTTGGTCGGTATGGCGGCGGCCGTAGTCGCGGCGTGGGCTCCAGCACGCGCTGCATCGCGAATCAGTCCGGCCGAGGCGATGAGAATCTCGCCGCGCAGTGTGCGCGGCGGCTTGAGCCTCATGGAACGGCTGCTGCCGCCGTTGCGGCGAATTCCTGCCCACTGGCGCATGACCTTGCGCGGCGTCTCGCGCAACCGTCGTCGCACCTTCCTGACCATTGCCGGGGTGGTGATTTCGGTGTGCCTGGTGATGGTGTTCGCCGGTTTGCGCGACACCGTGAACAGCGTCATCGATCGACAGTACGAAGAGATCGAACGTCAAGACGCTCAAGTCATCACCGCTGCCGGCGCTAGCGATTCCGTCCTCGGCGTCTTACGCGCCGACCCTGAAGTCGCCGGCGTCGAGCCATTCACGCGATTGGACGTCACCGCACAGGTCGGCAACAACCGTTTCGACACCCTTCTCATCGTTCTGCCGCAGGCAACCACGATGCACCGCTTCACATCAAGCGAATCGGGCCGCAGCCTTCCTGATGACGGTGTGCTGTTGGGTGAGGGCCTGCGCGACCTCCTCAGCGTCACCGTCGGTGATCAGATCGCAATCAACGATGCCCGCCAGGGAATTCGTCTGGAGCAGCGCGTATCCAGCTTTGTCGATGAGCCGACCAGCCCAGTGATATATGTTGCGGCCGAGCAATTGCCCGCTCTCGCACCATCGGGGATCATGCTGAAGCTGGCCCCCGGCGTCGACGGCGAGGCGAAACGCATGGCGGTGACGCGGTTGCCCGGTGTCAGCGCGTACCTGTCCACCGAATCGCTGTCCACCACGGTCCGCAAGGCGTTCAACTTCTACAATGTGCTCGTAGCACTGGCGCTTTTGTTCGCTGGCGTGATGGCCGCAGCACTGCTGTACAACACGATGTCGGCCAATGTCAGTGACCGCACCGGTGAGCTGGGCACCTTGCAGGCAGCCGGAATGGGTGCGGGCCTGCTGGGCCGATTGGTCGCGACGGAAAACCTGATGCTGGTCGCGGTCGGCCTGCCGGCCGGTCTGATCGCCGGGACGTTGCTCGCCGATTTGTTCATGTCCAGCTACGTAACCCAGGGCTATCGATGGCATCTGGAGATGCAAGCCAGCACGCCACTCGTCGTCGCAATGGGCATCTTGGCCGCCGCATTGTTGGCCCAGATCCCGGCGTTTCGTGTGATCAGGCGGTTGGACCTGGCGAAGGTGGTGCGTGAGCGGTCGCTGTGAGCGTGTGGTTTACCGAACTGGAGTGATGGTTGCCGGCACCGGTCCATGCGGATGCAGAGTGACGTCTGCCCGCATGCGCAGCGGTGCCGTCGACACCAGGTCGATGCGCACGGACTGGGTGAGGACGGCGAGTGCCAGAGTTGCCTCCAGCTTGGCCAGTCCCGCCCCCACACAGATGCGGCGGCCGCCGCCGAACGGGAGGTACGCATACCGCGGACAGGTCGACGTGTTCACGGGTAGGAATCGTTGCGGATCGAATTCCTCTACGTTGGGCCAGAATTCGGGATGATGGTGCAGCAGGTACGGCGAGATTCCGATGGTGTCGCCGGCGGAAACCGCGATCCCCGAGATATTGTCATCCTGCACAACGTCCCGTTCGACATGCCACGCTGGCGGGTAGAGCCGCATCGACTCTGACACCACAGCTTGCGCCCACGACAGCGCGTCGAGGTCGGACGCCTGTGGGTCGCGACCGCCCAGCACCTCGTCGACCTCGGCGACCAGGCGCTCACGGGCGGCTGGATGCCGCGATAGCAGTGCCAGCACGCCCGTGAGCACATTCGCTGTCGTCTCGTGTCCGGCAACGAGGAGGGTCATCACCTCGTCCCGGATCTCGGCCCGGCTCAGCGGGTGCGCGTCCATTCCGCCGGCCAGCAGCACGTCGAGCAGGTCGCCGGGTTCGTCGTGTGGCGCGCCGATGCGCTCGTCGATGATCCGGCAGATCACCGATTCCAGCGTCCGCGAAGCCCGACTGAACCCGAGCACCGTTCGAGTAGCCGCGGTCCGCAGGCGCTCAGAGGGCAATAACGCCGGCAGGATCGCCGCGATCACCATCGTGGCCTGCAGCCGCGTCACGGCCCGGCCGACAGGCGTGGCGTCACCGGCCAGGTCGGTGCCGAACAACGCGCGGCCGATGACTTCCATCGTCAGCGTTCGCATCTCGGCGGCCAGCTCGACCGTGCGACCGGGTGTCCACTCATCGAGGCGGTGTTGCGCGGCCGCAACGATCGCCGGCGCACACGACTGGATATGCCGGTGGCTAAACGCCGGCTGCACTAGCCGACGGTGCCGTTGCCACGTGGCACCCTCAGCGGTCAGCAATCCATTGTCGAGAAACGCCTTTAGCGGGCGGTAGGTAAATCCCTTCACATACCTGTCCTGGTGGTGGACAAGGACGTGTTCGACATGCTCTGGCCGATTGAGCAAGTAAAACGTGCGTTTGCGGCTCAGCGGTATTCGAACCGAGTCTCCGTATTCACGTTGCAGCGCAACATATGTCGCTAGCGGGTCGCGAAGCATCTGCGTCCAGTAACGCAACACGCACATACCGGACGGCCCGGGCGGAACTGTTGCGGCGGCGCAGATATCGCCCTCCCGTCCGGCGATCGACTGTCAATCCAGTGGTCAACAATGCTAGCGCGCATTGCGATAAGTTCGTCGGCGATCGCAGTTTCGTACTCGGAAGCTTGATCAACTGGAACTTCGACCAGTTTCGCGACGGCGCCACGGCTGATGAACTTGAGGCGGCCAATCGCGCGGTTGAAAGACACGGTTGTCGTCTCCTCTTAACTGTTGTCGGGGTGTCAGTCGTAGGCGGGATCGGGCAAGATCATGCAGCGGCCACCGCCGCGGCCACGGCCGAGTTCGCTCGCGGCGATGGTGATGACCTCAAATAGGATGCGGGCGAAAGCGCAGCTGGGCATTCACAGATCGAGCACAAAACGCAGCGCTTGATCGATGGCTTGTATCCGTTCTGGGCCGATAAACCCCTGGCGAGATGACAGTCGCTCGACGGAAACCACTCGCAATTGGTCGCAGCGAGCAAAAGAAATGCGGTCCAGTCCACTGCCCTCCGGCTCAAGTTCGACATGGCTTCGCAGGCCGTAACTTGCGGTCGTGATCGGCACGACGACCACCAGGCCGCCCGGTCCATTGTTGAGGATGTCGACCGACACCACCACCGCCGGGCGACGAAAAGCCGGCTCGTGTCCGACCGGCTGGCCGAGATCGACGTAGTAGACCTCCCCTCGCCAGATCAAGCCAGCGCGTCCCACTCGTGACGCTCGGCCACGTACTGCTCCCACAGCGCGGGGTCGTTACGCAGGCGCTGGTAATCCCCGTTGAGGCCCCGCAGGAACTCCTGCCGTTCCAAGGCGTCGATGGCCGCGTGCACGACATCGACGACGGCGATTTGACGAGCCTTTGCCAGCGATTGGAGCCGCTCAGAATCGAGACGGCGGACTCGGACGGTTGTGGTTTCTGCTGCCATGGATCAAGTGTAGACGAAATGTAGACAGACAGTGACTGCGGATCATCTTGTGTGTTCAGCTGTGTGCCCGATAGGCGTGCACGTCAACCTCGGCCACGTATGACACGGGCTGGCCGCCTGCGGCGTTCTGCTACGCTCGTTACAGATTGCTACACGAGGAGGAATGGTGGCCGAAACTGCTGATCGAGTCACCCGCTTCGCAGCGGACCTGCTGGACAGCGCGGCGGCCGAGGGGGCGCGCCAGAGTCGCTCGGCCAAACAGCAGCTCGATCACTGGGCGCGGGTGGGGCGCGCGGTGTCCAGCCAGCACACCGCCGCGCGCCGGCGGGTAGAAGCGGCCCTGGCTGGAAACCTCGAGCTGTCCGAACTCACCGTCGAAGAAGGCGTCGTGTTCAACGCCGAAATCGCCGCGGCCATCCAGGAGAACCTCGCCACATCGAACTACGGTGCGGTTCTCGCCCAGCGAGGTGTCACCACCGTTGCCCTCAACGAGACCGGTGAGATCGTCGAGCACCGGCCCGACGGCAAGACGGTCGTACTGACCACGCGCCGCCGCGCGGCCCGGCGCGGAAAGTGAACGCCGCCGCCACCCGATGAACCGGCTCGATCTCGTCGTCGGACCAAACGGTGCCGGCAAGTCGACGTTCGTGGAGTTCACCCTCGCGCCGCTGCTGCCAGGCAGCGTGTTCGTCAACGCCGACGAAATCGCCAGAGCGCGCTGGCCCGAAGACCCATCGGGGCACGCCTACCAGGCCGCGCAGGTGGCCGCCGACACCAGGGCGCGGCTGATCGAACTCGGCCGGTCATTCATCGCCGAAACGGTGTTTTCCCACCCGTCGAAACTCGCGTTGAT
>Ga0315284_10006574_pt1 | contig 16550 bp, 10 predicted proteins | sample YL17G09_16_MG_FD_203696 | JGI IMG/M metagenome (GOLD analysis project Ga0315284, IMG submission 203696) | Sediment microbial communities from Yellowstone Lake, YNP, Wyoming, USA - YL17G09_16 | ecosystem: Environmental > Aquatic > Freshwater > Lake > Sediment | place: USA: Wyoming | collected...
TCGGGTATGGCGCGTATTCGTCGGGGCCCGCCTGTTCCTCATCTTGGGCGGCGTTTACGCCGACCGAGTGATCGGAACGGCGAGGCACCCGACTCCCCCCGGAATCCGGGTGAGGTCGCTTGTCGACCGAACCCCGCCCTCCCGTCCCGTTGGGCGGGAGGGTCAGACCGCTTGCGGTCTGACAGCCCTACGATCGCAGAGACCGATTGCCATATTGCCAGACATAGGGTGTATCGAGCGAGCGTAGGGGGATTTCGGGGGGAGTCGGGGGTGAGCGGCTATGGCCGAAGGCACGACGCAACAGCGTTCGTGCTCCACGAGGGCCTGCATCTCGAAGAGGGAAGGCCCGAATGCAGGGGGAGATATCACCCGGCATCGTGGCGGCCACCGCGAAGCCCCGACGAATACGCGCCATACCCGACGCTTTCTCGTTGCTTCTTCGTCTTTCTCTTGTTCGCCTCGATCTCGGCCAAGGCCTTCGGGCCGGGCCGGTAGCTGACGTACCAATCCGATTGAAACGGGACCGGGGTGTCATCCGCCGCGTTGAGAAACCCGCCGCGAAGGAGTTCCTCGTGCGCCGGTCCCAGCTGCTGCTGCATCCGCGAGAGATACAAGTGACGCTTCACGGGCAGCAGCCGACACAGGGTCGAGTAGCGGTAGCGGATGACGGGGTACGGGTGCTCCGCGACACGATAGAACTTCACCCCGAGCAGCTCGTATAGGCGGCGAGCAATCGGGGTGTGAAGCTTCAAGTAGTAGCGGTAGTCGAGCGGCTTCACGTAGAGACTGTTCAGGCTCTCCATGTACCACGTGCCGAGATACAAGAGGTTCCGTTCGGCGCGTGTGCCATCGGGAAGCCGCTCGCCGGTGAAGATAATCCGCTCGTACAACGAAAAGACCTGGTCAACGTAGCGTGCCAGGTTCTTTGCGTAGAACATCCCCTTCGACTCGACCTGCGTCCCCCGGATTGCGATGAGCGCTTCCCGCACCTTGCGGTACTCAGTTCCTCCCGCCTTCATTCCCATGCGCTGGCACAGGTTGTGAATCGAAAACGGAATCGGGTTCTCGACGGGCAGTCCCCGCTCGGTGATCAGCTGTTCCACCGCGCGGTGAACGCGATGCGCCAGCGGCCCCGGTCGCCCACACGCCGGATGCGGGGTCACCCGCCAGACTGCCTCGAAGGTTCGATCCCCTTCCCGCCGCACGACGCGCGTCTCAATCGACTCCATCCCCTTCCCTTTGGTGAGGAAGAAGAACGGGTACACCAGGCCGTTCACTTCGCAACGCAAAGACCCCGCGACGATCTCGCGTGGCGTTGGCGGTTGTGGCACGCCTGGGTCGATTCTCTTCTTGTAGTGAGACGGTAAGAGACGTGAAAGGGGTTCGAACATCGTTTTCGGGTTCCTTCCCTTCCGTAATGAAGAGATGGCCCCCTCTTTAATATCTACTTCAAGAGCTTGAGCACGGCGGCGCGCCATACCCAGTATGGGTTCCGCGCCCGTTTCCTCCCTCGTTATCCCGTGCCGTTTGCACCGTTATCCCGTGCAATCCTTCACCGCTATCCCGTATCGGATAGGTCCTGTGTGGGTCGAGGTGTGGATAACGTGGGGGGAACTGCCTTTTCCTTCGGGCGAGAATGGCGCGCAAGCCAGGTTTCAAGCGGCTCGAGACGGTAAACACCGCTCTCCCAGCGGGAGAGAACAAGCAGGAAGGGAGGGTCTCGAACACTCCCCTCCCCTCTTGCGTGTTTCAGCGCGTCTGTTGTGATGATGTAGGCCATGGTTTTCGATTACTGGTATGCCCCCCGGTGGGGGAGGGGAGTGAGGGTTGGTGGGAAATGGTGGGGCATCACCTCACGCGGACAGCCCGCTGGATGAACTCACCCCGGCTGCCGAGAGCTGTCGACGCAGCTCGCGTGCGTGCTCGGGATTCCCGCGCTCGTCGTCACAGATTGACGAGCGTCTCGACGTTCTCGATCTTCTCGCCGGCGACTCCGAGGTACCGCCTCGTGATGCCAGGGGCGGAGTGGTTGAACTTCGCCTGGATCACTCCGAGCGGGATCGAGTGGTATCGCAGCGCCATGTACCCCCAGGTCTTGCGAAGCGTGTGCGCCCCGTAGTGGCCGTCTGTCAGGCCGACTTTGTGGCACCACCCGTTGATCAACCGCCAGACCTGCGTGCGATTGAGGGGGTGTGAGCTGTTCCTCGAACAGAAGAGCACCGCATCTCGATTCCCGACCCCTACCTGGGAAATGTAGTGGCGCAGCGCTTCGGTGGCTGCCGCGTTCAGGCGAACGCGCGTTCCCTTCTCTGACGCCGACCTTTGAACTAGAACAGTGGGTCTCGCTCTGCCTCGCGGATCGATGACATCGCCGACGCGAAGCGATAGCAGGTCGCCGATTCGCAGCGCGGTGTTCATCCCCAGCACGAACAGGAGGTAGTCGCGCGCTGGCGCTTCCTCCTTCAAGAGCCTCTTGATCCCAGCGAGCTTCTCGGGATCGCGGATCGGTTCTACATGGGGTTTCAGGTGTTCCATATGTGCAACATTACCTAATATCAGCGTAGTAAATGGTGCGAATGTTGTCAAGTGGATAACTTGTGTCCCGCATTCCCTTGCGTGAGACTGTGCCTGGCCTGGCCCCACCGCTCGCCCCTTTTCTTGTGGTAGCCCAGCGCGTCTTGTTTGGGTCAGTAGATCCCTAGAGCTCACTCGCTCTCGAACCCCTGCGTCCTGAACTTGAGCGCCAGGGCGTTCTCTGTGACGGTGCGCACGACGTTCTCGGGCGCTCCGTCGGGAAGCTTTGCTTCGATTTCTAGGGTCACGGTGACGTCGGCTTTGGGGAGCCCGGCAAGATGGGCGATGACTTCCTCGGCGATGCGCCCGGCGTCGCGGCCGACGCGCGTCGCATCCAACGTCACGCTCCCATGGAAGCGCCGCGGGCGCTGCGCCGGAGCGGGCGTGCCTGGCTCCTCGGCTCCCTTGCCCGTCGCCGGCTTCGCGACCTTTTCGGGCAACGTCCCACCCTTCTCAGCCTCCGCCCTCCTGCGTTCGGCTTCCTCCGCGTCGAGCTGCTTCTCCGCCACGTCGGGCTTGACCAGCAGCCCTGGAGGTTCGCGATCCACGATGAGCATCGGATTGCCGGCGCGCAGCCCTCGGTACCTCCAGGCTGCCTCGTCGTAGCTCTCGGCGTAGGCAAACGAGTCCTGCCGCCAGGTGAGAAGCTCGAAGCCCCTACGGATCGCATGGACCAAGACCGACGAGTCGGCCAGCCGCGGCAGGTAGAGGTATCGCGCGAAATCCTCAAGGAGTAGGCGAATCTCGACGTGATCGCCACGCCACAACGGGACGCGGTCGAGTTCCATGCGCAGGTTCGATGGCGCATACGAGGCGATGAGGAGCTCGTCGCTTCTCAGCCGCTTGCTTGCACGCGCGGCAAGCGCGTCCTGGCCGGAGACACGGATCACCTGCCACTCGACGGCCGACTGGGGCGACTTCTGCACTGGCGCGAGAAGCCACGAGTACGTCTCCGGCAGTTGCGCTTCCACCTTGGCGTCCGCCGCCGCTTTCTGCGCCTCTGCCTGCTTGACCTGCTGTCCCGTCAGGTTGAGCTCTTCTCTCTCCTCAACGATCGACTCCCAGGCCAGGTACCGGGCAACGGCCTCGCACAGGTCCTGAATTCTCGCCTTGTCGGCTGCGAGAAAGACGAGCGTGTTGCGATAGAGGCGCGGCGCCGTCCCGCGGGTCTCGAGGATCGACTTCGCTGCAACCTCGGCTGGACTGCTCGGCTCCTTGCTGTACGGCGCGTCGATCCCGAGAACAACAAGCCGCGCATCACGATCGTCCGGCACGTCCTGCCCCGAACGCGGCAGAGGGTGGACGCGGGCGAAGTCGCCCGTCTTCCGCAAGTTGACGCGCAACCGCGCGTCGACCTCGCGCAGCACCTTGTCCTCATCGCGCAGGATCTGCCCGGCGCGATCCTCGGCCGTCTTCGTCACCGTCGGCTGCGTCGAGTACCAGTAGCGGGTCCCGTCTTCGTACAGGTACGTCGCGGTGGCCGCCAGCCGGCGCAGTGCGTCGCCGAAGACGGCGGGAGCCTCGCCCGGCATGACGCAGCCAAGCTTCACGCGGCGATCCTCGATGCCCTTGTGTGCCGCGGTGCCAAGTGGCGCCGAGCCAAGGTAGATCGTGCGCGCGACCCGCCGACACGCGGCGTACTTCCCGAGGTTGGGCACGTCATTGTCCATCTGCAGCGGCAGCGAATTCGGGCCATCGACGTCCTTCTCGATGACGGGCGTCCAGTTGTCCGAGAGATACCGGGTCAACTCGAACTGCACGCGAGGGTCGTCAATCGGCAGACTCGCAGGCAGGATGAGCGGGTTGCGATCCCCCTTCTCCCACAAACTGTGGATCACGGTCGCCATCAGCCGCAGAACGCCGCGCGTGCGATGAAATCGGGCGAGCGTCGACCAGTCCGAGTACAAGCGTTCGAAGACCTCAGGGTGAATGGGGAACGCCGCCTTCAGCTTGCGTTCATAGTCGGCCTCGCGGCAGTCGGGTGGGAACTCCTGTGCCTGCGTGCGATACAGGTCGGCGAACGCGCGCGCGACCACGTCGCGATCCTTGAACTGCCCGGGATCGACCATGTCCTCGAACAGCCGCCGCCGGACGATCTCGAACCCTTCTTCGGCGCTCGCGGGTTTCCACGGCGAACCGATACGGCCGATCACGTTGCGCAGCCGCTCCAGCGCGTCGACTCCGCGTTGGCCACCCACCTCGGCGTCATCTGCGTCTGCGTGCGTGTTCTGCGCCCCCAACCCGGTGGACGCAGGGAGACTGACCACGAGCAGGCAGTTCTTCGCCTGCTTCGCGGCCTCCGTCAGCGTTTGAGCGAACGTGAATTGCGTCTCGAACGTCCCGCCGGTCAACTCCGGCTCACCCGCGTCGTGGAGTTGCCGCGCGTAGGCGACCCACTCGTCAATCAGGATGAGGCACGGGCCGTGCTCCACGAGCAGCTTGTGCAGCGCATCGCCCGGGTTCGTCGCGTTCTCGTCGTCTGCCCTCACGAGCTCGAACGCCTTCTTCGCCCCCTTCGTCCCAGCCGCCGCGTAGCCAAGCTGCCACGCAAGCTCACCCCACAGCGTCCGAACGATCGTGCCATCCTTCTTCTTCGCAGGATTCCCCGGCGAGATGCGATTGCCCACGAGCACCACTCGGTGGACCGCGGGCACTTTGCCGAGGCCGGCGCCCTCGAACAGGCTCTCGACACCGGCCAGCTCGTTCACCGGAGTCCCCGAGAAGAGGTGGTACATGGCGAGCATGGCGTGCGTCTTGCCTCCGCCGAAGTTCGTCTGCAGATCGACGACCGGGTCGCCCCCCTGGCCCGTGAGCCGCTCCACTGCGCGCACGAGGAGCTGTTTCAGGCTCTCGGTCAAGTACGTGCGGCGGAAGAACTCGACCGGCTTGAGGTACTCGTCGGCGCCCTCGCCTTGGTGCACTTGCCACAGGTCGGCGGCGAACTCCGCCTGCTGATAGCGCCCGCTCGCAACATCCGCATGCGGCGTCACGATCTCGCGCCACGGCTTGAGGTTCATCGCGCCCTGGCTCTCGATGGCCGTGCCGGCGCTCTTGCGTTTCTCGAACCGCGCCTGCTCGTCGAAGCGCACGCGCAAGAGCTCCATCCTGATCTTCTCGACCTCCTGCGCCTCCGGCGCGGAGACTGCCGTGAGCAGTCGGCCGATCGAGTCGAGCGCACGGTACGCGTCGTCGCTTGAGAACGTCTCCTGATGCGCCCAGCGATTCCGCGCATCCTTCAGTTCGATCACGAGACTGCGTTCCGCTTGTCCGAGCGTCTTCTTGAACACGTCATTCCACGACGCCCACATCAGCTTCAGGAGGAGAGAGGCATCCAGTTCCCCGATCGGCTTGTCCGCCATTGGGTCGTCGTGCAGGAAGCCACTCACTCGGGTCTGAACCTGGGTTCGATAGGACGCCTTGAACTCCCGCTCGACGAACGGAGCAAGACCCTGCTTGAGCAGCTCGACTCCCTTCCCGACACGCTCGTGGTTCGTGATCGCCACTCTAGCTCCTTCCTCAGTTGCCGTCGCTCGTTCCCCAACAGAGGCCCCACTCGGCGCACCGCCTGGGGAGGTCGGCGACGACCTTCGGAGTCTCCCCGGATAGATGCCTTCTGGCGAGCAGGCAAGCCTCATCAAACGATCGCAGCCCATCCCCCGCGCCTACGTGGAACACGAGGCGGTGAACCTGCGCAAGCTCCGCGGCGAGAATCTGCATGAGCGTCATCAGCACACGGTTCCCGCCAAACGCGCCGCAGCCCCAGAAGCCTGTGTGGACCACGGCCCGACCCAGCTTGTCTCCATCGACCGCCGACTCCACCACAGCCGCACGGAAGCCGCTGAACGCGGTCACCAGAATGCTCTGGATCTCCGAGGCGAGGTACGCTCCGTACCCGCCCGCCCGGGCAGCGATGCAGATCAAGTTCGATGTCGCAGGCGGCTCCATCCTGGACGTGGCACGGCGTACGGCCTCGACGCTCGAACGGGCAAATGCACTCCCGTAGAGACCCTCTGGCCGACCCTCCTCTGCGTTCGCCTCCGTCGCCACACGACAGCGACGCTCCACGCCCATGACGATGACCGGCGTAGGACTGCCCGCCTCGACCGTGACGGCGGGAAGCCCCTCTACGACGAGCGCCTCTCGCAGAGCGCCAAGGACCGGATGCTCCGCCGCCTGGATCTCGTCCTGAGCAAAGAGAGAAGACCCGTACCCAAAGAAGAGATCACGATCGGCGAAATTGACATGCCACTCCATCGCGCAATCTACGTCTCTCACGGGGGCGTAGTCATAGAAGCCTACTACGGCCTCGGTGTGGGACAGAGCCGCCTCGATGTCGACCTCTCTCGGCAACGCCAAGGCGGGCCATCGCGCGTATCGGACAACGCCACGGTGCACGCAGCCGCGAGGACACGCGACGTCATGGACTGCCCTCTTGTTTGCATCACGCAAGATGGGAGGATGCTCTGCCATGAGCCGAGCGGCGTCGAACGATCGACGCTCCAGGGCAGCCTCGAGTGGCATCAGGTGCTCTCCCCTTCGAAGAGCCCCGCCTCTTCAGTCTTCGGTGCGCCGCCTTCGCGTGAGAGGCGCTGGATCTCGGGCCAGCTTTGGACGAGGGCATTATAGGACAAGGCTTCGGCGGCGCGCTTCTTGCGTTCGCACATCTGGTAGAGACGATAGGCAAGTTCGCGTGCGGGTTCGGCCTTGGAGCCGAGCTTCCTCGCCAACTCCGCTGCGGCGCTTTCGCCGCCAGCTTCGAGGGCACGGATGAGCTGGTGGACGGTCTCCCATGCCGTCAGACGCTTGTCCGAACTTGGGTCCCAGTCTGCTGGCAGCTCACTGGGTCGAAGGAGTCGCACCTTGCCCCCCTTCGAGACCAAGAGACCGTCCCCTTTCATCCCATCGATACTTGTGTTCTTCGACTTCGACAGCTGTTCGGCCACGCCGTACTCGCCCTCAGCGAAGCCCGACTGCTCGAACCAGACGAGCGCCCAGCGGGTGTCGGCGTCGAAGTCGCCTTCCTGTTCGGCCAGAGCCTCGTCGAGGGTCTGGTTGATGAGCGCCAGCGCGTCGCGGACCGAGACGGGCTTCCCCTCGGCGTCGAGCACCTTGGCGTAGCGGGTGTAGATCGCCATGCCCGGGCCGATGGCCGCCTGCGCCAGGTCCACCGGCGCGATGTTGCCGCGCTGGAGTAGCTTGAGTGCATTCGGCAATTCCGCCTTGAGGGCGCCTGCGAACTCGCGGCGCGTCGCCGTAGGCGCCTCGGCGCTGCGCTGGCGGCAGACGAGGATGATGCTGGAGGCAAGTGCGTTCGACTCCATTCCGCGCATTCGGTTGGCAAGTTCCGTGCGCATCGGCCAAGTGCCGCTGATTGCGAAACCAGCGCGGATCACCGCATCGAGGAAGGTCTCCCAGCCGGTACTGGCTGCGCCCTCGGCGCCGTCGTTCTCTGACTGCTTGAAGGCATAGAAGATGGTCACCGGGAAGGCTGGGTGCGCCTGCTCGGCAAGGCGATGCATAGCGCGTGTCATGCCATCGAGAAAGAAGGCCTCGGCTCCTACCTTGCCGGCATGGCGATAGGCAAAGGCGACCAACTCCTCCACCTTGGGCACGGCGAGAGTTGCGAAGAGATCGGGAAGGATTGGCCGCAGAGACCGGCGCAGCCAGACGTAGAAGAAGTCCGACAGGTCCGCATAGGGAACGTTGTCGTAGTACGGCGGGTCAGTAGAGATGACCTTGCCGACGCTAACGTCCTGCGCCGCAGCGTCTTGTTGAGAAGAGACCCCCATCTGACCAGTCGGGGCGTCAGCCAGGGACTCGTGCACGCCCTCCAGCAGTGCGCCGAAGTTCCCGGTGGAGTCGGAGAAGGGGTTCCCCTCGGCGTAGTCCCAGATCATCGGGATGGCCTGACGCCCGAACGTGTGCTGGATCTTCTGGTAGCCGGCCTCCCAAGCACAGCTGGTTGACTGCCGGGCGGCGATCTTGTCGACCGCGAACGCAAGGTGCACGGCCAACGCATCAGCGTAGGCGGTGGCACCGGGGCCGCTGCCTGCCTGCTGCGCTTCGCTTGGTGTAGGCAGGTCGCGAAGGGGCTTCTTGTCATCGGGTAGGCCAGCGGTGGCAGCATCATGTTCCACCCGCTCACGCGATTCCTGCACCAAGTCGGAGAAGGTCGTCAGCGCCACTAGTTGGCGGTCGGTGAAGAGCTGATCGAAACGGTCCATGCCGTAGGGCTTCACGCCGAGATACTGCGTGCTGCCGGAGATCGTCAGTTCCGGCTTCCACTCCGGCTTCGCCTTGAGTGCCGCCGCCTCGTGCTCCGGCGTCGGCGCGAGGTAGACGCGCCCCCGATTACCCTCGGCCACGATGGCCATCAATCGCGCGCCCATGCGGCCAGCCTTGCCCTCGGCCTTGATGTAGTCGCCAGAAACGGGCGTTCCGGACATCAAACAAGCGAAGTTCGCTCGCGAGAGTTTGGTACCGTTCTTCGCCCCCTCTGCATCCTTCGGCTTCCCTATCTTCACCGTGAAGCGGTAGGCGCCGTTTTCGATGACCGGCTCGACGTACACCTCCTTCCCCGCTTTCGTGGAGAGCATGAAGGTCGAGGCGAGCGGCACGTCCACCTGCGCGAACGCCGGGTTCGGACTCTTCACCGTGCGCGCCCAGAGCCAGGCGATCACGGTGAGCTTCCTGCCAACGTAAGCATTGAGGTCCGGCCGTTCCTTCGCCATCTCGGCGGTGACCTCGATCTTCGGATACATGTGGCCGATGCGCTTCTCGGCCTCGTCGCGCATCCACTGGCCGTAGTAGCGCACGTCTTCGGCAAGGCCCTCGGCACCGCGCCACGTTTTCTTGATGAGCGACTTGTCCGCTCGCGCCACAGGGTTGACTGGTGGTCGGCCCGCGAACTTGGGCGGGATCTCGATCATCGCCTTGCAGATGAGGACAGCGACCGGGTTGAGGTCGCTGGCGTAGGCTTCGAGCCCGAGGCGCTGCGCTTCAAGCGGCAGCGACCCGCCGCCGGCAAACGGGTCGTGGAACGACGGGAGCTTGTCGCGGTTGAACAGATCCCTGGCACGCGGATGGTCGGCGTTCTCAGCGCAGGTTTGGCGCCAGCTCGCCCAGATCTCGTCACGCGCCGTCTGGAGAACTTCCTCGTTTGTCGTATTCTCCCACAGCACCAGGTCTTCGATGATGCGGAAGAGTCTCTGGCGCTCCCTCTCCTGCTTCCTCTCGGTCGGGAAGAGATCGGGATGCGCCGACGGGTCGTCGACCATCTGGGCGAAGATCACGGCTCGCGCCGCCGCCAACGGCCGCCGCGCCCACCACAGGTGCAGCGTCGACGGATGCCCGTGGCGAATCGACTTCTCCCGCGCGCAGGCCTTGTTGATCGCATCCAACGGCAGCGCGACTTCGATGAGTTTCTTCTTCACGGTTTCACCACTGCGCACACGCCAAGGCCGAGGGCGATCAGACCCAATAGAACTGACAACACCGCCATTCGCGCGATCACGCGGTACGCGACATCGGTCGCACCCCAAGCCCAGCAGAGCTCTCCCCACAGGCCTGCCCGATGTAACGTGAACTCGTATCGCTTTCCGGTCGTGATGTCGAGACTTCTGCGGGTTCGCTCATCCACCCAAATCGCGTCATCAGAGCTGCGGCGGTTTCCCCGGACCACAAGGTACTTGGCCTTCCGGTTGCACCTCACGCGACACACCGAGCCCTCGCGTAGCGTCTTGCCTCCAACCTGACGGAATCCTTCGTGCACCCGCACGATGTCTTTGTAGACATCGCTCAATCTGCCCTCACGGACCTCAAGCGTCACGTTGAGTTTGACTCTCATACTCAGCACACCTCTCTCGCCCCAGCCGGGCGAAGCATCGATCGCATCCGGCGGCAGCACAACTCGTATGGGCTTCTTTGGCGTCTTCATCCCGCGACGTTCTCGTCAGCTTCCAGGCTCACGGGCGCCCCAGCGCCCGTTACTCGCCGGACTTCCTGCCACAGCTTCTCCTGTCTCCAGTCCAGGAACCCCGCGTAGTCGTCACGAAGTAGGGGGGAATCGATGGCAGGCGGTAGGCTATGCGACAGTAGCACCGCCTCAAAGGGGAAATCGGGCGTGCCTCTAATCTCCGCGAGGTAATCAGACGGCGCACGGTCGCCGATCATCTGGTTGGTTGTGCGATCGATGAGTGTCCGGTTCAGCACGCAGTCGCGCATCCGCTGGAGGGTCACTCCATGTCGCTCGAGATAGGCAGCCGGGAAGACATGATGGTCGTCGATGCCTTCCTCCAGCATGAGTCTGCTCGTGATGAGGGCCTGGGTGTGGAAGTCGCGCACGCCGCTCCCTGTACAGAGGATCAGGCAGATCGCGCCGCGGTAGATCGAGCGCTGACGTGGCGCCGCGTCGCGCAGTGTCCGAGGATCAAAGCGGAAGGCAGAGACGCTCTCAGGAGGCTCTCCGCCGGCGAGCCAAGAGAGGATCTCTGCGACGTCCTTCGCGGACTTGCTGTTCGGGGCGCTCTCGTAGACTTGGCCAAAAACGGCGCACCAGAACCAGCGCTTGAGCTTCTCTCGCAGCGCGCCGGCCACTGCAGTCTTCGGCGATCCTGCTCTAGCAAGGACTGCGGCCAGCGGAGGCAACATCGTCTGGTACGGAAGCCACTTCGGCAGCATCACTTTGCAGTCGTCACGCAGGATCTCAAGTCCGGTGGCCATCCCCGCGGTGACTGCGTCCCACCACTCCGTAAGCTCCGATGCAGCGAGGTTCAGCACGTCACTGCGCTTGCACGACGGGGTTCTTCTGCTTGCGAGCGAGATGCCTTGCAGGATGTAGTACGGGTCGACTTCGAACTCCTCAATCACCGGGTGCGACGCCCGCGCTGCATCCCACAGAGCGCGCAGGTTGATGTCTTGGGGCCAGAAGCGCGCGGTGAGAAGCTCGAAGACACTCAGCTTGACTCCGGTGCGATTCAGCGTCTCGAAGATCGTGCACAGTGCGTCGGGTGCCGTCGTGGCGGAGAGAGTCACAACCGGGAAGTGATAGTCGTCGATGGTCGTGATCCACTGCTCGTTGATTCGGGTCAACGCATCGAGCATGTTGGCACGTTCGTCTGGCGCCATCGGGTTCGTGACCTGCAGGATCCATTGCAGGAAGCCGCCCGTGCCTCCCTTGAGCACGCTCAGCGGTAGGGTTAGTTCGCCAGCCTGAACCCCGAACTCCTCGCGCGCCTTGGCCCACTTTGTGGACGCCCGCATGTGGAAGATCGCCTCCTCGAAATCCGCACCGTCAATCAGCTTCCGGAGATCGAGGTAGTAGCGGTGCTCGCCCACGCCATAGAACGCCTGGTAGAGTGAGGTAAGCCGCTGCTGGCCATCGAGTACGAGGAACGTGTACTTCCGGCCGTCGAGGAGGGGCGCCCCCTCGAACTCGCGCGCGGCAAAGAGCCCTTGAGTGTCTCGTACGCGCAGGAGGCTCCCAGCCGGGTAGTTGTTGGCAATGGAGATGATCAATTCCTGCGTCGCGCCTGGATCCCAGACGAAGTCGCGTTGGAAGTCCGGCAGGACCATCACGCAGTTGTGGATCTCAGTCAGCAGGTCCTTGAGCGCGCGGGGATTGGTGTCCTCGAAGAGGTTCATGCTGGCTCCTCTGCACGTTGCAGCAGCTCGGCGAAGTCGTAGTTGACGCTGGTCACGCCGAAGTCCGGCTCGCGATGGAAGGGCTGTCGCACGTACCTCACCGCGAGCTCACGCCCCTCGCGGAACTCGACGAGGGCCAGGATGAAGTCGTCGGGCTTGTTGAGCGAATAGAGGATCTCGTTCTTGGTCACGGTGACAGTTTCGGCACCGGCGACGCGACCCTTCACTTCGATGAAACGGAGCTTCCCGGTGCCCGGGACACGGCTTTCGATGTCGTAGCCGATCTTCTCCAGCTCTCGATCCGTCGGCTCGAACCCGAGGCTACGCTCCGCGGCCATGACGGCTTCGCGCGCCGTTGCGGCAGCGGCCTGAGTATCGACGGGCGTTGCCGTCTCTGACAGGGGGCGACCCTGCATTGCCTGGATGAGCCCGAGCGGCACGACGACGAAGCCGCCGAGCACGACGGGGGGCAGCGGAGCGATCTGTCGCTCGCGAGCCAGTTCGTCGAGGCGCTTGACGAGGCGCCCTTGAAGGAGATCGGCACGCTTGCGCGCCTCGCCGGAGTTGAGCCGGTCGCTTGGTTTTCCGGCGCTCTCTCGGGCCTTGAGCTCCTCGGCGCGGTGGTCCCAGTAGTTGATCTCCTTGGTCAGCCGATCCTTGACTGCCGCCTCGGTCTTGACGATCAGCTCGACCTTTTGCGTGCGAACCTCCTCCAGGTGCTCGGGCACGACGTGCTCGATGGCGTAGGCCTGCGCCTGTTGTTCGAGGGCACTCGTGATCCAGGCGCATTCTTGGCGGTTGAGGATGTCGTCGGTCGATGGCTCGTCGGCTGCGAGTGGGCGGTAGTCGAGATACGGCGCGTAGTGCAGGTGTTTGGCCGAGCCGTCGGGACTGACCTCGACGTACAGCACACGCTTGGAGATCGTCCGTCGCTCGCCGCTGCGCGTGAGGCTCGCATCCTGCAGCGCGTGCTCAAGGTAGAGGAGCACGCGGGGAGTCACTCCGGGGTCGCGCTCGTCGACCAGCACGGTCCCACGCCGGAGGAGGTCTCGATGTCGCTCGAGCGTGAGGTCAATGACGGTGTCAAGGAGCGGGTGGCCGGGGCAGACGAAGGCCGCCAGCGGCTGGCCCTGCGGCGTGATGAGATCCTTCTCGAATGTCACTCGCTCGTAGCGCGGCAGGACGGCCTCTCTCGTTCCGATTAGGCGATCCCGGTTACGCACGGGAGCGGGGACGTGGGTGATCTCGTACCGCCTCGCCTCACGTTGGCGGGCCGCACCGCCGAGCTTCTGGAAGGCTTCGAGGAAGAAGGACTCGATGTAGTGGGGTTGGAGTCGGCGCGCTTCGGCGCGTTCCATCTCCTCGCGCACCTGACGGACTCGCGTCGTGTCCATGACGTCGTGAACGAGGCCCCCTTCGTCGAGCAGGTCTTCGAGGTGCGTGCGGTCGACGGCGTCGGCGATGACCTGCGTGAGCCGCGCCTTGGTTGCCGGAAGGTCGCCGTAGCGGATGGCCTCAATGAGGAGGTCGCGCAATGGCTTGCCCTCGAACTCCAGTCGGCCAAGGACATCGAACACCTGGCCGCCGAGCGCTTTGCGGGCCTCTTCAAGCTTGTCGAGCAGGGTGCGGTACACGTCGCCTTCTCGGGTCTCCTCGGCCACGAGATTCCACAGGTGACAGACCTCGGTCTGGCCGATGCGGTGAATGCGGCCGAAGCGCTGCTCGATACGGTTCGGGTTCCAGGGCAGGTCGTAGTTCACCATGAGGTGCGCGCGTTGCAGGTTGATGCCTTCGCCGGCGGCGTCGGTGGCCAGTAGGACTTGCACCTCGGGGTCGTACTTGAACGCTTCCTGGGCCTTCGCTCGCACTTCGCGCCCCAGTCCGCCGTGGATGATGACAACGGCATCCGATCGGCCGAGCAACGTCGTGACCTTCTGCGCCAAGTAGGTGAGCGTGTCACGATGCTCGGTGAACACGACAAGCTTCTGCCGCGGCGAACGCGCCGGGCGGGCAACGTCCGCGGCGTACGTCACCGGGGGCTCGGTCGTGCCCTTGGCCAGGGCCGCCGGCGTGAAGATCTCGGCGAGCAGGTCAGCCAACTCGCACCACTTGCGGTCCTCACCGCTGCGACGAACCTCGAGAGCCAGCGTCTCGAGTCGCGTCAGCGTCTTGATCTCGGCCTTGAGTTCCTCGATCGTTCGCGCGGCCGTCGCCTGGTCGAGCACCTGCTCCTCGATGAGCTCGATCTCGTTCTCCGGAGCCTCGGCGAGGTCCTCGATGTCTTCGAGGTCGAGGGTGGCGGCGCCATTCGCGATGCCTTGGGCGACCGCGCCGCGCTGTAGGAGCTCGACCTCGCGCACGCGTTTCTCCAAGCGTTCCTTGCGTCGCCGCAGGGACTGGTAGATGGCCTCGGGCGACGAAGCGAGGCGGCGCTGGAGGATTGTCAGGGCGAATCCGACGGCACGCGTTCGCCTGTCGTTCTCTAGGGCATCCGCGCGGTTGAATTCCTCCCGCACGTAGTCGGTGACTTCCTTGTACAACTGCGCCTCGGCGTCGGACAGCTTGTAGGGCACGGTGTACGCAATCCGTTCGGGGAAGAGCGGCGTGCCGTCGAACTTCAGCAGCCTTTCCTTCACCATGCGGCGCATCAGGTCGGAGACATCGACGGAGTGGACTCCATCGCGGAAACGGCCCTCGAACCGGTCCCCGTCGAGAAGTGCCATGAACAGCTGGAAGTCCGCCTCTTTCCCGTTGTGCGGCGTCGCCGTCATCAGCAGGAAGTGGCGCGTCAGCGTGGAGAGCAGTTGCCCAAGGTGATAGCGCTTGGTGTACTTGATCTCGCCGCCGAAGAAGGTGGCCGAGAGTTTGTGCGCCTCGTCGCACACGACGAGATCCCAGCGCGCGTCCGGCGCTTGGAGCTTCTGCTGCACGTTCTCGTCACGCGACAGCTTGTCCAGTCGCGCGATCACCAGGTTGCTTTCGAGGAACCAGTTGCCGCTTCGCGCGGACTCCAGCTTGTCGTTCGTGAGGATCTCAAACGGAAGATGGAAGCGATGCCCGAGCTCGTCCTGCCACTGCTCTGCGAGGCTGCCGGGGCAGACGATGAGGCATCGCTGCAGATCGCCACGCGCAATCAGCTCTTTGATGAGAAGCCCGGCCATGATCGTCTTGCCGGCTCCCGGGTCGTCGGCAAGGAGAAACCGTAACGGGTGCCGAGGAAGCATGGTCTCGTACACGGCCGTGATCTGGTGTGGCAGTGGTTCAAGCAGAGACGTATGGACAGCGAGGATGGGGTCGAACAGGTGGGCGAGGCGAATGCGCTGAGCCTCGGACGCAAGCCGGAAGAGAGCCCCATCGCCGTCGAAGCTCCACGGCCGGCCGAGTTCGACCACCTCCATCTTGGCCTCGTTATGGCGGTACAGCAGCACGTTCGCGACTCGCCCATCGGGGTCCTTGTACGTCAGTTCGAGGGCATCGGAGCCAAACCATTGCGTCGCGACGACCGTCGCTAGGGCGTCAGGGAGTACCCCGCGGACCGCTGCACCGGGACGGAGATCCTCTAGGTTCGACATCGTCTCCTTTCGGTCGCGAGACCCTTTGCCTCGAACTGGATGTACGAGATTCTAGCGTGGGCGATGGTCTATGCCAAAACTGGGGGAAGTGGGAGAAAAGCGGGATGGCCTACCGGCAGCCCGTGCGCCGTGGTGTTGCGCTCCGTGCGTCCTCCCTCACGTCCCGGCTCACTCTCCCTATGCGCAACGGGAGACGAGAAGCGGGGGCTCTATTCGATTCCTCCCGCCTTCTCTTCTCGTCGCAGGTATTCCAGAATCGCCTCGACCACAAGGTAGTTGGCTGAGCGATCGCGCTCGTCGCCCAGCTTGATCAGGCGCTCCATGACGTGGTCGGCTTGGTGTTTGTGCGGGATGTAGATCGACAGCTTGTCGAGAGTCTTCTTCGGCATGCTCCCCCCCCTCGCTCCATCCTCATCCCACAGCGTATCCCACCGACGATGGTCATGGGAATATCGGACTGGTGCAACAGACGTTGCTGTGGTAGCGGAACAGAAAAACAGGGAAAGGAATGACCTTTCCCTGTCGTGTTCTACGAAAGAGCTACTCCACGCCGTCTCCGCCTCGGGAGCGAGGCGGGGCTACATGTGCCCGTCCTGCTTCATTGAGACGAAGCCGGTGGAGCTGATAATCAAGTGATCAAGGACCTTGATCCCGAGAAGCTCGCCCGCTCTCTGAAGCCGCTGCGTCAGAGCCAGGTCCTCCGGACTCGGCGCCAGGGTTCCCGACGGATGATTGTGGGCAAAGATGACGGATGCCGCTCGA
>Ga0315284_10006576_pt1 | contig 16549 bp, 19 predicted proteins | sample YL17G09_16_MG_FD_203696 | JGI IMG/M metagenome (GOLD analysis project Ga0315284, IMG submission 203696) | Sediment microbial communities from Yellowstone Lake, YNP, Wyoming, USA - YL17G09_16 | ecosystem: Environmental > Aquatic > Freshwater > Lake > Sediment | place: USA: Wyoming | collected...
CATCGTGTACGTCTACCTCTTCCGGCCGTAAGTTGGGTGCGGCGGGGTTGGCGGCTTCGGCTCGTTGCACTTGCACCCGGTGGCGATGTACTGGCAGACCGGACACGCTCGGCCAAGCAGCAGTTCGGCGATGAAGGTCAGCATCTCCGGATGCTTCTTCGCTACCTCGGCCAGAATGTAAGCCGCTACATGCTCCGGTACTATCGGCCCTCGGCGCATGTCCTCGATCTCGTCGTCTAGCTTGTTGAGCTTCGCCTCAAGCTCCTCTTTGGCCGCCAATAGCCTGGCCATTTCTGCTCCGCTAGTCGGTGAAATCGGTGCCGGGTCGTTGGTGTCGCTCATCGGATGTACTCGTCGATTGCGGCGTGACGCTGATCGCGCATGACCTGCTCCAGCCTGCGCATCTCCTTGAGCCGGTCCAGGAGTTCATCTGCGATCTGGCGCGCCTGCTTCCGCTCGTCCATGTATGCGCTGACATAGACGGAAGCGGAGCCGATGGCGGCGCTGATCTTGAACGCTTCGCACACCAGATCGTGGTCGGTCCACTTGCTGTAGTCGATCATCGGCCGCCTCCGAGACTCGCGAGTTCTTCGCGCAGCGCCTTGTTCTGTAGGGCGAGCTTCTTGATCTTGTTCCGAAGCTCGATCCGTTCGTCCGCAGTCATGGTGTGAAAGGTCGAGAGGCTCGGAACGCAGTGGCAGCCGCCGTTTGTGTGCATACCGCCCCGATGGCCGAAAATACAGCCGCCGTCTGAGCAGCCGAGATACTCATTAGTGTCCATTGCCGTCCTCCGCTGACTAGAACAGGAGCCGATCGCTTGAGAATCCGGCTGCTTGCGGATGTCCGTTCCCGCCATAACGTTGTGCGATGTGGCTGACGTTGACGCCGCCTTCATCAGATCGGAGTGAGTAGGCGTATTTACTGTCGCCGACCTGCCTCCAGATCACCGCGAAGGCCCGCCCCTTAGTCAGATGGTGCCCAAGCTCCGACACCATGGTGTTGCTGTTGACCGCAAACACCTCGTGACCCTCGAACACGATCAACCGAGCATCCTTGGCGGCTCGCGACACGACCTGCTCCTGGTAGCGCAGGATCGCTGCACCTTCCGTAGCCGTCTGCTCCACCGTGCTTAGCGCGAACTGATCCAGCGTAGTGAAGGTTAGATCGAATGAGGCCAGCGCGGCGCTCACTTCCTTAGAGCGCGGTAGCCTCCAGTTCCACAGATCGCGGTCCTCGACGTAATCCACAAGCCACGGGCGCGCTACGTTTGGGAAGAACGTATCCCAGGCGAGCCCGGCGCCAGAGCGGCTCATGTCGAAAACGCAATCAGGCAAACCCTCTAGCTGCTCAGCAGCGCCCTTGTGGTGGTCGAGCACGATCATCGAAGCTGCTACTGCTTGAAGCTTGAGCATGGTGGCGCGGTCGTAGCTGAAGTCCAGCATGTAGACGCGCCGACCAGACAGATCCACTGGTACCGGCTTGTGGTGCATCGCCTCGATACATTCGGCGTCAGGGAACCTCTGCTTCGCCACCCAGGCAGCGGTGAGCCCGTCGATGCACGGCGAGTGATAAAGGACGATCGGTGCATCGTTACTCATCGACAAGCTCCTCTAGCGCCAGGTAGAGATCCCGCAGTCCACAGTCGCAGCGGTCGTCGTCGGCGCGCTCCTGTCGCATGTCCACGTTCTTCGGGCCGCAGCGGATCGCGTGGATCATGTCGCCGCGGAACGCCTGATACGCGATCTCGACTCGTTCGGCCGGTGTTTCACTCATTGTTCGCTTTCCTATTTGGATGGTTCTTGACCCAGGCCGATGCCCACTTCTTTCGCTTAGCGATGATCCTGCGCTCGTTTTCCAGGATTACAGGAGGGGCCTTCATAGCTGAAAGAATCATGAGTCTGCGCTCTGACGCCGCAAGCATCTGCTCTATCCACTGGAGATCGACGCCATCGCCTATCGGATAGCCGTGCATGGCGTAGAACGACGCCGCCTCTGCCTGGAATTCGGGAGTCATGCACTCCTCATCACTGTTAGCGTTACTCATGTTGCTTTGCCTCCTCATCCTCTTCGCAGCGCATGGTCCAGTCGGACTGGAGATCCTGAAAGCTCGCCTCGATCACGCTCAGCATGTGCTGCCGTGCCTCTTCGCGCGTGGCCGGCTTCGTCTTGTAGCCGAGACCAGAGAAGCGGCTGCCGAGCGCCAGCAGCGCGTTCTTGTCGAGATCGATCCGAAGTCGAATGATCACCTGTTGTGGCACTCCACGCAGTCGGTGGTCGTCCCGGAGTGTCCCGCAAGCGGACAGTCGACTCTCCGACCAGGAGACAGATCGACCAACTCGCGATCACCCTTCGGCGGCGGCACCCCCTTGTCCATGTTCACGAGGAGCTTGTCCATCTCCTTGGAACGACTCTCGAACTCGTACTTGCGATCCTGCGCGAGCTTCGACGCGAGCATCTTTGCGGCGTCCGACACGTCCTTCGACTGGTGCGTCGACAGGATGTGCAGCCCGCGATGAACGAGCCGCAACTCGTCGCTCGTCAGATCGATCGTGAATCCGAGATTCGCACGCAGCGTAGCCATTAGCTCTTCTTCCTCTTCTTTGGGCGCGGGAGTTGTTCCTGCTCCAATCGAATGACCAGTGACGAGATCGCGCAGCACGGGCACCGATTCGAGGCCCAGCACTCGTATTGCTGAAGCGTTCCGTTTACCTCCTGAAGCTCTTTCAGGATCGACCGCTTTGTAAGCGGCGGGCGCTCAGACTTCTTTTTACCCACGAACCCTCCTAACTACGCGGAATCCATAGCCGTCGAGTATGAAGTTCATCGGCCTGAGTTCGCCGTTGTAGAGTCGCGTTAGCCCGTAAAACTTCCCCTTGCTGAAGTAGACATCGCAGCCCATCACCACCCTGAAGATGCTCACCGGGCACGACGAAGAGCTACCCGGAAGCCTCCTGAGCAGTATTGGTGTTGCGAGACCTCACCGTGATAGTCCTCAAACGGCGGCGCTGCGTAGTCTTGGACCTTCGTATTCCACGCCTCACCGAGTATGAACCTGCGCACGCATCCTCCGGATGGGTCGGAAGCCAATGAACGTATGCGCCTCCGAGAACGGCTCGCCCTCGTAGATCGGAGCGGCGGCGTTCTCAGCGTATGGGTCCGGATCGTCGATCAGGTCGTCGCCCCACGAACAGCCGAACGTGACTCTCATCGGCGCAACACCACTCGGAAGCCTGAGCCTTCAGCAGCACTACCATCGGATCGGATGGCAAGACCATCGAAGTGTTCCAGGTAGTCGCGTACGAACCGCGGCCTGATGTTGTTGAACCAGCAGAGCCCTGCGGCCGAAACAGTCTTGGTCACCGCCGCCTCTTGATCGGCCGGAAGCCCAGGCACTTGTGGACCCGATCCGCGTATTCAACGTACCAGTTGCTGATCGTGCAGAACTTACTGTGCGTATCACGGCCTGGACCGACGGTCTTTCTACTAAGACGAGCGCTCATACATGCGACTCCAGCGTGTGGCGCGTCGCGGCAGGTACCATCGGTAGGTCCGGCCGTACGATCGTTGGGGCGATGTAGCGCAATTCGTAGTGACGCGAGTCCAGCGGACCACACGGCGTAAGTCGTAGGTGTCCCTGCCGGAGATGCGCCCACTGCAGTCCATCACCGGTGTTGCCGGTGGCCGCGGTGGCCGATGGTCTGTTCGGCAGACGGATATCCGCGCCGAGTGACCATCGGCGTGGCTCCGGCGGGCGGTTCGCCGCCTTACGCTTGCTGTGTTTGCTGCTGTGGCGGTGAATCGGCTTGACGAACCGCGAGTTGGCGCTCACCGCGAACAACGCCGCTCCGATGGCGAGCGAGATCATCTGTCGCGTCGTCTTGTCATCGGTGGAAGGCGTTACCTGCTCTGCGCCGTCGAGCGGTACATTCAATCGCTCCTCGACGGTGGAATCAGGAGTGAGCGTAACGAAGCACTGCGACGGGCTCGGTGCGTTCTCCCACGTCTGGAGGATAATGAGATTCCACGATCCATCCGTCCTAGGCGTTGTCACGACTAGTTGGGGGCCGTCGCCGCGTGGGCCGCGCAGATCTGCTCTACTCGCACGACCGACGAGTAAGCCTAGGAGACGGTTTCCATCGTTGTTTCGGATGTCGAGACCGCTCGGGATGTCTACGGCAAACACCTCGTGCGGGAAGTAGAGGAACTTCTCGTCGATGTTGAGCCGAGTCTCTGTAAGCGCCGTCGCGAGCGGTAGGGCCACTCGGTAAGACGGACGACCTAGGCTGTTCCAGGTCTCTTCGGCGACGACGGCGAACGCCTCGTTTCGCGAGATCAACCCCTGGAAGATGCCGTCGGCGGTGACCTTACGGATGCGCTCGATGGCCTGTGGCATCGGGATCGCCAACATGCGACCCAGTGCCTCGAAGCTCGGTATGTAGCTCGTCCACGCGGTCACGTGCACCACCCTGATGGAGTGATACCCGGAACCCGAGGTTATGGTCGACGACGCGTGACGAATCACGGCTTAGGCCGATGATTTCTCGATGCTCCACATCCCATGAGCCGCCACGATGATCACGAGGTGGGTCCGGTACTCTCAATTAATGTACGTCATCCCGGAACGGATGGTCTCGGTTCACCGTCTTACCGGCCCTACGTAACTTCTCAACTTCGTGGTCGCAGTTGGAGCAGATCCACCAGACGTCGAGGTGGTGAAGCACGTCGTAGCCGTGATGGTGGTCTGCTTTTATGAGTGACCGCCCGTCTTTGCCGCGACTCGGCTCGCAGCCGCACCGCTCGCAGCCCTTCGGTCTCTCGATCTTGCCTGAAGCTATGGCACGATGAACGAAGCCTCTCGCTTTGTTCTTGTCGATGGATTTCCAGTAGCACACCCTGGCGTTCGCACGGCGCGCATGAAGGTTCGTACAGTAGAGTTTCCGTGGTCTAAACGAATAGGTGATGTCGCACTCCGGTAGTAGGCATTTGACAACGCGATCGTACTCACCTTTCCCTTGGAGCCAATTCCTCACAGCCGATGCAACCATGCCGAACCGCTTTGCGATCTTCGCCAACGACTCGCCCTCTCGGAAAAGGTCAAGCACTTCCTCTTCGTGTGCGTTGAACCGGCTTGCTCCTAGTGTTAGATCCCATAACCTTGGGTCCCGGACCATTCATCACCTCAGTGAGGATGCTACCACGTTCCTGTAATGAAAATCAATGGACGTCATCCCACGTGCGGCCCGTCTTGATCTCACAGATCAATGGAACTGAGAGCATGCCTCCATCAGCGGTCTCCATGTTCCGCTTGAACATCTCGCCCGCCTCCGCTGCGATCTGCTTCGGCGTCTGAAATAGGCACTCGTCGTGGATCTGAAGGAGGAAGCGGAACTTCTCCCAGAGCTTTCGCTCTTCCGGGCCCACCGTGGCGAGCTTGCGCGCGCGCTCTTCGTAGAGGCGAACCATAGCGATCTGGATGAGGTCTTGGGCGGAGTTGTGCGTTAGAAGCCCTTCAGCCACAAAGGCATGGTTATTTCCAAGCATCTCGATGTCGTAGGTCTGACGTGCACCAACCGATGTGATCGACTCAATTGAGGCCCAGCCAAGTGACAGCACTTCTTTTGGTCCTGCCTCACCGGCGTAGTCCAACATTGCGGTCAGCATGTTTTCACCAGCCTTCCCGTCACGCGCATGACCGACATAAGACTGAACGCGCCGCCTGTGCTTGGCATCCACCGCGACGGTTGTTGTGCCCATCCTGGATGCGAGCGCAGGACTAGCAGCCACCAGTTCAGCCACAGCCTTGACGAAAGAGGCAGGGAACGCTCTACGCGGTGGATTGCCCACAAATGACCTAAGCGTTGTATGTAGCGTAGCGGCCTTGCGCGGATGCCGCAGCAGCACCCATCGCTCAAAGGCTTGATGCCCGCGGTAGTTGATACTCAACCGATGCTGTGTCTTAGGGCGTCCTTCTGCGTCAACCGAGTCAAACGAAGATATAGACGCGTTGATGCCAAGTGACGCTGCGAGCCGCCATGCGTCAATGACCAATGCTTGCACGCGAGAACTGTAGTTGATGGTCAACGAATAGACACCGTTATGCTGCTTGTAAGCGAGGACAGACCCATCCGTGTCAATCAAGCCCGCCAGCGCCGCTGCCCTGACCTCTGGTGCTGCTGTAAGCAACCAAGCCGGTAGTCGCTTGTCTTGCTTGCTGACCGTGTTCAGACCAATCTGCATCAGCATCCGTCGCGCCTCCGCGCTATGAACCGTAAGCGTGCGAACACGGCCTCCACGGGATGTTGCGGTGACCGACCAGTTCATCCGAGTTTTGATACTTGAACCGAATACAGCAAGCACTGAGCGCTCGATCTCTTTCGCCCAGTCTGGCTCCTTATCCGACGCAGCTAGCATGAAGCCCTTGGTGGTTCCGTAGTAACCATCTCCTACGAGAATTCCGATCAGGTAAGCCTCGTCCACGCTAACGGCATGATCCAGGTCGCCGGAGGGGCAGAGCACTTCGTGCGTTGCGACAACATCCCCGGGACGGAGATCACGCAAAGGCGGCCACTGCATCTCCAAACCAGACATCATCGCAAACCGGTGATCGCCAGAGCAGGTCAATCGACGACCATCTGTAAGTTTAAGCTCGAAGCACTCCTTCGCGCCTGTCTGGCGCACCACGTAGTGGTCCGACCACTCTTTACCATCGAAGACACGATGGACGCTGGGGTCTAGTTTGTTGATAGCGACATAACCATCTGATGTCAGTACGTGTGTGCCCTCGGCCACGCATCCGCTCACCATGAACTGGATACCTTGGGTGATGGCGCGATAGTTGTTCGTCTGCGCCTCGTAGATGAGTCTACGGCGGCGCCCCGTGAGCGTGGTTGCGATCCAACCCTTGGTCGGCAGCGTCTGCTCGACAAGCTCGTGGAAGATCTTGATGGCCGGGTAGGCAGCGTGCCACCGGGCTACGACCTCTTGCGCGAATGCGACCGTCGGTCGGCCGTCCGCGTCGAACAAGTCCGCATACACACAGAACTTAGGCGCGGCCATTCGGTACAAAAGCCCGAAGTTCAAATTTTTAGCGAGTGGGTTGCGCTTGACGTTTGCGTCCTCGGCGGTCCGCTGGTGCAGGTCGACGTGCCGACACCTGGCTTGATGCTCAAGCTTGGTCGCCATGCACTTGACGCAGGTCTTCGTGCCGTCCGGGTGCGTCTTAGGAATTGCGGTGTGTCCGCACTTCTTGCATTCGTGGAAGTGGTATCGCTGACAGGGCTGCCCAGCCTCCGACTGGCAGACCTTACCCATCAGGTAGACCTCGCGCATGTTGTTCTCTTGCGCGTAGTGTGAGGCCACTCTCAATTCGATTTGGCTGTTGTGTGATACGAAGCCGTCGGACACGTATGTCGTAGGGCCTGGTACGGTCAGGTCAAAGACATCGACCGTACCGGTGTCAACGACTGAATCCACCGCGTCGAACATCGTTCCGTAATGCACAGTTCGGAAGAGCGCGAGGGCCTCAAACACATCCGGCGCGGTGCGCTGAAGCGTCTGCGCCAATTTCAATGACACAGGCCGTCCAAGTCCACTGGTGTTAGCGAGCAGGACCCTAGGCTCGCCGCTCAGGTTGAGCGCCTTGACCTTTCGTTGAAGATTTGGATAGCTACCGATCTCAGCAGATGTGCCCGCGTGCAGTAGATACTCGTTGAGCCGTCGCTGCTTCTCCGCTCCGGCGAACCCAACGGTCACTTGGAAGTGCTCGCCGTAAGCGGAAGGAACGGCGAGCTTATGAAGTGCAAAGGATTTTCCGTTCAACTTTGTAGTCTGCTGTGACCGAATGGTGGGCACGCCGAGCCGTAGCAATGTGTGCTGCACGTCTAGAGCAAGCTGACGGTGCTTTCCACTCCACGAGATACGACCGCCGGACACTGAACCGTCTGAGTCGAACAGACCACGCAGAAAGACGGACGCCAGACTGCGATCGAGGTAACCAACCCACACAGGAAGCGCTCGCTTGCCCTCTGGCATCAACGATCGAACCCAAGCTGAAAAAAGCTTCGACCTGACACGTAACTCGGTTACGCCACGATAGCTGCGTGTCAGTGGGTTGAGCCCGTAGGATCGCAACGTATCCATGAGCGGAGCTACGAGATCATTTTCCTTGTGCCCGACGACGAGTGATACCTCTTTAGGTTGGACCGATCCATCGCCCAGGATGTAGCCGAGTAGGTATGCAAGTCGTTCGTCAGGCGCTGGCAACGTAAACGAGCGCTGGTTTAGATGTGTGGCGTCTGGTACCGGTGGTAGCAGCCAAGGACTGCCGCTGTACCACCCGCCACGCTGGATCGCGACACGATCTGTAGCCTGTAGCTCACCAACACGGCGCCAGACATAGTCCCCGTTTTCGTCCACCACACGAATTCTGTGCAGGGCGGTGGCGGTCAACTCATAGCCCATCCGCGTAGTAATCGTCCGCACCGCTTGCGGACCCTTATCGATGCGTGCGCTGACCGTGTGCAATGAGCCGTCCTCGATGATGACCATGTCACCAGGAGTAACCGCTTCTACGGCTATCGGTCCGCGCGTGGTATTGACGCGCGTTCCACGCGCTACACAGTAGTCGCCGCCCAGGAGTTGCAAATCTTGGTCTTTGTCTGTGATCAAGTGTGCACAAAACGCTTTGCGCACTAAGTCCTTATCCCGTGGTTGGTTCTGAAGATTCACGGGACTCGAAGATGATAAACGTCCAATAACTGTGCCAGTTTGATGGAAACCCGACCGAAGGCGGCCGTCGTGCGAAGATCGTGCAATACCCTGTAGCTTCACCACGAAGCCAGACAGCACCGTGTTGTTGGAGCGGACTTCGAGCGCGTCCTGCACGAGCGGGTGGAACCTAGCAAAGTGCTTGATTGACTTGTCTGCTGTGCTCGGCAGACCGTTCTTGCCGATGACCAGGCCCATTGACGGGAGCCCAAGACCGGATGGTGGTGGGCCAAACAGGGCGTCAACGACGTTGCGCTGCGAGCCGACCGAGAACGGCCAACCCAGGCAGTTCTCCATGTTGGTCTGGAGCACGACCTGTCGTGCCTTGAGTCGCTGCTCTACGTCGTAGAGATGCCGCCAGTCCAGCAGTACGCCGGTCGTCTCCATCTCCATGATGATGCGCGACAGCTTGGTGGAGATGCCCCAGAAGATCGCTTCGAGCGTGCCGAGCCTACGCCCCATCTCCTTTTCGATGGCGCGCGTCGGCTCGCCGGCTGGTGCTGGTGTCTGCGCCCGTAGCCGACCGATCGCTTTGTCGAAGTGAGCGTACGTCCACTGGCAGTCGTCCATCGCGTAGAAACCGAGCGGCTTGACGTTGAAGCCAGGCAGGCCGACGGTCCCACGACGAATGTCTTTGTAGGTCGTCATCTGGTGACCGAAGACTTGCTTGACTCGTTCCTTGAGTCCGTACCGCCTTCGACGTTCATCGGAGAGGTAGTCGGCAATCATCGAGTCCGCGATGCGCCCGCGCACCTCGATCGGGCTGGAAGTGCCGGAAGCATGCCATAGGAACGCTGTATCGAATTTGGCGTTATGCGCTACGGCGACAAGTGACTCGTCTGCGAAGAGAGGGCGTAGCCCTTCCATAGTCTTATCTTGATCCATGGCTGGGCGGACGTCTCGAATGTCGCCGTTTTTGCCTCTGAACATGAACGTGTGGTTCACGAACGGGTACCAAGCGCGTACAAGCGGGAACGCCGGAGATCGCGGCACGTAGAACGCAATGCCCTCGATCCGGTCGTGGAACGGAGAGAGTCCGCCACCGGTCCCGGTGGGGTTCATCGTTTCGATGTCGAACGTATAAACACCCGCCGCCTTAGCTGCCATATGCAGGTAGGACGGCTCGACTAGACCGATGTCGGCGGCATAGTCGATGATCGTATCGGGCTGCTCAATTGGCTTGCCGCGCTTTGCCATAGTGTTCCTAAATAGAGACGCCCCGGTGTTACCCAGGGCGTCTCCGGTTCAGATGTCGACCGTCGCAATGACGCGTCCCTGCTGTGCGATCAAGACCTTGCAATGTCTACGAGCGCGCAGCTAGACCCTAGAAGGGAATGGTCTGGTCGTCGGCCGAGTCAAGTGTCTCGGCGTCATCCCCCTCGTAGGCGTCACCACGATCCGGAATCGACTGCGCCCCCTGCGACTTGACGTCGGCGGGCTTGTCACCACGGAGTTCGGCCAGCAGGTCGAACCCGTACTCGGCCGCGATGGCCGCCGCCTGTTGCAGCGCGCGGTCGTAGGTGACCGGCTTGCACACCTCGGTGTAGTTGCAGGGCTTGATGTAGTCGGCCGGGCTCACACCGAGAGCCTGGGCCGCGCCGGCGATGCGCTCCATCAGTTGGGCGTCCGTCAGCTTGTCCTTCGGGAACCACTGGTCGCCGATACGGGGCGACCGCTGGCCGGGGCCGCGGCTCACGTCGAACTCCCGCCCGCGCAAACCGCCCGACAGCTTGGTCGCGAAGGCCATGAAGTAGTCCTCGCGCGACATGGGCGAGTTCGGCCGGTCGCCGAGCGGGACGGGGATGAGCACGCGCGGGTTCTCGATCACCTTGCCGGCGTTCTTGCCGTTCTTGATCGTGTAGCTGGTCAGTTCGATGCCGGTCAGCAGCCAGCACCGCTGGGGCATCTTCGGCTCGACCTTGCCGGTCTTCTCGTTCTTCTGCTTGAGGGCCACCGAGAACGGATCGCCGCGCGGGTCCACGCCCTCCAGCGAGGTGACGACGTTGCCGAACCTGTTGTTGTACTTGAAGCCGATGTGGAACCGGGCCGCGAACCTGTAGTCGGCGGCGCTCTTGACGTCATCCAGGATGATGAGCGGGACATCCTTCTGCCCCACCTGAACGCGGAAGGGGTTGATGTTGCGCTTCGTCATCCCGAACTGCTCGTAGAAGCCGAAACCGAAGGGCTTGCCACGACCGCTCAACGCGGAGAACGAGGACGCGGGCTCTGGGGCGTAACCACTGAATGCCATTGGGAATCTCCTGACCGCTGACTCTGACGCACTATGCGTCGTGGTGCCGGGTCTCCAGTGTTATACCCGTCGGATCACTCGATTGGCGTGCGTATCTTCTCCCAACGGATCATGTCCAGCACCGGGACTGCGTTCCCAATCAAGGTGCGGATTTGCTGGTCAGTTAGGTCGGCTGGGTCCTTGCTGAGCGGCGGGAGCGCCACCCTGACTGGGGCGCGTGACCGGATGGCGACGAAGATCTTCTCTGCCTGTAGGAGACCGGCGCTATCGTTGTCCGGGATCAAAATGAACATCGAAGGACGCGCAGAGGCCAACGTCCTGACGTGTTGATCTGAGAATCCCTCCCCAAGCGGGGACACTGTTGTAACTCCAGTCGCCTGGTGAACCCGGATTGCGTCAATCTGGCCTTCGACGATCTGTACCGGCTGTCCTGGCTTGACCTTGTGCTCGCCGAAGATGTAGTCCCGTCGAGATAACCCCATGTAGTTATGATACTTACGGTCAGAGACTCCGGTGACGTCTCGACCGGTGATGCCTACGATTGCGTTGTCGCTTGCTCTACGGAGTGGGAAGGTCACCCGTTGCCGCATCGTGTCGAATCCGATCTCCCACTCTGCGCATGATTCTGCGGTGATGCCTCGACCGAGGATGTATGGGTGGGGCGGTGCGCGAAACTGATCGAGGTAGCTGTCTTCGATCGCATGCCCGTCGAGTTTCGCCTGCGCTAGTAACTCTCGTTCACGTAGGACTGTAGGGTCTGCGGAGCGCTTGGCCGCTTCTAGCTTGGACATGAGCGTGAACTGCTCGCCGTCGGCGCGCCGGAACAGAAAGTCCATGAAGTCTGTCGGCGACCCGCGCATCACGGCTGCTTGCTTCAACATCCAATAGAACGATCCACCAAAGGCACAGTTGGATGAGAAGCATCGGGCCAGCGACGGTCCAGATCCGTATGAGACGGAGCACGACATATTGGCGTCGAACGGGTCACCGTGGCGCTGCGGCGCCAACGGACAGGAGATCGAGATGTTTCCGCCGCTACCATCGCCTCGTGGCGGCCCGGTTGGTAGGGCGAGCATCTCACACGCGGTGATTACGTCATCGAGGATCATTTAGGCCGCCAAAGCTGCTTAGATCGAGAGGATCGGTTGGCGCGACCTGGGTGCGTCATTCTTTGGACGCCCGCGCGGTCCACCGCGCTTGTCCCCGCCACCACCGCCACCCTCATCGTCGTCACCGTCCTCGTTACCAGGAGGGTTATTCTCCGGGTCGTCGCTCTCTAGCACTCGGATCTCTGAGAAGTCCATGGTGCGGAGGTTGAAGTTCATTAGAAGGTCTACCGGCTTGAAGTCGCGGGACTCCAGGCCGCGGAAGATACGACGATTCTCCGCTTCGTGCTCCTTGGACGCAAACAGACCGCGCGTAGCGTCTGCGTACTCGCCGATAGCCTTGGCGTAACCGGCGTCGTCGGTATCCGCGTTGAGCGTATCGCGGCTCTTCTTGCCGGAGATCTGCGAAGAAGCTACGACCGGGATGCCGAAGCCGGCGGCCAGCTTGAGCTTCGCGTCGGTGACATTACCGAGCATGCGCTCCCACTCCGAGTTTGCCTTACGCTGGAAGATGTAGAGACCGTCGATGAACACGATCTTTGGCTTCACGCGGGCCATCACGGCAGCCAGGTCGCGCATCGTAGGCGTGTCTACCGAGTCTGTGATCACGAAGTCCGGTTCCGGTAGGTCCTTACGCTTGAGGTAGGTGTAGTAGCGGTCGCGCTCCATGTTCGGCAGCTTACCGGAGCGGAAGAGTTCGTAGTCGAGGCGCAAGTGGAGCGCCTCCAACCGGTCGTTCACCTGTTCCTTCGGCATCTCCATGGACGCGAACAGCAGCTTCTCGCCAGGCTTCAGGTCGGTGCGCATGATGTGGTCGGCCCACGCCAGCTTGAGCCAGGTGTTGTGCACCACGAAGTCGTTGGCGATGAAGTTCTCGGTCGGCGGAACGCTCAGGTCGTAACACTGGACATCGCCAATCGGCTCGATCGTCGCTACCTCGTCCCACCAGATGTTCTCATCGAGAATCCACTTCAGATCGGAGTTGTAGACCTCGCAGAACGCCTCGAAGACCTTGCGGCAGACGCGACCCGAATTGCTCGGAAACGCGTGACCGATTTGGAAGTGGAAGTCGTAACCGAGTGCTTCGCCGACGTCCTTGAGCAGAGACCTATCGGCTGCGACCTCGCGTTCGACGAGATCGCGGATCTCCTCGTTCCTGATCCAACCCACCCGCGACCTTCCCTTGAAGGTGACGTCAGACAGACGCACGGCCTTCTCGCCGACCAGCGGGATGTGCTGCTTGAATGACTCGATCCACTCGCGGTGGATCACTACCTCGTAGTAGGTGCCGTGGTCGGTGTCGCGGGCGAGGTCGCGGACCTTCGAGGTGATTCCGAAGCGCAACAGGAGATGCTGAACCTGAAGTGCCATCTTGTGCGAGCCGGTCGAGTAGCTGACCTGCCCATCAGTTTGGACGGTCCCATCACCAGACCAGAGGCAGCCCAGGAAGATCCCGAGTTGCTCGTCGTCGAGCGAGAAAACCTCGTCTGGCAGCACCTTCGTTACGGACTTCTTGCGGAGGAGCTTGAACTCCTCCAGCAAGGCGACGATGGGATTTCGGGCCTTCGCCTTATCTGCGACCACGTAGTAGTTGCCAGGAGCGTCCTTGATAGGCGAAAGCGCCCCACCAAGCGCCTGGACAGACTGCTCGAAGTCCTTCATGATTGCCGGATCGTTCTTGGTCCACGTAGGAGTTGATGGCTTGGTGCAGCCGCCGTCCGCGATCATGTAGGCGAGCACCTTGATCTCGTCCTGGTACATTGCCTGCGGCTTGAGCGGCTCCGGATACTTCCGTACGGCCGCGGTGTGCTGACCGACCTTCAGACTACCGGCTTCGATCCAACCTCGCGGCGTCAGAAACGGGTGTGTCGTCGCTGGCTCGATTGTTCGACCGGATCGGTAAGTGATTCGCACCGCAGGCTTGATGCCAGAGTCCAGGTAGCCAGTAGGCGTAGCCACACGGATCTGCTTGTTCTTCTCCCAGGTGAGTACATCACCACGCTGCCGCTCGTAAAGTGCGCCGAGGGTAGACTCACGACCGGTGTGAGGATCGTAGAGGATCGTGCTCGCGCTGGCCGACTTGCCGATTTTCTTCTTAGCTAGGATAATAGTCAACTCGCCTGCTTGTAGCCCGAGCGACATCTTGTCCATCGATGGCCACGGCGATGAGTAACCGCGTAGACCGCCGGCCTTCGTCTTAGCTTCGATCTCCTCGTAACGCGATATGCGCTGCGTGCGCGTGCGCACCGAGTTTGCCGTGTAGACTTCGCCACGACTCCATTCAAGCGAGTCCACCAACGACGACATGGCCGCCTTGGCGGCGCCGGCATCGGTCTCGTTCAGCCGAATGATCGGACTGAGCCCGTTGTTGATCGCGTTTCGCAGCGCGTTGGCGACTACGATGTCGATGCAGAGCGTTGGGTCGAACTTCGTGCCATCGACTGCCGGATCTAGTGATACACCCGTCTTGAGCTTGATCTCTTCTACGGTCGGTAGCCGCAGCGTGGAGACCACGAATTCCTCGAACATGCAGAACACCGTCTTCGCTGCGTCGAAGAGGAAGTCTGCCTTTACGCCGCGATCACGCGCCTTGAAGAAGGCGTCAGGGCCGTGCGCCATGATCGAGTAGATCAACGCCAGATCGCCGGTCATGATTGAACCCCGTGTCGCCAGTTGATGCCGGACGTCTGGATTGGAATGTAGTAGTGCCCGATGAAGCTCTTCAGCCACGGCGACTGAACCGCTTCAGGGGAGATGTTGCTAGTGATGAGCGTTGGCAGTAGATCGCGCTGGCGCGCCCGGAGGATCATCTCCGTGAGGTGCTGCTTCCACGATGCGTCGTCCTCGCCGCCCAGGTCGTCCACTACCAGGAAGTTCACGTTGCGCATGCCTTCCTCGAAGGTCGCGCCGTTCGGTAGGAGAACAGGGTACTTGGCCTCCAGGCTGCGCTGGAGTTCGGTCGATGTGGTGAACAGGCCGGAGCATCCACGGATCATGGCGGCCTTGAGCAGGATTACCGCTACCGCGGTCTTTCCGGCGCCGAGGGGTCCGTAGATGTAAGTGCCTACGCCCTTTGGTTCGAGTTGACAGATGTTCTCGACGTAGTTCAGGAGCATCTTCTTGTGCGGGCACTTGTCCGGGATCTTATTGGCATCGGCATGCCAGTAGTCTCGCCCAATACACGCGCGCTCCATCGTCTCGATGTCTAAAGAGGGCCGGATCGGCGTAGGACTAACTCCTAGCCGCTCGTAATACGGGCTACTCATGGCGCCTCTAAGTGTGCTTGTAGATCTGCTGCGTCGATAGCATGCAGACGGATTTGTATGGCAATCCTGGCTCATTGAGCCGTACGAGAAGTGATCCAGGTTGAATGTCCAGTTGCATCACATCCGATTTGACTGACTTGAGCACTTCTCTCAACCGGTCAACCGTGAACAGTTCGACGTGACGCGCATGCGGCCAGGCGACTGACGAGGCGGTATGGAACCTATCGTCAGCCGTTTCCAGCGTCCAGTTGATCGCGTCGGCCTCGAAGATCGCCTGGAGCGGCGCGGTCTCTACTCGACGCACCAAGGCAACCTGGGCGAGAACGCCGAGTAGGTCGGCGCGTGATACTTCCGTTGAGCAGGAGTAAGTACGAGCCAAGACCGCGTCGATTGCCGGATAGTTGCCTGCGAACGTCCTTATGAGGATCGATCCATTTGGTCCAGTGACGACTACACCACCCGGTTGGAAGTGCAGTGTGACTGGGTCACTTGAGACGTCTACTAGGGCAGACACGCACTGGAATGATTGGACTGGTACCGTTGTGCGGGCCGTTTCTTTCGAGTCAACCGGGAGAGCGGTGAACCTCATCGTTGAACTATCAGTACCCACCACGCGGAATTCACCGTTGGCGAGGTGTAGCAAGATGCCGTGCATGCACGCTGCGCTGAAGTGCTTGCTCGCTGCGCTCTCAGCGCGACCGACCATATCGGTGAGTGTGTTCGCCGGGATCTGAACAGAAGGCCCTTCGATCTTGATGGCGATCGGCGGATAGTCTCGCTCATCTTCGATGGCTACCGAAAACGATCGACGGCCGATCGTCATCTTGCACTTGCCGTCGATCTTGATGAGCTTGACGCGCTCGCCCTTGTTCTGCTGCAAGATCGAGCGGAAGTGCTTCGCCTCGAACAGCAGGCGGCCATGCGCGATGGTCGTAAGCAGCGTGGCGGGGAGTCGGATGTCCATCATCCTGGTTTCGTGAACACCCAGTACCCGTGGCGGGTCCGTCTCCAGCAGCGCGCAGCGCATGATGAGGCGCTTGTCCTTGAAATCAACCAAGGAGTCTGCGTACGCTACGTACGGCAGCAGCGCGTCCACATCGAATTCGACTTGCATCAGCCCCTCGCTCTGAGGTTCTACCCGTCAACCTTCGGCTGATTCC
>Ga0315284_10006577_pt1 | contig 16548 bp, 10 predicted proteins | sample YL17G09_16_MG_FD_203696 | JGI IMG/M metagenome (GOLD analysis project Ga0315284, IMG submission 203696) | Sediment microbial communities from Yellowstone Lake, YNP, Wyoming, USA - YL17G09_16 | ecosystem: Environmental > Aquatic > Freshwater > Lake > Sediment | place: USA: Wyoming | collected...
GTCTGGTTCCATCGCCAGCGGCGCTGGCACAACGTCGTGTTCATCGTCGTCTGCCTGGCCGTGCTGGCGCTGACGTTCATCGGCACCTTCATGCGCGGCCCTTACTGGCAGCTCTACTGGCCCTGGCAGCCCTGGCCGGCGCAGCCGCCGCAGCTCTAGGAGGCAATGTTGTTTAAGCGCGATACGCTCATCGTGTGGATTGCCGGATTGGCGGTGGTCCTGGCGTGCGCCTGGGCGATTTCCTCGGACAGCCGCCGCGACTATGTCTACTACCAGGCGCAGTTCAGGCAGCTGGTGAGGCAGCGCTTTGGCGCTGAGCGCGCCGCGGCGGCGCCGCACGGCCTGCAGCAGGTCTGGATCCCCGCGGCGAACCGCGTCGACCGCTGCACGAGCTGCCATCTCGGCGTAACCTGGGCCGGCCTCGATGACGCCCCCGAGCCCTTCAGGACGCATCCCCCGGAGCCGCTGAAGAACCACCCCGTGGACGAGTTCGGCTGCACGTTCTGTCACGGCGGGCAGGGCTATGCGGTGCAGCTCCCGCAGGCGCACGGCTGGGTGGAGCACTGGACTGACCCGCTGCTCGACAGCAAGCTCGCCAGCGACTACCGCGTCAAGGAGCCGTTCGCGTTCGTGCAGATTAAGTGCAACGAGTGCCACCGCTACGACCGCCAGACGCCCGGTGCGGACTACATCAACCGCGCCAAGGAGCTGGTGCAGGAGAAGGGCTGCCGCGCCTGTCACACCATCAACGGCCGCGGCGGGCGCATCGGGCCCGACCTGACGGACATCGGCGACAAGAGCCCGGAGCAGTACGACTACTCGCGGCTGACGACGCTGGCCTCCGCGTTCTCCTGGGAGGTGGCGCACCTGCAAAGCCCGAAGTCCTACAGCCCGGACACGGTGATGCCGGAGTTCGGCTTCAACAGCGACGACGCGCAGAGTCTGGGCATGATGCTGCTGAGCTGGCGCCGCGTGGACATCCCGGCGGAGCTGCTGCCCGGCGCGCAGCTCAAGGACCTGCCGACGCCCGCGGAGGCGGAGAAGGAGCGCCTGATGCGCGAGGGGCCGGGCAAGTTCTTCGTGGAGAAGACGTGCTTCATCTGCCACGACGTATCGAGCCTGGGCATCGAGTCGGCTACTAAGATCGGCCCTGATCTGGCAATTGCCGTGGACGACGCCCCGCGGCGCTTCGGCCGCACGCTGGACGACTTCCTGATGAGCCCGACGGGCACGATGGCCGTCGTGCTGTCGAAGCAGATCAAGCTCACCGACGACGAGCGGCGTGAGGCGATCCGGCTGCTGAAGATCGCCAATGAGAAGTACAAGCAGCAGCAGGCGGCCGGCGGTGCCGCCGGGCAGCCGGGCTCTCCCGCCATGCCCGCCACGGCAAACACGTCAAAGTGACATGGAGGATGGCAATGTCAAACCATAGCAATCGTTCTTGGCTACTGCACCCGCTCAGCGGCTGGGTCGCGTTCGCGGTGCTGCTGGTCGCGGTGTACATCTTCAGCTGCGGCCCGCGGCCCGGGGTTGAAACACGCCGCGGCGGTGGGGCCGCAACCGGGGGGGCTGAGACTGGCAGCGCCGCATCCGCCGCCCTGGCTACCTATGTGAACCCCGGCGACCTGGATGAGTACTACCTGTTCTACTCCGGCGGCCACTCCGGGCAGATCTACGTCGCCGGCCTTCCCTCAATGCGCCACATCAGTACGATCCCCGTCTTCGCGCCCTATTCCGCCACCGGCTACGGCTTCGACGACGCCACGAAGAAGATGCTCGGCGGCTATACCTGGGGCGACTGCCACCACCCCTCGCTCTCCAAGACCAACGGCGAGTACGACGGGCGCTGGTTGTTCATCAACGAGAACGCCAACAACCGCATCGCGCGCGTCGACCTGCGCGACTTCAAGACGAAGCAGATCATCGGCCCGATCCCCAACCTCTCCGGCAACCACGGCAGCGCGTTCGTGACCGCCAACACCGAGTGTGTGCTGTACGCCTCGCGCTTTTCCCGCCCACTGGGGCACGCCTACGCCAGCATCGATGAATACAAAACCAAGTACAAGGGCGTTGTCGGGGCGGTCAATGTCGACCCCAACAGCGGCGAGATGAGCTACGGCTTCCAGATTGTCACTCCGCCCTATGACTGGGACCTGGGGTCCACCGGGAAAGGTCCCTCGGCGGACTGGGCCTTCTGGACCTGCTACAACTCGGAGGAAGGCACGGGCCAGCTGGAGAAGACTGCCTCGCAGAACGACCGCGACTACGTCATCGCCGTCAACTGGAAGCTAGCTGAGCAGGCCACCAGCGAGGGCAAGGCCACTGACGTGGGCGGCATCAAGCAGCTTGACCCGGCGCAGGTGCCGGGCCTAGCCTATCTCATCCCAGCGCCCAAGAGCCCGCACGGCGTCGACGTCACCCCTGACGGGACGATGTTTGTCGTCAGCGGCAAGCTGGAAGCGGTGACCACCGTGTTCAGCTACGAGAAGATGGTCGCGGCGATCCAGGCTAAGAACTTCACAGGCACCGAGGGCGGCATGCCAGTGCTCAATTACGACAGCGTGAAGGACAAGGAGGTGCAGATCGGCAACGGTCCGCTGCACACGCAGTACGACGACAAGGGCTACGCTTACACCAGCCTGTTCGTGGACAGCGCGATTGCCAAGTGGGATCTCAAGACCGGTACTGTGCTGGACACCATCCCCGTAACCTATAACATCGGCCACCTGCTGGTGCCCGGCGGCGACTCGAGCAAGCCCTACGGGAAGTGGGTCATCGCGCTGAACAAGCTCTCCCACGGGCAGCACCTCAACGTCGGACCGAGCCAACCCGAGTGCAGCCAGCTGATCGACATCACCGGCGACAAGATGAAGCTGCTCTACGACGCCTTCACCGAGCCGGAGCCGCACTACGCCCAGGCCTGCCCGGCGAGCCTGCTGCACCCGATCGAGGTCTACCCCCAGGCGGAGAACAAGGACCCCAACGCGATCTGGGACGTGAAGGATGCCGGGGTGGCGCGCAACGGCACCAAGGTCGACGTGAAGATGGTTGCGGTGCGCTCAACCTTCACGCCGACGTCCATCGAGGTGAACAAGGGCGACACCGTCAGCATTCACGTTACGAACATCGAGACGACGACGGACGAGCTGCACGGCCTGGGCATCATCGAGTACAACGTCAACGTCGTCATCGACCCCGGCGAGACGAAGACCGTAACGTTTGTGGCGGACAAGTCGGGCGTGTTCCCGTACTACTGCACCAACTTCTGCTCCGCGCTGCACCAGGAGATGCAGGGCTACCTGTTGGTGAAGTAACTCGCGCTTCGGCGCGCTAGCACATACTATGCCTGGCAAGATGGAAGGAGGCCGGGATGAAAAAGCAGCAAGCAGCGTTCATTGATTTCTTCGCCCAACCGCTCAGCCGGGCCGCGAAGGTCCTGCTGATCTGCGCCATCGTCCCGGTCTTCTTCGCCTTCATGTTCCCCCTGTGGAACATGTCGTTCAAGTCCAACCAGTACCCCAACCCGCTGCGGATGTCGATCTACGCCAACCACCTCCAAGGCCAGAAGACGGCGGACCGCGACGACCTGCGCGAGATCAACTCGCTCAACCACTACATCGGCATGCGGCCGATTCTGGAGAGCGACTTCGCCGAGTTCACCTGGCTGCCCTTCGTCATCGGCGCCTTCATGCTGCTCATCCTGCGCGCGCTGGTCTTCGGCCGCATCCGCGACCTGGTGGACATCTGCGTCTTGTTCGTCTATTTCGGGCTGTTCTCGGCCTGGGACTTCTATAACAAGCTCTACAACTACGGCCACGTCTTGAGCCCGGACGCGCCAATCAAGGTCCAGGGCTTCACGCCGCCGATCTTCGGCACGGAGAAGATCGCCAACTTCTGGGTGTCCAGCTTCCCCGCCGGCGGCAGTTTCGCCCTGTTCGCCATGGCCGGCCTGCTCGTCTTGGCGCTGGCCGTCGCCGTCTGGCGCGGCTGGGTGTGGTACGTCTCAGCCAGGCCCCCTGCGCAGGCGGCCTAATGACGGAGTACGCATGATGCACCTGCGCCTCGCCGCCATGCTGTTGCCGTTGATGCCATACGTGGCGCAAGCGGCGGTGCTGGAGGTGGGTGCTGGCAGGTCCTACGTTTCGGTTGCGCAGGCGGTCGACGCCGCTGCGCCTGGCGACACCATCGCGGTTGGCCCGGGGGTCTACAGCGGGAATCTGCGTCTGGCCAAGCCCGTCAAGCTGGTGGGCTCCGGCTGGCCGACGCTCGCCGGCAGCGGCCAGGGAAACGTCGTGCTGGTCCTGGCCGACGATGTGGAGCTGACCGGCTTCGTCATCCGCGGCTCCGGCACGGACATGATGCACAGCGACGCGGGCGCGAAGGTGCACGGCGCGCAGGCATTCATCCACGGAAACAGACTTATGGACAACCTGTTCGGCGTGTACCTCGGTCAATGCGAGCGCGCGCTGATCGAAGACAACGCGATCGTCGGGCCCAGGAAGCTCGACGTCGGCAGTCGTGGCGCTGGGGTGCACCTGTACGACGCGCACTACTGCACGATCCGCCACAACCGCGTGAGCTATGTCCGCGACGGCGTCTACTTCGACCACGCCGATCACAACACCGTCGAGGACAACGAGTTCTTCGACCTGCGCTACGGCGTGCATTACATGTACTGCGGGCCGAACCAGTTCTACCGCAACGTCTTCCGCGACAGCGTGGCCGGCGTGGCGATCATGTATACCGAAGGGGTGACCTTCAGCGACAACCAGATCATCAGCAACCGCAAGGGCTACAACGCCTTCGGTCTGTTGATGCAGGCGTGCAGCAACTGCGTTGCGGAACGCAACGTGATCGTGAACAACACGAGCGGCGTGTTCATGGAAGGCTCGCGCAACAACCTCATCGCTCACAACCTGATCGCCTACAACGACGTTGGCGCGGTGATCTTCGGCAGCGCGCCGGATAACACCTTCACCGGCAATGACTTCGTCGGCAACCTCGCCACGCTGCACACCATCGGCCATGTGACCGAAGACTGGGCGCCCGGCGGGCACGGCAACTACTACGGCGACTACGAGGGCTACGACATGGACGGCGACGGCGTGGGCGATGTGCCGCATAAGTTGCAGGACGCCTTCGAGTACCTGGAAGGCAACCACCCCCTATTGCGGCTGTACCTCAACAGCGCCGCCGCCGATGCGCTGGTCCTGGCCGAGCGCAGCTTCCCGCTGATTCCGTCGAGCAACCAGGAGGACCCCGCGCCGCAGGTGAGGCCAGTCAGCGGAGTGCGCGTCAGCTCCGAAGCGGCCGGCGGGCAGCAGGGCGGTTCCTGGGGAGCCCAGGCTGCCGCCGCCACCAGCCTGCTGCTGGTCGGCGGGCTGCTCTGGAGGCTGGGCCGGTGAGCAGCGTGCGCGTCGAAGAGCTGGTGAAGTGCTACGGCGCCCTGCGCGCCGTGGATGGTGTGAGCTTCAACGTAGACCCCGGCGAGGTCGCTGTGCTGCTCGGGCCTAACGGCAGCGGTAAGACAACCACGCTGCGTTGCGCCGCCGGGTTGCTTAGGCCGGGCGCCGGCAGGATCAGCATCGGCGGCTTCGACTTGCATCGCGAGTATCGCCAGGCGCGGCGGCAGTTCTCGTACCTCCCGCAGCAGGCCAGCTTCCCCGCCAACCTGCGCGTCCGCGAAGTGCTGGAGTTCCACGCCAAGCTGCGCGCCGTCGCTTCCGGGCGCATCAGCCAGGCGCTGGCCGAAGCTGGGCTGAGCGAGCAGGACGCGGAGCGCTATGTCGGGCAGTTGTCCGGCGGCATGCGCCAGCGGGTCTCACTCGCCCTGGCCTGCCTGTCCGCGGCGCCGCTGATGCTCCTCGATGAGCCTACGGCGAATCTCGACCCTGAGGCCACGGTGCATTTCCGCCAGCTAGCCCGGCAGTGGCGCGCCGCGGGGCGCTCGCTGCTGATATCGACGCACGTGCTCAATGACGTCGAGGAGTTGGCGGACCGCGTGGTGGTGCTGGTCGCGGGGCGCAAGGTGGCCGAGGAGAGCATCGCCCAGCTGCGGGCGCGGCTCAGCCGCGGCGCACGCTTGCGCGTCGAGGTGGGCCAGCCGACGCCGCGCCACTGCAGCGTGGCGCTGGAGTGCGGCGCACTGGAGGCGCGGACCAACACGCATGCCGTGCTGATCACCGCGCCCGTGGAGCGGCGGCTGGCGATACTCCAGCGGCTGAGCGAGCTGGGGCAGATCCTGCGCTTCGACACGGAGCAGCTGTCCTTGGAGGACATCTACATCGAGTTCGTTAGAGGTACCGGTGATGGAACGACCTAGTTGTGTACAGTGGCTCAGCCGCCTGTGCGTTGTCGGCATGCTGGCAGCCGCGGCGCTGGCCCTGAGCGCTTGTCCCCACGGCAAGCCGAAGCCGGTGGAGATCGTGCTCTCCGAGGATAGCTGCAACGAGTGCCGCATGGCGGTCTCGGACAAGAAGTTCGCCGCCGAGATCGTCACGCCCGAGGGTCACGTGGACTACTTCGACGACATCGGCTGCCTGGTAGTGCACGCGCGTGCGAAGGACATCCCCGTGGGCTCGGCGGTGTACGTGGTGGACTTCAACGACCAGCGCTGGCTGGACGGCTTGACCGCGCAGTACCTGTGGGCCAAGAGCCTGCCCACGCCGATGAGTTATGGCCTGGCGGCGTTTGCCAGCAAGGACGCCGCCACGCTGAAATCGCACGACTGGCCGGGCAGGGTGCTCGGCTGGCAAGCGTTGCTCCAGGATTTCCAACCATGAGAGCAAGTCTCAATGCTGCGGCAGCCGGGGTCATCGCCCGCCAGGAGCTGCGCATCATGCTGCGCAACCGTTGGGTGCTGGCCTACAGTGCGGTGTTCGCCGTGCTGACGCTGGCGATCAGCTACTTCGGCTTGACGGTGATCGAGTTCACCGGCTTCCAGGGCTTCGAGCGCACGACGGCGAGCCTGCTCAACCTGGTGCTGTACCTGGTGCCACTGGCCTCAATGCTGATGGGGGTGCAGAGCTTCAGCGTGGACGGGGGTGTGACGGACCAGCTGTTCTGCGAGCCGGTGACGCGCGCCGAAATCGTGCTCGGCAAGCTCGCCGGGATGATCGCCGCGAACGTGCTGGCGATGCTTGCCGGCTTTGGCCTGGCGGGCCTGGCGATCGCGCGCAGTGTGGGGACGGCGGGCCTGAGCCACTATCTCGTGCTCGTCGGCTTCTCGATCCTCACCGGAATGGCGTTCGCAGCGCTGGCGGCGTTCCTCACCATCGCCATGCGGCGCACCGCGCGGGCCTATGCCGTGGTGCTCGTGGCGTGGTTCGTGCTCGTGCTGCTGTTTGACTTGATCGTGATTGGCGTGAGCTTCCTGCTCCCCGAGGGCATGGCCAACCGCACGGCCTTCGCCGCGACATTCCTCAACCCGGTGGACGCCGCACGCGTGGGCGCGCTGCTCGCCACCGGTGGCAAGGAGGTCTTCGGCCTTGCCGGGACGCTGTTGACGCGCTCGCTGGGCGGCGTGCCAATCGCCGTCGGCGCGCTCGTGCTGGCGCTGCTGGGCTGGATCGCGGTGCCTACGTCGGGCGCGATCCTGGTGCTGAACAAACAGGACCTTTAGGGCTGGCGGAGCAGGCGCAGCGGCCTGGGAGGTACACGCGCCGCGAGCTGTTAGAATCTAGGACGCCACGCGCCACCTGGGGATCGCGGTGAACTGCGTGGTGAACACGGGAGGTGCGCGATGGGCGGCAGATTAGGCGTTTGGCTCACTTGTCTGATAGGGCTGGCGTTGGCTGCCTGCGGCGGCGGGCCGGGACGGTCTGTGCCTGAGGACAGCGGTCCTGCTGTGCAGCTGCCGCCACCCTCCGCCCTGCACGGCGCGTCGTACACGCAACAGGACCTGTTCTGCTGGGGCAGTGAATACGAGGATTCTCTACACTATGGCAAGGTCTCGCGCGCAGGTATGGAGGGCGTTTTCTCGCCAAACTGGGTCAAGCCTGGAGGCCAATTCGGGGACTTGGCTTATGCCACCTATCAGTTCCTGCTAGCCGGGTTTGATCTCGATCCGTCCGTGCGCTTCACATGGACGGAGACGGGCAGCTTCAGTAATGGCTGGGTGGCTCTCGCCGACTTCCCGCGCGACGCTTGGAATTGGTATAACCTACCAGCCGACGGCGTTCTGGCGTTCGACCCAGCGAAGCACATCTCAGCTCATGACATCATGTACGTTGTCGTGCTGCTTACCGGGACGGCGCCGTGGAAGCTTCAGCAACTGCGCATTGGCGTGGACGGCGCGCCGGGCGACTGGTGGATGTTCGGGCACGACGCCCAGCACACGCGGCGCAGCCCGTTCGTTGGCGCACAGACGGCGACGCTGAAGTGGGAGTACGCCGCGAACGATTATGTGAGTTCCTCTCCCGCGATTGGCGCGGACGGCACGGTGTACGTGGGAAGCGGAAAAGACCATGAGCTCTGGGCCATCAAGCCGGACGGCCATCTGAAGTGGGCGTACACCACGGGGAGCGTGGTGTCTTCCTCCCCCGCGATCGGAGTGGACGGCACGATCTATGTGGGGAGCAGTGACAGCAAGCTCTACGCGATCAAGCCGGACGGCACGCTGAAGTGGTACTACACCACGGGGGGCTATGTGGAGTCCGACCCGGCGATAGATGGGGCGGACGGCACGATCTACGTGGGGAGCTGCGACAACAAGCTCTACGCCATCAACCCGTGGGGCGGCCATAAGTGGGCCTACACCACGGGGGGTCAGGTGGTATCCTCCCCCGCGATTGGGACGGACGGCACGATCTATGTGGGGAGCGATGACGACAAGCTCTACGCCATTTACCCGAATGGCACCCTGAAGTGGGAGTACACCACGGGGGATTGGGTGCGTTCCTCCCCGGCGATCGGCGCGTTCGGCACGATCTATGTGGGGAGCTATGACGACAAGCTCTACGCCATCAATCCGGACGGCAGCTTTGAGTGGTCATACACCACGGGGGGTGATGTGTGTTCCTCCCCGGCGATCGGAGAGTACGGCATGATCTATGTGGGGAGCGATGACAATAAGCTCTACGCCATCAACGGGGACGGCAGCTTCAATTGGTCATACACCACGGGGGCAGGGGGTTGGGTGAGTTCCTCCCCCGCGATTGGCGCGGACGGCACGATCTATGTGGGCAGCGATGACTATAAGCTCTACGCCATCAACCCGGACGGCAGCTTTAAGTGGTCATACACCACGTCGCATCCGGTGAGATCCTCCCCGGCGATTGGCGCGGACGGCACTGTGTATGTGGGCATGCTGTACGCCATCGCCAACTGGTAGTGCGCGGTGCAAGCCGCTCATCGCCTCAGCCGCGGGGGAGGCAGGCTGCCCGCCGCCGTGGCACTGCGCGGCGCTCCTCCGGTGCTGGGCTCCCTCTGGAAACACCCCGCAGCATGCGGTCCCTGCCCGGCCCACCCCACAGCTCGGATTAATGGGGGCAATTGCTGGATATAATACCTGGCCTGAGTTCTGGACTCATTCGACAGTACTTACTGAGGTGACACATGCTGCGTCGGGTTGCGATAGTGATCCTAATGCTCTTTGGGGCGTCCGCCTGCTCAGGCCAGTTGTCCCGCGCCATTCTCGGCGACACCGGGCAGCCCGGCAGCGCGCGGGGTGGGACGCCTGCCTTCCAGCCATCGCCTGAGCAGCAGCCGGCGCCACCGGCGGCCAGCGGCTTGCCGTCCCCGCGGGGGATCGAGGGCGGCGAACGTGCGGCGAGCGTTGCGGGCCCGGGCTGGTATCCCTTGGACGTGCTGCGCAGCGCGCAGCGGGCCAACGCCACCGTCGTAGCGGGAACCATGCTGCACCTGGACAGCAGCACTAGCCTGGCCTACGCGGTCTACGGCGTGGAGGGCTTCGACGGTGACAACTTCCCCACCTCAGTGAAGGTCAACCTGGACAGCATCACCGGCCAGTACTTCGTCGCCTTCAGCGACTATGCCGATGGCGTGTGGAAGTACGCCGGGCCGTTCAATGGCAGCGCCGAGGTGCAGATCCCATCCCTGCTGCCCTCGACATCTCCTACGGCCTACGTCTCAAGCGGCATGGTTCACTACTTCGCGATATTCCCGGAATCAGGCTCGCAGCTGACGATCTCCTCGCTCAGCCAAGGCGTGGACGGCGGATCGAGTGGTCCCGCGGCGCCCACCACCGGCGCCGCGGCGGGCGGCGATGCCGGATGCATCGTGCGCTGGACGCTTTCGATCAGCCAGTGGGACCCCGATTTCTCCGGCTACGCCTTGCAGCGCGCGCCGCTGCTGAGCGGAGACTACAGCGATGCCTTTGCCGGCGTGACGACCCAGAGCCAGTACTTCGATGCCACCGCGGCGGCCGGCACGACCTACCGCTGGCGCGTGGCGGCGCTGGATGTCAGCGGCAACCGCAGCCCGTGGCTGTCCTTCACCGGAGGAGGCGATGTTGGCGTCAACCTACCGCCCGTGGTTCAATGCACCATCCCAGAAGGCAAGCTCAACGGCCCGCGCACCGTCACCTTCGACCTAAGCGCCAGCTTCGACCCGGAAGGCGATCCGATCACCGAGTACCTGGTGGCCCCAAGCGGCGGCGCCGCCCCCATCTCCAGCCCCACACCGCAGATCGACGTCAGCCTGCAACCCGGATGCTACTTCGTGATGCTGGGTGTGAAGGCCGGCACGACCGGCCTGGGGATGGTGCAGGTCAAGCTATACCCGCAGTGGAGGGGCTCTCCGGTGGTCGTCCGGGCACCGAGCATCAATAGATCGAGCGTGCTCCCGGCAATCAGCTACCTGCGGCTGTTCGTGGACCCGAGCGACGGCCAGCAGTACACCTTCGGCTACGATTTCACCAAGCTGGAATACTGCGTGCTCGCCAACGGTGTCGAGCATGCTCTCCCCGGCTACCTTTGGCCTAATTCGACCGGCGAGCCGGTGAAGTCGGGCGACGACATCTTCTGCCCGGTGATCACCAGCCACACCGTGATGCTGCTGCGCTGGACGCCCAGCGCCAATGCCGGGCACGGCAGCGGCTCTCTGACCCAGGTCTTTCCCGACGACGTCAATGTCTACGACCCGCTCGGAGCGAACTTGGTCGCAGCCGCGCCGGACGCCGGCGGGCACATCTGGGTCATCTACGCGCGCGTCGACGGCGGACCGCTGAACCTCTACGCCCAGCGCGGCGATGGCACGGCTACGCCAATCACGCTCGTGCCCAACATTAGCTCCCTAGATGCGCTGGATGCGCAGTTCAACCCCGGCACCGGCAAGATCGAGATTGCCGGGGCCGACATTTCGGGCTTGCACTGGGCCGAGTTCGACCCCGTGGCCGGCACTTTGGGTGTGGCGGCCTTCATCGACTTGGCTGGCGCGCAGTTCGTCGACCTTGAGATTAACCCGACTACCAACCGTCCATCCCTGCTATACATGCCACCTTGGCCGGCAGACCGCTACGTCTATACCGAGCGCGACACCTTTGGCGTGTGGAGCGCCGGAGTCTATGTTGACAACTCGGCGACAAACCTGATTCCTGCCGACATGACCTTCGCCGGGTCCACCCCCTATGCCCTGTTCGCGCTAAGCGACAACCAGGGCCGGCTGTACCAGCTGTCAACCGCGGGCGGCACGGTGCGCAACACGCCTTCCGCCTTCGCTGCGACGGGGAATCTGCTGTCCCTGCAGCCCACCACGGGAAGCGACTTGCGAGCGGCTTGGCGGGGTTCCGACGGCAAGACGCTCCACCGCACCTTGCTGGCGGACGGCACGGACACTGATGCCGGCAGCTGGGACGCCACCGAGGGCCAGGGGCTGCAAATGTACGCCGCTGCGGCGCCGGATGGCCTGCACGTGATCTGGTACTCCCTGCTCGCGGTCACCGCGCATCACATGCTCAGCACCGACGGCGGCGCAAGCTGGACGCCGCTGCCGGACATCTCGTCGGCGTTCAATCTCGGACTGGGTAGTGACAAGGGGGGCGACCTCTACTTAAGCTACCGCGACACGGGCGCCTCCAAACAGGCCCTGCGCCTGTGGAACCCAGGGGGTCTGACCTGGGACGACCAAGGCCTGGATTCAGCCTGCAACAACCCCTCAGTCCATGCGTTGCTGGCGGCATCCTGGCTGGGTGACGACATCGCATGGGTCCGCTACGATACTTCGACTTCCGACATCAAGGTTACGACTGGCAACTCCGGTTCCCCCTACTTCAGCTTCAACTTCTCATCCTCGCGGATGCCCCTTTGGGACGGGGCTGCGACCCCGGGCAGCCTGCTCGACCCGTTCTACGCCCTGACGGTTGGTGGCGGGCCCTACCCGAGCGGTGGGTACGTGAGCCATTATGAGGGCGCCACCACCGACCCCAAGTCGCTCTATCCGCCGGTAGGGAACACGCCGCACGACCTCTTAACCAACCGCTTCACCGCCGGGAACAACTTCGGCGCCGCGGAATTCGCTACGCAGGGTATCCTTTTTGGCTATAGCGACAGCGTCTTCTACGCCACCCACGGTGAGACCATGGCCCCCATCCGCTACCAGCGCGGGGAGTTCCCTGAGGCCACAGCGCTGCCGCTGCCCGCCAACTGGAGCGAATTCTATGAGCGCGACTTGCGGCGCACCGTCAGCGCGGCCACCCTGGGCGGCGCAACGGCGGTGGCGGTGATCGCCAGCCTCGACGGCGCCGAGCACTACCTGGAATGGAGCGATTTCGGCCACTTCGAGCAGCTGCCGATGCCCGGCATCGGTGACGGCATCCGGCCGGTGATCTTCCCCGGCACGGATGGGCGCTGGCACCTGATCTACAAGGAGCCCTCCACCGACCGCATTATGTGCCTCAGCACGCTGTAGCAGCCCGGCTTCATGCGCTGCCGCGGGCTCGCCTGCGGCGGCCGCTCACCACGTCGTTGACCAGGCTCATCATGGTTGGCACGACGAGCAAGGTGAAGATCGTCGAGCTGATCAACCCGCCGACCACCACGATGCCCAGGCTGCGGTAAAGTTCACTGCCGCTGCCTTGCCCCAGCGCCAAAGGCAGCATGCCGAAGACCGCCGCCAGCACCGTCATCATGATCGGGCGCAGCCGCGTCGAGGCGCTCACCCGCAGCGCCTCGTTGGGCGCCAGCCCTTGCTTCTCGAAGTTCAGCATCTGGGCGATGATCAAGATCGAGTTCGCCGCGACGATGCCCGACAGGATGATCAAGCCCAGCATGCCCAGCACGTCGAACTGCACCACCTTCTTCGTCAGGTTGAAGGCCAGGGTGATAGCGAGAAAACTCCCGCTCCAGGCCAGCGGGATGGTGATCAGGACGATGAGCGGATAGTAGAAGCTGCGGAAGAGCGCCACCAGCAGGAGGTAGATGATCACCACCGCCAGCAGGCCCTGGAAGATCAGCGAGTGGAAGGTGTTGCGCAGCTTGTCCGCCGCCTCGCCGAAGGTAACCGTGTAGCCCGCCGGCAGCGACTTCAGCATCGGCGAGATGACCCCTTGCTGAGTCATCCTCAGGGCGGTCTGCGTCGGCACGTCGGGCCGCGAGTTGACGGTCAGCTCGACACTGCGCTCGCGGTTGAAGTGGGACACGCGGGTCGGACCGGTCTCCGAGACGATTGATGCCACCTCGTCCAGCCGCACCTGCTTGCCGGTGGGCGTCTGAAGCAGCGTGGCGCCCAGCGCGGTGCGGTTCTTCACGGCCTCCGGGTTACCCTGAATCACCAGGTCGTACTCGCGGCCGGCGTCGGTGTAGGTCGACACCTTCCGTCCGCCGACCATGCTCTCCATCGCATCCGCCACCTCGCTGACGGAGAGCCCCAGCTGGCGCGCGCGATAGCGATCGAGCCTGACGCGCAGCTCCGGCGCCCCTTCCTGGAAGGCGCTGCGCACCGCCCCCGGCCCAGCCACGATGTCGCTGCGCGCGGAGAGCGCGGCCTGCACCTCGGCGGCGATGCGGCTGAGCGTATTGAGATCCGGTCCCGTAATCTCCAGCGTGAATTGCTTGTCCTGGATGCGGAAGATCGAGCGCTGGCTGGGGAAGATGCTCTTGAACCCGGCGATGCCCACCGCGGCCTTCTGCAGCTTCTTCTGCAGGTCCTGCAGGTTCTCCGGCGTGGAGGAGCCGGGCCTGATGCGGAGGCCGACGCCGTTGAAGCCCGGGCCGGCCATGGAGAACACATTGTCCACGCGCGGATCGGTCATACCCACTTGCTCCAAGGGCGCAACGGCGGCGCTGCTCACGTCGGCGCGCTGGCCGACGCTCGGCTGGGCCTGGCAGAAGATGAAGCCCTGGGAGCCGTTGGGCAGATAGCTGGCGGAGGGCAGCAGGGTCAAGGAACCCAGGAACATGACGAACACGCCGAGCAGGAGCGCCAGGCGGCCGAGGTCATGCTTCGGACCGCGGCCTTGGCAGGCCCAGGCGGTGAAGCGCGCATAGGCTTCATTCACCAGCTGGCCGAGCCACTGGAACTCGACGATGTCCAGCACGCGGTGCAGCGTGGGGTGGCTCTGCGCGATGCGCTTGCGGGTGCTCTCACTGCGCAGGATCAGCGCAGCCAGGCTTGGCACGACGGTCAGCGTGACGGCGAGCGAGACGAGGATGCTGGTCACGATGGCGATGGCGATGTCCTTGAACAGCAGCCCGGCCTCGGTGATGTTCAAGACGATGGGCACGAAGACCGCGACGCGCACCAGGGTGGAGCTGAGGATGGCGCTCCACACCTCCTCCACGCCCTCCAGCGCCGCCTGGCGCGGAGGCTTCTTCTGCTCGGTCATGTGGCGCTCGATGTTTTCGAGCGCAACGATGGCGTCGTCCACCACCAGCCCGACGGCGAAGGCCAGCCCCGCCAGCGCGATGATGTTCACCGAGCGGTGCAACGCCGCCAGCACCAGGAACACGCTCACCAATGAGACCGGGATCGAGGTGGCGGCGATGACGATCGGCCGCCCGGCGCGCAGGAACAGCGCCAGCACGATCGCCGCCAGCACGGCGCCCAAGGCCAAGTCGTGCCAGACCAGGCGGATGCCTTCCTGGACGTAACTCAAGTCGCTCGAGGCCACTTCCAGCTGGATGTCGATGCCCTGCTCGTGAAACTGCTTGCTGAACGCATCCAGTACCCGCTGCGCCCCCTGGATTGTCGTCACGGTGTTCGCTCCGCTTTGCTTGAGAATGCGGATGATCGTCGCGGGCTTGCCGTTGACCCGCACGAAGAACTGCGGGCGCTGGCGCCCGTCGCGAATCTTGGCGATATCACCCACGGCGATGTTGCCCGCGGGCCCGCTGCGGATGACGGTATTGCGCACGTCGTCGAGCGACTGGAACTTGCCGGTGGTGCGCACCGTGAGCTCGCGCTCGCCCTCGCTGATCAGCCCGGCGCTGGAGTCCACGTTCTCCAGCCTGAGCACGCTCGCCAGCTCGGAGAAGCTGATGTGGCGGGCGGTCATCGCCTCCAGGTCGGGCTCGACGATGATCCGGCGCGCCGTGCCCCCGCTGGCGAGCACCCCGCCCACGCCGTCGACGCGCAACAGCGCGGGGGTGATCACCTGGTCCACCAGGTCGTACTTCTGGTCCACGCTGGCGGAGCCGTTGACGGCGATCCACATGATCGCGTCGCCGTTGACACCCGCCTTGGAGATGGTGGGCTTGTCGGCTTCAACGGGCAGGCCCCGCACGCGCTCCACCGCCTGGACGATGTCGAGCAGCGAGCTGCTTGGGCTGGCGTTGTCGCTGAACAGCAGGTCGATGCTGCTCTGACCTTGGCGGCTGTCGCTGGTGAGCTGCTTGAGGTTGTTCAGCGAAGCCAGCTGCTTCTCCAGCTTGTTTGTGATCTGGTCCTCGACCTCCAGCGGGCTGGCCCCGGTGTAAGTCGTGTTGACGGAGTACTCCAGCGGCTCAATCTCCGGCTTGAGCTGCACCGGGATCTGCGTATAGGCGATCACGCTGAAGATCACCAGGATCATCACGCCGACGAAGACGGCGTAGGGGTTGCCGATTGACGCGCGTATCACTGGGCTTCACCCGCGTGATCGGTCGCGGCACTGCCGCCTCCGCCAATTCCGCCGGATTGGCCCTGCGGCTTCAAGTTAGTGGGGATGATCTTCGCCGAGGGGTAGAGCTGCTCCTTGCCGCGCGTCACGAGCATGTCGCCAGGCTTCAAGTCGCCCTTGAGCAGCACCACCACATCGTCCAGGTTCTCGCCGATCTCCACGGGCACTATTTCGATGCCAGGCAGCGGCGCTGCGCCACCTGCGCCTGGCTTCTCGTTTGGCCCGGCGGGCACCATGCGGTAGACCACCAAGCCGAGCGTGCCCTGCAGCGGCGCATCGGTGCTGAGCATCAGCGTCGGCTTGGGCGCAGCCTCCAGGATACGCCCGGTGACTTCCATGCCGGGCTTCAGCCGCTGGTCGCTCACCGCCACGCGCACCGGGAACTGGCGAGTCTGGACGTCGGCCGCCGGCGAGACTGAGATCACTTTGCCCGCTATGACTGCGTCCGGCAGGGCATCGCTGCGGATCTCCACCGGTACGCCGGGCTTGACGTG
>Ga0315284_10006578_pt1 | contig 16548 bp, 13 predicted proteins | sample YL17G09_16_MG_FD_203696 | JGI IMG/M metagenome (GOLD analysis project Ga0315284, IMG submission 203696) | Sediment microbial communities from Yellowstone Lake, YNP, Wyoming, USA - YL17G09_16 | ecosystem: Environmental > Aquatic > Freshwater > Lake > Sediment | place: USA: Wyoming | collected...
ATTGAGAAAACTGGGTTATGAGATTGTGCTGGTGAATTCCAACCCGGCCACCATTATGACGGACCCCGGTATGGCCGATGTCACGTATATTGAACCCCTTAACCTGCAGGCCATGGTTGAGATCATTGAGAACGAGCGGCCGGATGCCATTCTGCCGAATCTTGGAGGGCAGACGGGGCTCAATCTCACTTCCGAACTTGCCCGGGCGGGGATTCTCGATAAATACGGCGTAAAAGTCATCGGCGTTCAGGTGGATGCCATCGAGCGGGGAGAGGACAGGATCGCCTTCAAAGAAACCATGAACCGGCTCGGGATCGATATGCCCAGAAGCGAGCCCGCTTTCACCGTTGAAGAAGCCCAGAGAATTGCGGCGCAACTCGGGTATCCCGTTGTGATTCGTCCCGCCTACACCATGGGAGGCACAGGCGGCGGTCTCGTTTATAATCTGGAAGAGCTGAAAACAGTTGCCAGTCGCGGCATATCGGCCAGTCTCGTAGGCCAGATCCTTGTTGAGGAATCCGTTCTGGGTTGGGAAGAGTTGGAACTTGAGGTTGTAAGAGATGCAAAAAACAAGATGATCACGGTGTGTTTTATTGAAAATGTGGACGCCATGGGGGTTCACACCGGGGACTCTTATTGCACCGCCCCTATGCTGACCATTGATCCGGAACTGCAACGACGGCTTCAAAAGTATTCCTACGATATCGTAGAGGCCATTCAGGTCATCGGCGGAACAAACATCCAGTTCGCCCATAACCCGGAAGACGGAAAGGTCGTGGTCATCGAAATTAATCCCAGGACATCCCGTTCTTCCGCCCTCGCGTCGAAGGCGACAGGTTTTCCCATTGCCATGATTTCCTCCATGCTGGCTGCCGGCATGACGCTGGATGAAATCCCTTACTGGCGTGAGGGGACCCTTGATAAATACACACCATCGGGGGATTATGTGGTCGTCAAGTTCGCCCGCTGGGATTTTGAAAAATTTCCCGGGGTGGAAGACAAGCTGGGGACTCAGATGCGTGCCGTCGGCGAAGTGATGAGTATCGGAAAAACGTACAAGGAGGCTTTTCAAAAATCGATCCGTTCTCTTGAAAAAGGGCGTTACGGGCTTGGCTTCGCCAGGGATTTCCACAACCGGACTCTCGATGAATTGATGGATCTTCTGGCGGAACCATCCAGTGAGCGACAGTTTGTCATGTATGAAGCCTTGAGAAAAGGCGCCTCCATTGACGCCCTCTTCAGAAAGACCTATATCAAGCACTGGTTTATCGGGCAGATGAAGGAACTCGTGGAGCTGGAGGAAAAAATACTGGCATTTAAAGGCCGGACATTGCCGGACGATCTTCTGTCGGAAGCGAAGAAGGATGGATTTTCCGACCGGTATCTTTCTCATATCCTCGGCGTTCCGGAGGGGGACATTCGAAAACGTCGCCTGATTCTGGGTCTGGGACAGGCCTGGGAGCCTGTGCCCGTCAGTGGTGTGGAGAATGCGGCATACTATTTCTCCACGTATAATGCTCCGGATCGTGTAAGCGTCAGTGACAGAAGAAAGGTCATGGTCCTGGGCGGGGGACCGAATCGGATCGGACAGGGGATTGAGTTTGACTACTGCTGTGTGCACGCCGCATTCGCAATTCGCGATGAAGGGTTTGAGTCCATCATGATCAACTGTAACCCTGAGACCGTTTCCACAGATTATGATACATCCGACAAGCTCTATTTTGAACCGCTCACGGTGGAGGATGTGCTGAGTATTTATGAAAAGGAAAAACCTGAAGGGGTCATCGTCCAGTTCGGGGGGCAGACGCCCCTCAATATTGCCAATGAGCTGGCCCGGGCAGGTGTAAGAATCCTTGGAACATCTCCTGAAACCATTGACTTGGCGGAGGATCGTGATCGTTTTCGTCAGAGGATGGAAAAGCTGGGCATTCCCATGCCCGAGTCAGGCATGGCAAGCACCCTTGGGGAAGCTATTCAGATTGCGGAGAAAATCGGCTATCCTCTGATGCTGAGGCCATCCTATGTTCTTGGCGGCAGGGGCATGGAGGTGGTTTATGATGAAGAGATGCTCAAACTGTATGTCGCCGCGGCCGTTGGCGTGACGCCTGAACGCCCCATCCTCATTGACAAGTTTCTGGAGAACGCCATCGAGGTGGAAGCAGACGCCATCTCCGACGGAAGGGATGTTTTTGTACCCACGGTGATGGAACATATCGAGCTTGCAGGCGTTCACTCCGGGGATTCCGCCTGCATCATCCCCCCCATCAACATATCACCCCGACATATCGATACCATTTGCGAATACACCCGCCGGATCGCTTTGGAATTTAATGTGATCGGCTTGATGAATATCCAGTATGCCATCGCAGAAGATGTGGTCTATATTCTTGAGGCCAATCCCCGTGCTTCCCGTACTGTGCCTCTGGTATCAAAGGTTTGCAATATATCCATGGCGCGTGCTGCAACCCAGATCATGTTGGGCAAGAAACTCGCGGATATTGGCCTGATATCAAGACCATTTTCTCATTTTGGAGTTAAAGAGGCTGTCTTTCCCTTCAACATGTTTCCGGAGGTTGATCCGGTTCTGGGACCGGAAATGCGTTCCACGGGAGAGGTTCTGGGGCTGGCAGATTCCTTCGGTCTTGCCTTTTACAAGGCCCAGGAGGCTGCCAATCAGTTGCTTCCGGGAGAGGGCGCTGTCTTGATTACGGCGACGGATAGAGATAAACCAGGCGCCCTTGAGGTTGCCCGTGAGTTTATGAAGCTCGGGTTCCGGATCAAGGCAACCGAAGGGACCTGCAGATTTCTGGCAACTCATGGCATTGAGACGGAGCCTATTTATAAGATGCATGAGGGGCGCCCCAATATTGCTGACGGCATTAAAAACAGGGAGATTCATCTCATCATCAATACACCGAGCGGCAGGCTGAGCAAACACGATGATTCGTATATCCGCAAGGCCGCCATCAAATACAAGATTCCTTATATTACGACGATAGCGGCGGCTACGGCGGCAGTAAAGGGGATTGCCGCTTTCAGGAAGGGGCATGGAAGGGCAAAGTCTCTGCAGGATTATCATAAGGGGATTCGTGATTCATCCCATACCGGGTAAAAAAGGCCTGTATTTTTTTGTTGCGATCCTGGTGAAGATAACATATAGTAGGCGCATTGCAGAATGCGTCAGGCGTTAAGTAAGGAGCGTGGTTTAATATATCGTTTACAGGAAGGGTAGTTTACGGCAAGGATTGTGAGGTTTGCGCCGTACTGCCCTTTTTTTTCGCCGATATGAATTGAATGAAAAATATAGAAAGGAAGGAATTGTTTTGGAGGTAAAAGTATTTGACAACGACGTAGAGAAAGCCTTGAAAATTCTCAAGAACAAACTGTCGAAAAGCGGGTTATTCAAGGAGCTGAAATTGCGCAGGGCCTATGAAAAACCTTCTGTAAGGAAAAAGCGAAAGGCCATCGAGGCCCGCAGAAGGTATGCCAAGGTCCAGCGTCGCAGAAGCAACGCATAATGAAATGACAATCTGATGTATAGGTAAATCATCTGGGATTTAGCCGATGGAAGAAAAGCAATACCTGGTTGATGCATTATCCATTGAAGAATCCTGGCGGATCTTTCGCATCATGGCCGAGTTTGTGGAAGGCATCGAAGCCCTTTCCAAACTGAAGCATGCCGTGACCATATTCGGATCCGCGAGGGTTCGTCCCGGTGATCTATACTACAATAAAACGGAGCTTCTTGCCAGAAGACTGGTTGAAAACGGCTTCAGTGTGATTACGGGCGGCGGTCCCGGAATCATGGAGGCGGCCAATAAAGGGGCAGCGGAAGCCGGCGGCCAGTCCGTGGGACTGAACATTCGCCTTCCCTATGAACAGAAACCCAATCCGTATGCCAATATTGTTATAGAGTACAAATATTTCTTTGTCCGTAAAGTGATGTTTGTCAAATATGCCGTGGCCTACGTAATCCTTCCCGGAGGATTCGGGACAATGGATGAACTCTTTGAGGCGCTGACGCTGATCCAGACAAAGAGAATAAAGCCCTTTCCCGTAATCCTGGTGGGAAGCGAATACTGGAAGGGTCTCATCGACTGGATAAAAGACACCATGTTCCGGCATGATAAAATCGACTCGAATGACCTCGATATCATCCAGATCATCGATGATCCCGATGAAGCCGTTCGGCATATAAAAAAGTTTGTCATCGTGTAATGCCGAAGGGGACTTTTCATTTCCATCAAGAGGTAGGGCGTTGGACTACGGGGCAGGCGAGACGGACAAGGGAAATTCCCTGAAGGAAGTGTTGCTTGATTTAAAAAAGGGAAAAGCTTCCTCCTGTTATCTCCTGCACGGAGAGGAGGAGTTTCTGATCGCCGATACCCTTGCTAAAATTGTTGATCTCATTCTCCCTGTCAGTGACAGGGACCTGAATCTTTTTTACATGGACGGGGATCATGTTGATATGGCAGGTCTCTGCCAGTCCCTTCTGATGCCTCCCCTCATTCCCGGCAAAAAAGTCGTCGTTCTCAGAAATACCCGAATTTTCCAATCCGGGAACATCTCAGCGGAACTGATCCAAAAAATTCGAGACCTTAAAGAAAGTGATCCTGACAGGGCCGCACGGGATTTCATGCATTTCCTGCGGCTGACCGGGTGGAGCCTTGAAGATCTGAAAAACGGCGGCTGGAAAAGTATTCGTGATGATGACTGGCAGAAGGTGGCGGTGGGAGATGTCGGGCGTGATCGCGAAACCTGGTTACCCGGAATGATCGAAATATGTATAAACCTCGGCATGAAAGAAAGATCGGCCGTTGAAAGTGATGAACGGCTCCTGGATATTCTGAAAGGCGGCCTCCCGGAAGGGAACCACCTGATTCTTACTGCCGGCGCTGTAGATAAAAGAAAAAAGATTTTCAAGATCATATCCGAAAAAGGCAGGGTTCTCCACTTTCTTAAGACCAATGTCGAAAACAGAAAAAAACAGGCTTTAATGGAGACGGCGAGAGAAATCCTCGCCAAAGCGGGAAAAACCCTGACTTCCGGCGCATGGATGGTCATGGGCAAAAAGACCGGTTTTGCTGCCGGCAGTTCCGTGGAAGCCATCGAAAAACTGATTACCTATACGGGCGATAAAGCGATGATTGAGGAAAAAGATGTGGAGGCGATCGTCGGTAAAACAAGAGAGGGCACGATCTTTGATCTGACCAATGCCCTTTCCGGGAAGAACCTGAACCCCGCCCTTGTCGCTTTGAAAGATCTCTTCGATCAGGGAGTCCACGAGCTGTTGATCCTGTCCATGATGGTAAGAGAAATCCGTCTTCTTCTCCATGCCGGGATACTGATCAGATCGGGAAAGCTTGATGCCTTTGATCCGAAAATGGATTACGCCCTATTCCAGAAAAAAGTTTATCCCGTCATCCGGGCATGGACGAACGTTACAGGCAGGAAAGAGGGGGGATGGGAGTTGATCAGGCAGAACCCATATGTCATCTATAATGCCCTGAAAAATTCATGCCGGTTTTCTCATGCCGGCCTTGTTGGATATCTGGAAGAGCTCGTCAATATGGACTTGGCGCTGAAATCAACGGCAGGAAATCCCAGGTTCTTGCTGGAGCGTTTTGTCATGAAAGTCTGTTCGTAATGCATCATAATTTCCGCAGCGCCGCAATGGCTGCCTTTTTCTTCCGGGAAAGCCGCCTGGAAGGCCCTTTCTTTTTCTTGTTCTCCCCGGTTTCTTCATTGTTGTCCTGATCTTTGGAATCAGGTTCGATCCGGTGGTATGCTTCCGGCATGGCCGTGATGAGCCTGTCTGTGAGGGCTTCGAACTCCGGGGATGAAACGGCCGTTCCCCCTCGATGGTGAACATAATCGGCAATATTCCGATCCGATGTTACAACGACCATTTCTTCTTCTCTTTTTTCCACCATTCGTTTGATGACTTCGTCCGCTTTTTCACCCCTGCGTGAATAGATGATCTCTATCCCTTCCTGCCGGTCCCGTTCTTCCGTTGCCTTCCCGCTTTCCCATCCGTCAAAGACGATGATCACCTGGTGTCCTTTGCGTTTTTTATAAAGGGAAACCCTTTGAATCAGGGCATTGCGGCCCGCCTCCAGGCTGAACCTCTCGTAGCGGCGCAAGGTGTCGGATTGCCTGATCATGTTATACCCGTCAATAATGATACGCATTTAAAAACCCTCAAAAAAACCTCGCGTGATCGTCTCACATATTTCGGACTCAGGCAAACCTTTTTCAGGGTTTTGTTCAAAGCGGTTTATTAATACTCAGGCAGCAATATATGTCAAAGCCGTCATTCCCGCGAAAGCGGGAATCCAGAATTGGCCTGGATGCCGGATCGGGCCTGCCCCGTACCTGATACGGGGTCCGGCATGACATTTAATATGTTTAATTGCCGGGGTAATAATACTTGACCTTAATATGATGTATCTGTTATTTTTCCCTCGTCTCTTCTCAACCTGGCATCTGTATGAGACTTTTGAATTTCACCTAATGGTCATTAGTACGATGTCCCTTCAATGCATTCATGTAAAGCAAAGATAAGAAAAACTGATTTTGAAACAAATGGTCAGGTCAGGGCGCTATGGAAGAAAAAGCGGCAAAGGGGTTTATGATTACACGAAAAAGTAAGTATCTATATAGAACAAGGGAGGATCGATATGGCAAAAAAGGTTTATCGGCCGGGAGAAGCTTATCAGTATCAACTTCTTATCAAACACATCCTTGAGACGCCGCTGTTTTTTGCTCCTGATCAGCAGATTGTTTACAGGGATAAAGTCCGTCTGACGTACCGGGCATTCAACGAACGGATCCACAGATTGGCCAATGCGCTCAAATTGCTCGGGGTAAAAAAGGGGAATACGGTCTGCGTTTTTGATTATGACAGCCATCGCTATCTGGAATGTTTTTTTGCCGTTCCCATGATAGGGGCGGTGCTTCATACCCAGAACTGGCGGTTATCTCCGGAGCAGATTCTTTATACCATGAATCATGCGGAAGATGATGTCGTTCTGATACATGAGGATTTTCTGCCGCTTCTGGAAGCCATTCAGGATAAACTGACGACGGTCAAAAAGATCATCCTGATCACAGATGAAGGGAAAAAACCCGAAACAAAAATAAACATTGATATGGAATATGAAGAGATGCTGAAGGGCGCCGCTCCTTCCTATGATTTCCCTGACCTCGATGAAAATACAAGAGCGACGACATTTTACACGACGGGAACGACGGGGCTTCCCAAGGGTGTTTCTTTCTCGCATAGACAGCTTGTTCTGCACACCATCAGCGGGCTCATCGGGATAAGTACGTATGAATCGCCGGGCCGGTTTCGTTCAAATGATGTGTATATGCCGATTACCCCCATGTTCCATGTCCATGCTTGGGGAATTCCCTATGCCGCGACTCTGCTGGGTGTGAAACAAGTCTATCCCGGAAAATACGAGCCCGAAATGCTCCTCAAACTGATTTTGACGGAGAAGGTGACTTTTTCACACTGTGTGCCGACGATTATCCATATGCTGGTTAGCAGTCCTGTGGTGAAGAAGCTTGATTTAACCAAATGGAAGGTCGTCATCGGTGGCTCAAGGCTTCCCAGGGGGCTGGCCAAGGCAGCAACGGATTTGGGGATTCAGATCTATTCCGGCTACGGGATGTCGGAGACCTGTCCGATCATTTCGCTTGCGAACCTGAAACCCTATATGCTCGACTGGGACCAGGACAAGCAGATCGATAAACAGATTATGACGGGGCTTCCGGTGCCTCTTGTCTATGCGAAGGTCGTGGATTCTTCGGGCAAGGAGTTGCCACGTAACGGCGAATCCACCGGTGAGCTTGTTCTGAGGGCGCCGTGGCTCACGGAGAACTATTTTAAAGATCCGGAAAGAACCAAAGACCTCTGGCAGGATGGATGGCTTCATACGGGGGATGTGGCCTGTATAGACCCGGCGGGTTACATTCAGATTACGGACAGAACCAAAGATGTCATCAAGACAGGCGGGGAATGGATATCCTCCCTCGAACTTGAAAATCTCATCAGCCAGCATGAAGCTGTGTCGGAAGCAGCGGCAATCGGCGTTCCTGATAACAAATGGGGCGAGAGACCGCTGCTGATTGTTGTGCTGAGGCCTGAATACCGGGACAAGGTCAGCGAGGAAGATCTGCGGAAGTTTATGGCCAAATTTGCCCAAGAGGGTAAGATTCCCAAGTACGGCGTACCTGACCGTTATCAGATTGTGGACGCGATTCCCAAGACCAGTGTGGGAAAAATCAACAAGATTCAATTGAGGAAGCTCTACATTTAGGAGGGTGCAAGATGGATTTTGAATTGACGGATGAACTGAAGATGTTGAAAGACATGGCAAAGAAATTTGCCCAGACGGAGTTTTCCAAATTATCGCATGAATGCGATGAACAGGAAAAATACACACCGGAGGTCCGCATGAAGGCGGCTGAGAACGGTCTTGTTGCCGCCTGGGTGCCGGAGGAATATGGCGGCTCCGGAGCGGGTTTTCTGGGGAATGTCATCATTACGGAGGAACTGTCAAAAGTCGATATGGGCATCGGTTTGAACGTCGTTGCCGCCTCCTTTGGTTGTGAGTCGATATTCCAATACGGGACGGAGGAACAGAAAAAGAAGTATCTGCCCCCTGTCTGCCGTGGTGAGCAGGTGAGCGCCGGCGCCTTTACGGAACCCAATGCAGGTACCGATGTCGCCGGTTATAAAACAAGGGCGGTGAAAGATGGAAATGACTATGTCATCAATGGCAACAAGATGTTCATCACCAACGGAACCGTCTGCGATTTCATGGTTGCCCAGTGCATTACCAACCCGGAAGAGAAGAAACACAACAGCTTCAGCCTCATTGTGGTTCCTGCTGACGCCGGAGGGATTACCCGGAACAAGATACATGGAAAGCTGGGTATCCGATCCAGCGACACGGCGGAGATCGCCTTCGAGGATGTGCGGGTTCCCCAATCAAACCTCATCGGCAGGGAGGGTAACGGATTTCGTCAATTGATGCACTTCTTTGACGTCACGAGAATCATGGTTTCTGCCCAGGCCCTCGGGCTGGCAGAAGCCTGTCTGGAGACCAGTATCAGATACGTCAAGGAAAGGACGGCCTTTGGCGCCCCCCTGGGCGCATTCCAGTTGACCCAGATGAAACTCACGGAGATGGCGATTAAAATCGAAGCCTTGCGAGGCCTTGTTTACAAATCGGCCTGGCTGGCGGATCAGGGCCGGCCCGATTATACCCTGGCTGCCATGGCCAAATATTTCGGTGGTCAGACGGCGGTATTCTGTGCCAATTATGCCGTGGATCTCCATGGCGGGTACGGCTATATCGATGAATACAGTGTCCAGAAGTGGTACCGGGATGCGAAAATTCTTGAACTGTACGAGGGAACCAAAGAGGCCGAGATCATGACGATCGGGAGGATCCTGCAGGCCCGATAACGGGAATGAAAATAACCCCTTTTCCTTTTACAGGAGACATTTTACAGGAGACATTCTTGAAGACCCGCATCACAGAACTTTTTGGTATCAGGCACCCCATTGTCCTTTCCGGCATGAGCTGGATCAGTGTTCCTCAGATGGTGGCGGCCGTTTCAAACGCAGGAGGCCTGGGAATTCTGGCCACAGGGCCTCTTGATGTCGATCAGACGAGACAGGCCATTCAAGAGATCAGGGCTCGGACGGACAGACCGTTTGGCGCCAATGCGACACTTATCATGCCCGGAGCTGCCGAGAATGCGAAAGTTCTCCTCAAAGAGCAGGTGCCGGTCATCAATTTTGCCCTGGGGAAGGGAGACTGGCTCGTCCGGGAAGCCCATCAATACGGCGGAAAGGTCATTGCCACGGTCACCAATGCCCGTCATGCAAAGCGGGCGGAAGACTATGGCGCGGATGCCGTCATTGCCACCGGGCACGAAGCGGCCGCCCACGGAGATGCGGTAACATCAATGGTTCTGATCCCGTCCCTTGTGGATGTCCTGAAAATCCCCGTTATTGCAGCGGGTGGATTTGCCGATGGAAGGGGGCTGGCCGCAGCGCTGGCCCTGGGCGCCCATGGGATTGCCATGGGCACCCGTTTCATGACGACAAAGGAAAGTCCCCTGCATACGACTTTCAAGAAACTGTCCCTGGAGAAGGACGTTTACGATACCCTCTATTCAACCCGTTTTGACGGCATTTACTGCCGGGTCATGAAAACCGACGCGGCCGAAAGAGCGTTGAGACAACAGCTTGACCTGATAGAGGCATTCAGGAATGCACGGGATATTGCCAGGCAGTTGCGGCTTCCCTTTTTCAAGCTGTTTCTGGGTATCCTGGCGTCGGGCTGGAAGAATGCATGGGAACTGGCCCGTATGGCGAACGGCTTCAAGGCGTTTCGTATCGCCACGGAAGATGGAGATAATGACAAGGGACTCCTCCCCGTCGGGCAGGCGACGGGGTTGATTCATGATGAGCCGACGGTTGCCGCCCTCATGGAACGCATCGTGACAGAGGCAAGGCAGATTCTGAATAAATAGAGACGGTTATTCCTCTTTCCTTCCATGTCCATTGTATTCCCCCGGTATCATTCCAAAAATGTGGATAAAGAATTTGCTCTTCTTGACAATCCATGAATACTTGACTATGATAGTCATAAAAAACGTGTATGGAGGTCATAACTGATGAAAACTGCCGCTGTATCAGTGTTAAAGGCATCACTCAGTGAATATCTGTCTTGTGTCAAGGCGGGCGAAGAGATTCTTGTTACCGACAGGGGTAAGCCGATCGCTAAAATTGTTCCCTTAGAGCGGAACGGGTCGCTGATTACTGAGGAACTGATCAATCTTGAGCGGGCAGGCATGGCCCGTATCGGAAGTAAAAAAATACCCGATGCATTCTGGACATCTGTACGTCCGTCGGACGAGAAAGGCATGTTACTCAAAGCGCTTCTTCAGGAACGTGAGGAGGAGCGATGAAATTCTGGGATGCATCCGCCATTATTCCGTTGTGCATTGAAGAACCCCATACCGGGCTGATCAGGGAAATCATCAACGAAGATACATTGATGGTAGTATGGTGGGGGACCATTTTGGAGTGCCGTTCAGCGGTAGCACGTTTGCGAAGGGATAATTTGATGACTGCGGGTGAAGAAAGCCAGGTGATTGATCTTTTTACGACACTTTCATCCATATGGACAGAAATCCGACCCGGCGAGGACATAAGGAATATTGCGGGAAGACTGCTCCTGAATCATCCCCTGCGCGCCGCCGACTCCCTTCAACTTGCCGCGGCTCTGATCTGGGCGGGCAAATTACCCCGGGGGCATATTTTTGTATGCCTGGATTATCGGTTGCAGGAAGCAGCGCGGCGGGAAGGGTTTGACGTGTTGCCGAAATCCTTTTAGCGCCCATTTTACCAGCCTTTTGTCCACATATCCTCATCCTCGTAGACCTTTTCGTCGTCCTGACCAGCCTCCTCGGCATCTCCCTCGATCATGCGTCCGGGGTTCGGGTCTTTGAGGACTTCCCGGTAGTATTCATGCTGGATCAGGAGATTCATGATATCGTTGGTGCCCGTCCATATCTGAATCAGGCGGGTATCCCGGATCATTCTTTCCAGGGGGTAGACATTCGTATAACCGATGCCGCCGACGATCTGCATGGCAAGATTGCAGATATCCCATGCCGCATCTGTCGCAAATTTTTTCGCTTCACTCACCAGGCGTCTTGCAGAGGGAAGCCCCGCATCGTCGCTTTTACCGGCGGCAAGCGTCAGCGCCCGCGCCGCGTCGAGCCGGGTGACGCCATCCGCCACCTTGAAGCTGACTCCCTGAAAGTTGCGGATTTTCTGCCCGAATGCTTTCCTCCGATCGCTGTACCTCACCGCTACCTCTAAGGCGGCGCGGGCCATGCCGAGGGAACCGCCCGCCGAAGTCAATCGCTCCGGAACCATCATGGTATTGAAGATTTCCGCGCCTTTGTTGATCTCACCGATCAGATTGGATACGGGCACCCGTACATCCCGGAAGATCAGGCGTCCCGTGCCTCCACCCCTTGTACCCATGAGTTTGTAAAGGTACTTGACCTCAACGCCGGGACGGTCCTTTTCGATCAGAATCAGGCTGATCCTCTCGTGGGGTTTCCCCTGCGGGTTGGTGTTGCAGTAGACGATGAAAAAATCGGCCCCGTCCGCCGCCACGACAAACCGTTTCTGGCCTTTGACAATAAAATGATCATCCTGGAGTTCCGCCCGGGTCGTGGCGCCAAAGAAATCCGATCCTCCCCTCGGTTCCGTCAGGGCTTCCGCGGAAACGAGATCGCCCTTCAGCAGGGGTTTGAGAAATTTCTCCTTCTGCTCTTCCGTCCCGAAGCTGTGAAGTGCCTGCCCCACGATGGACGGCATGGCAAAGGCACAGCCTAAAGACGTTCCCAGGACGCCGATTTCTTCCAGGGCTGCGATCTCCGCCGCCCAGGAAAGACCCCGACCGCCGTAAGCCACGGGGAATCTCAGACCAAGAAGGTTGCGGTCGCCCAGCGCTTTGACGAATTCTCTCGGGTAGGTGATCTCGTCGCGATCCATCTTTTTGACGAGATCCGGAGAAACCTCCGTTTTGACAAAGTTCCGCACTTCCTCTTTCAGGGCAGTTTCTTCACTGTTCAAAAAAACATCCTGCAGCATGTCTCCTGACTCCTTTCAATATACGAGAATATACGAGGGACAGAGCCCCTATTATTTTCATCCGGATAAATGCTGAAATGCAAGACCCAGATGCGAAACAATAGGGGCTCTGTCCCTATTTATGAAGGGCGGCTTTCATGGCCTCAATGGTTCCGGCATAGTTCCCGCTGCCGAATACGGCGGCGCCTGCAACGATGATGTCAGCGCCGGCGTCGGCGACGGACCGGATGTTGTCGAGGGTAATTCCGCCATCCACCTCGATCAGAACATCCGGAGAAAGATACGAAATGACCTCCCTTGCGTTTTTAATCTTGGGCAGAACGCCGCTGATGAGCTTCTGCCCCCCGAAGCCGGGGTTGACTGTCATGATGAGAAGAAGATCGAGATCATTCAGAATAGGTTCGATTGAGCCGAGGGGTGTTGCCGGGTTGAGTGAAACGCCGGCCTTGACGCCCAGTTCCCTGATCCGGGTCAGGGTTCTGTGCAGATGACGCGAGGCCTCGACATGGACAGTGATCACATCACTTCCCGCTGAAGCAAAGGCGTCAATGTATTGTTCCGGATTTTCAATCATCAGGTGGACATCGAAGGGCAGTTTTGTAGTTTTTCGAAGAGACGCGACCACCCCCGGCCCGATGGTGATATTGGGCACAAAGTGGCCGTCCATGACATCGATGTGGATCCAGTCGGCGCCTGCCGCTTCCACTGCGGCGATCTCCTCGGCAAGTCTGCCAAAATCGGCGGACAGAATGGACGGGGCAATCTTTTTCATGACATGCGTTGACCTCTGTGTGTATTTTGCCAGCAAACAACTCTCTATGAGAGCTTTGAATTTCTACCGAATATGTCATTCCTGCGAAAGCAGGAATCCAGCATTTTCAACACCTTCTGGATTCCGGATCAAGTCCGGAATGACAAAATAAAGACATTTTCAAAGCTCTCTCTTTGTCATTTCGGAGAAGAGAGTGTGTGAAAGACTGGATGCCGGATCAGGTCCGGCATGACATTGGTTGATATGTCTCCTCGCCGGATTTATGGAAGATTCATACACTATTGCGGCAGCCCTGTCAATGTGTAGCATACCGAGACTTTTAAAAACAGACGGGACTCGTTCTCCAGCCAACAAATGATGCTTGACAGTCAGGGGAAAAAAGCTGATGATTCCCGCCATAAAAAAGGGGAAATCCATGTATATCCTTTATAATTGACTGTTGGGGATCGCCGCATTGTTTGCTGTTCCCTATTATTTTCTCAAGATGATCCTCACCGGCAAGTACAGAAAGAGCCTCGGGCCAAAATTCGGGTTCATATCCCCTGAAGTCTTTGAAGGCATGAAAGGTGTTCCCCGGATCTGGGTTCATGCCGTGTCGGTGGGCGAGGTCACTGCGGCCGCTCCTGTTGTGGCTTCCCTCAGGGCGCATTACCCGGAGGCCTGCATCGTCCTTTCCACGGGAACGGAAACGGGTCAGGAGATGGCCCGCAGGATTGTTCCCGGCGCAACGGCCTTCATCTACTTTCCTCTGGATATTCCCTGGGTGATCAGAAAGGTGATTCACCGTATCAAACCCGATATTTTCGTTCCGACAGAAACCGAACTCTGGCCCAACTTTATCCGGATCTGCGGGGAAAACGCCGTGAAGATCGTTATGGTGAACGGGCGCATCTCTCCACGCTCCTTCAAAAGATACGCAGCCACCCGGTTCTTCTGGAAAGGCATACTTGGCGCCATTGATGACATCGGCGTCATTTCGGAAGTGGATGGGGAGCGCCTGAAGGTTATCGGGATGCCACAATCCCGCATTCACGTGCTGGGAAATGCCAAGTATGACAGCCTTGCGGCCAAGGCGTCGCCGGAATTGCGTGAGGAGATGGCCCGCAGGCTGAATATGGCCCAGGGAGACAGGGTTTTTGTCGCGGGAAGCACGCACGAAGGGGAAGAGAGGATCGTGCTTGCCGTCTATGAAAGCCTTTTGAAGACGTATCCGGATATGAAGCTTGTCATCATTCCCCGCCATATCGAAAGGGGCCAGGCGGTACTTGCCATGGTCAGAGACAGAGGCTTTGAAGACGCCATCACCATGAAAGAGATTGTCAGTGGCAGGAAGCGGGCCGGTGAACGGGTTGTGATTGTGGATGTTATCGGTGAACTCTTTGCCGTGTACAGCCTCGCTACCTTTGTCTTTTGTGGAGGCTCTCTCGTACCCAGAGGCGGTCAGAATATTCTGGAGCCGGCTGCGTGGGGCAAGGTGATGTTCTATGGTCCCTTCATGGATGATTTCCGGGATGAAAAAGACCTCCTTGAAAAATCCGGCGCCGGAATCACGGTTAAAAACGCTAAAGAGCTGCTGGAAGGGATCCTGAATGTCCTGTCCGATCCCGAAGGTCTTGCCGGAAGAGGGGAAGCGGGGCGCAACGTCGTGGTTGCCAACATGGGGGCCGCGGAGAGGTACTCTGAACTGATCTCGTCACATATAGAACGAAAACCTTAGGAGTCCTACGACTAAAATTCTTAGTTTTCTGCCCGCCGCAGGTATTCATTCCACCGGACATCCACCCATCGCTGAGTCTGCCGGAGCTGCTCAATGCTCATCTTCCGGAACCGTCCCTGCCTTTCCATATAATTGATGACGGGCAGTTTGCTTCCTTTTTCTGCCATGGTTTTGCTCCTGCCGGTGAAGCGGAATTTCCCGTTTTCGATCTCGAAAAGAACGACGATGCCTGTTTCCACGGCCAGCCGTCCTATCTTGACGGTGTCTTTCGGAGGGTAGGCCCAGCCCGGCGGGCAGGGGGCGGCAATCTGGAGATAGCGCGTTCCCTTGATCCGCTTCGCCCTGACAAATTTATCGTAGAGGTCGATGGGATAAGAAGGGGACGTCGTCGCAAGATAAGGCAGATCATGGGCTTCCATGATTTTCATCATGTCTTTCTTGTGTTGTTGTTTGGTCAGGACCGGCGTCGTTGTGGTCAGGGCGCCCAAGGGCGTGGCGCTGGAGCGCTGGGTTCCGGTGTTCATATAGCCCTCGTTATCGTAGCACACAAAAATAAAATCCGTTCCCCGCTCAGCGGCCCCGCTTAAGGCCTGGATGCCGATGTCATAGGTGCCGCCGTCTCCTGCCACGGCGACCACGGTGATGTCTGACCGGTTCACGGCGTTCAGGCCGGCGACGATTCCCGACGCGGACGCCGCCGTACTGGCAAAGGTGCAGTTGATGCAGGGAATCGTGACGGAGGTGATGGGATACAATCCGTGAAGAACGGTGAGGCAGCTTGCCGGGATGGTGAGGATGGTATTTTCGCGAAGAGCCTTCAGGACGTAACGGTAAGCCAGCGACAGGCCGCACCCCTGACAGGCGCGGTTGCCCGGCAGCATGTATTCATGAATATTCACTTTATAAAGATTTTCCGGCATGTTTCCTTACCCCGTGTGGCAGTTGAGCCATATCGTTTTCGGTTCTGTATGCCCCGATGCAATCTCGTCAAGGGAAGACCGGGTTGCCTCGGCGATTTCTCTCGCCTTCACGTCCCTTCCCCCCAGGCCGGCGATATAGTTGTGAACCGGCGCTTTAATGCCGGTCCCGTAAAAAGCGGCCTTGATGTCCGAACAGAGCGCCCCCTCGTATCCGTAGCTGATATCCTTTTCGAAAATCAGGATGGTTTTTGCATGTTTAAAAGCCTCTTTGACTTCTTCCCTGGGAAAAGGCCTGAAGACCCGGATGCCGACCACGCCCGCTCTGATCCCCTGATCCCTCAGAATGTCCGCCGCCACCGTGGCTTCCGATGCCACGGACCCGATTCCCGTCAGGATGACGTCCGCGTCGTCCATTCTGTACGTCCAGAGCATGCCGCCATGGTCC
>Ga0315284_10006579_pt1 | contig 16546 bp, 13 predicted proteins | sample YL17G09_16_MG_FD_203696 | JGI IMG/M metagenome (GOLD analysis project Ga0315284, IMG submission 203696) | Sediment microbial communities from Yellowstone Lake, YNP, Wyoming, USA - YL17G09_16 | ecosystem: Environmental > Aquatic > Freshwater > Lake > Sediment | place: USA: Wyoming | collected...
AGAATCACGGGGTACGAACTTTCCTTCACCGTGCCGAACAGGAAGATAGATCATGCCTATATCTCTGGTAAAAACACACCTGGAATTTTCGGGTTTAATATATACCCATCTGTCTTCGAAACGACCGGAATCATTGAACGTGAGCGTTGTGTCCTGTCGCGCGTAATCTCCGTCGAAACCGGGAAGTATCCCAAGTTTTGCGAGAACTTGAAAACCGTTGCATATCCCGATCACAAGGCCGTCTTTTCGTATGAATTCTTGAAGCTGGTCGCCCATCCTATATTTTAGTTTGTTTGCCAAGACTTTTCCAGAACCGAGGTCATCGCCGAACGAGAATCCGCCCGGTATAGCCATTATCTGAAACGCGTCAAGCTTTTGTAAACCGTCTATCATATCGTTTACGTGTACGCGTTCGGCTGAAGCGCCGGCAAGCTCGAACGCATGCTGCGTCTCAAGGTCACAGTTTATTCCGTATCCGGAAAGTATAGCTACGTGAGGTTTTTTCATCTTACCACCTCAACGGCTTCTGCCAAGCTTCCTTCAGCTCCGCGACGGGTTTTGAAACAGCCGCCATTCCTCCGTAACCGAATATCTCTAACTTGTCTCCGCCAATCCTACCTATGTAATCCATACTCAGACCGTACATCGAGTGTTCGAACGCACGCCTATGTTCCGGCCTTACCTCTACCAAAAGCCTGCCGTTTGATTCAGAAAATAGTATATTGTCGTCTCGCTCGACGCCGGAACGCGGGACTCTCATAAGCGTTACGTTCATTCCGTATCCGCCCGCAATCGCCATTTCTGCAAGCGCAACGCCGAGCCCGCCATCGGAGCAGTCGTGGCAGCTTCTCACATAACCGTTCATAATGGCTTCATGTATTTTTTCGTACGTCGATTTTGCGGCTCGGGCATCGACCGTGGGAACGTTTCTGCCGATAAACTTCTTTCCCGCAAGTTTTTCGCCCATCATCGAATAATATTCCGAAGCGCCCAGTTCGTTTTTGGTTACACCAAGCAAGTAAAGCGAGTTACCGTCCTCTTTCAGATCCATCGTGACTGCGCGCCGGACATCGTGTATCTTTCCAAGCCCCGATATCAGAAGCGTCGGCGGAACCGATATTTTTCTTTCACGACCCGCGGCGTCTGTTCCGCGATAATCATTATACATACTGTCTTTACCCGATATGTACGGCGTGCCGTACGCGACTCCGAAATCATAAAGCGCCCTGCACGCTCGAACTAGCTGCGCTACGCGTAGCGGATTCTCGGGATCAGACCAACAGAAATTGTCGAGAAGTGCCACGTAGTTCGGGTCTGCGCCCACTGCAATGGCATTGCGAACGGCTTCATCGACGGCGGACGCAGCCATCCAGTACGTGTCGATGTCGCCGTAATTCGGATTTATTCCATTCGACACAACGACGCCCTCATATGAGCCTGAATGACGCATTTCAACAGGCCAGATAACTGCAGCGTCGCTCGGACCGTCGTTAGCGGCGCCGACAAACGGCTTTACAACCGTGCCGCCTTGCACTTCATGGTCATATTGCCTGACAAACGATTCTTTGCTACATATGTTCTTTCGCCCGAGCATCTCTCGCAAAATCTGACCCAGGCCATAGGGCTGTTCGAACATGGGTTCTTCGTGCTGCGGCGGAGTCCACTTTCCCTTTAGATTTTTTTGCGGTGATGCGTGCAAAAACTCGAGTTCGATGTCGGCTACGTTTTCATTGCTGTATCGTGCCACGAAGCGTCCGGACTTTGTATACTTCCCTATAATCGTTGCTTCCACCGCACGTCGTTTTGCTAGCTCCAAGAATGATTTCAGGTGTCTTTTCCCGATTGCGAGCGTCATACGCTCTTGCGCTTCGCTCAGAAGTATTTCCCATGGCTGCAGTCCGGGGTATTTCAGAGGGACCTTTGCCAAATCTATCTCGGCGCCGCCGCTTTCACGAGCCATTTCGCCAACCGAGCACGATAGACCGCCGGCGCCGTTGTCTGTTATGCTTTTAATATATCCACGGTCTCGCGCTTCGAGTAACATGTCATACATCTTTCTTTGTGTTATCGGATCGCCTATCTGCACGGCCTGAGACGGGCTTCCCTTATGCAAAGCCTCAGATGAAAACGTCGCTCCGTGTATCCCATCTTTTCCGACTCGTCCGCCGACCATTACAACGGCATCGCCGGCATCGGCTTTCTTATCATGGCTTGGACGCCTGCCCAAAAGCGACGGCATTATTCCTCCTGTTCCGCAGTACACGAGCGGCTTACCCACATATCTTTCATCGAAACGTATCGTACCGTTCACAGTCGGAACGCCGCTCTTGTTGCCGCCGTGTTCGACTCCTTTGTGAACGCCTTTGGCTACGCGCTTCGGGTGCTTCATGCGCGAAAGCAGTTCACCCGAGTAGCCCGGATCTCCGAAACAAAAAACGTCGGTGTTGAAAAGCAGTCGTGCACCCTTGCCCGTGCCCATCACATCGCGATTGACGCCGACAATGCCGGTTATCGCACCGCCATACGGATCTAGAGCTGACGGCGTATTGTGCGTCTCGACTTTGAATACGACGTTATATTTGTCATTGAGCCGTATCACTCCCGCGTTGTCTTTGAATACAGAGATGCAGAAATCATTTTTCCCGCGCTGCTTTCGGACTTCTTCGGTTGCACGCTTGATGTAGCCAAACACGCCGTCTATTACTTCAATGTTTCCGCGCTCGTCTTCGTACTCGACCTTTCCGCTAAATATCTTGTGCTTGCAGTGCTCGCTCCATGTCTGCGCAAGCATCTCCAATTCGGCGTCGGTTAATTCGGAACGATACGACCGAATGGACCGCATCTCCTCCAAGTTGAGCGAAAGCGTGCCATCACGACTCAGACGTATAAGCTCGTCATCAGCGACGTTCAGGTTGACGCGGGCGACTCTTATCGTGTTCGGTTCGTCGAATCTGGGAACGTGTGCCCTAACAGCTTTTCGCCTTTCGTTTGCACGGTATTCGCGTATCTCACATCGCTCTATCAAATCATTTGCAAGCAAATCACTTGCGATGCGTTCGACGTCGGCACGCGTCACATCGCCTTGGAAAAGGTATTGCCGAGACGTATATACCGGACAATCTTTTCCGATAACGTCACGAACTGCTTCCCTGGCGGTAGTGCCGACGTTATCGGTCACACCGGGCTCGAAGCCGACTTCAACGAGCCAGTCGAACTTGTCCGCCGCCGGTCTATCTATGCTGTACCTCTGGACGATCGGATCTGAAAACAATGAGCGTGAAAGCTGTTCCAGTTCGCTTCGAGGAATATCGGAATCGACAGTATAGACGTCTACCGTTTTGACCGAGTCCGTTTTTATGCCGAGGTCTTCCGCTATCCGTTTTGCCGTAGCATCGCCTGCGGCATCCACAAACTCCGGCTTGAACGCGACTTCTATCCTGTGAGCCATGTTTCAACCTTCTAATCTAAAGCCGCGATACGGCAATCGCTTGCCGTCCAGAAATACGGTATCGAATTCTATACCGAGACGGCCTTCCGCTAACAGCTGCAATGCCTTGCAATACGCAGGACCATCACATTCGTGTTTCATAATCTCCTGGGCTTCTTTCGCATATTGTTCTGCACGGCCTATCGACTCCATCCTACTGAAAGCGAAAGGCTTGGATTGCACGAGTATGGGCCCCTCATCAAACCTTTCTCGAGCAACGTGCACCGTCGAGCGCGTTTCCACCTCACCGACTAGTATCGCATCGCGAACTGCATTACCGCCCTTAAATTTAGGCGACAGTTTTTTGGCCGACATCATTGCTCGGACCGCGCTTGCCCTGAACCCCGCTGCGTTAAGCCTGCTTACGCCGTTGCCTGAAAGTATAGTAAGGTCCGTGGGGTGCACATTAAGGATCCTGTTATGATATTCCGTGAGCAGCGGATCGCTGATGATGTGCATGTACCCGCAAAGCGCCACTATGTGTGGCTTGTAGCTCTTCATTTGCTCACAAACGCTTTTGTAAAATCCTTTTCTTGATTCGGAGCTTCTTGGGTCCAGATTTTTATCGCGGTAGAATGATTCGCGGTCTACCGCCAGGCAATCGATTGAACTGTCGCGGCAGACTTGCGCGCCTGCAGACTGAGGAATATCGGTCAATGCCCCTACTACCCTGTAAAGCTTTCCGTAGTTCGGATCGTCAAGCATCGCGCGCAGGCTGCTCGCTCCGCCTGAGAACAGCACAAACACGTTCATCGGTCCCGACTTAGGATTGTATAGGCGGTTCATCGCATCACCTTTCTGCCGATTTCTTTGTTCCCGATATCTGTTCTAAATAAAATTCCTTCGAAAGATATGTCATCGAATGCGGCGTATGCCTTGTTTCTAGCCTGTTCAACAGTCGCGCCGAGTCCCGTGATCCCAAGGACTCTGCCGCCGTTTGTATAACATGCACCGTTCTCGTTCTTCGTTCCCGCGTGAAAGATGCGAACGTCTTTGCAGTTGTTAAGGCCGTATATTCTTTTTCCCGTTTCGTATTTTCCCGGATAGCCCATCGATGCCGCGACTACACAAACGGCATAGCCGTCGGACCATTCGAGATTCGGCGCTTTGCCGGCCAGAAGTTCCGTGAAAGCTTCATACAAATCGGATTTCAGCATCGGCAGAACGGCTTGCGTCTCTGGGTCGCCGAAACGAACGTTGTATTCCAAGACGAACGGATTACCATCGCTAACCATAATACCCGGATACAGCGTGCCTGTATATGACAGTGGCAGCTTTCTCTCGCGAAGACCGCGTACGGTTTTGTTTAGAATCTCACGTTCGATGCTTTTCATGAGCTCCGGTGTAAGCAGTGACGTAGGCGTGTAGGCGCCCATGCCTCCCGTGTTCGGCCCGTTATCACCGTCAAGCAACCGTTTATGATCTTGCGACGGCAAGAGCGGAACGGCGATTCCGCATTCCGAGTTGACAAGGGCCATGTAGCTGGCTTCCTCACCGCAAAGATAATCTTCGATAACAATTTCGTTGCCCGCCTCGCCAAATTCTTTGTCTATCATAGCGCGTCTTATTGCAACGCGGGCTGCGTCGGGCGTTGAGCCGTCCATCGCGCCTTTGCCTGCTGCCAGACCATCGGCTTTAATGAACAACGGACGATTTGTAGAATCAACGTAACGAAGCGCTTCATCGGCGTCTGTGAACGTTTTGAAACGAGCGGTCGGAATACCGTGTTCGTCCATAAACCGTTTTGCATATGCTTTGCTGCCTTCCAGCATCGCGGCTCCAGCCGAGGGACCGAAAATCCTGCGATTTTTTTTATGAAATTCGTCAACGATGCCACGGACCAGAAGCGCTTCAGGACCGACTATTATGAGACTTGCGTTAAACTCTTCAGCCGCATCTAGGATATGCGCGGCATCGTAGATCGGGATGTTAACGCACTTGTCTTCGCATGCGGTTCCGCCGTTGCCGGGCGCACAATAAACCTTTCCAACGTGCGGCGATTTTGCAAGCGCCCAAGCAAGCGCATGCTCACGGCCTCCCGAGCCGACGATAAGAACACTATCTTTGCCTTTTGGCATACGTTTAGAAGTGAATGAAATTATTTATTCGGTTTTCCGAACGAAGAAAACGGTGAGCTTAAATCGGTATGCCTAGGGGGCATGTAGTCAAAAGAAAAAAGAAGACGGGGCAGCCGGTGCACTTGACTGCACCGACGAAGGAAGGCCATAAGCGTCTAACGGCATAAGCCGTTGTTCGGAACGACCTTTTTCTGCCAGTACGGCCATTCACAGCCGACTGCCCGATCTTGTGGGGTGTGGTTACGTATGATGAACACCTAAACTCGCAACTGTGTTGCGGTCGGTGTCCAGCACAAGCAGAAGCTATGCTTCTGCTGTGCAGCAGAACTCTGAGAGTTCTGCATGCATCCCGAAAAGCTTTCGCTTTTCGAGGATGATACCCGCATCTACACGATGCGGGCTATTCGTCTTCGATATCAGACGAGCATCTCGATTCCAAGCTCCGATGAGACCTTCGATCTCGACGGCGACACGGAAGCTGCCGAAGCAGCAGATGTTCGGCCAAAGACCGCTCCTGACTTGACGCCTGTTATGATGGAGATGACCTGGAGTTTGCCTTCGAATTCGGGCAAGACTCTGGCGCCCCACATAACCTGAGCGTTTGAGTCAAGGCTTGACTGCACGACTTCACCGACCATGCTGACTTCTTGCAAAGTCATGTCGTTGCCACCGATTATCTGTATCAGTGCACCGTTCGCACCGGCATATTCAACGTCAAGCAACGGATGATTCAACGCACGACTAATTGCTTCATGCGCGCGCGTCTCGTGATCGTCGGAATCGGACGTTCCGATACCGATAGCGGCTACGCCGCCTTCACGCATAAGCGCACGGATGTCCGCATAGTCGAGGTTGACGAGCGATGGTACATTAATCGTCTCGGTTATTCCCTTGATCATGGTTGCGATGAGACCGTCCGCGAGACCGAAAGCTGACTTCAGAGGCAGATCGCCTGCCAGCTTCAGAAGCTTTTGGTTCTCTATCACTATCACAGTGTCGCATACTTTTCGCAGATTCTCGAGACCGCATTCCGCCTTGTCGATGCGAGCGCCCTCGAGCTTGAACGGCGTTGTTACCGCAGCGATCGTTATTGCGCCCGATTCCTTTGCCATGCGTGCAACTTCGGGCAGAGCACCCGTACCGGTTCCGCCACCCATTCCGCACGTTAGAAAAACTAAATCGGTTCCGTCAAGCAAAGCCTTTATCTCGGTCTTATTTTCCAAAACGGCCTGCTTGCCGATTTCCGGATAACCGCCTGCACCAAGGCCTTTCGTAAGGCTTTTGCCGATGAGAACGCGCTTGTTAGCCTTCGTAACTTGCAAGTGTTTTGCGTCTGTGTTCAACGCAACGGTGCTTGCGCCCTCTATACCCATCTCGGTGAGGCGACTGATCGTATTGCTACCGCCTCCGCCTGCCCCGATAACGAGAATCCGAGCTCTGCGAACTTCGAAATCCTGCGTATTATCGAAAGCCATTTTACTGCCGCCCTGGGCCGCAACCGCATTTAACACATCTGTCATCTGAATCTCCTCAAACTATTTCCACTACCTTCCATACCATATTTTCTAACATATAGGTTTGCCAATCGAAAAGCACTTTTAAGCTCCTCGGATTGATTCCTTTAGCTAATTAAGAACTAGCCCACTTTCCGTTTGCCCAAACGGAGCGTTTCAAACGCTTGCCCAAGCGTTTGTTTTCATTTTTACTGAGTGTTAGATTGCCCGATCCACACCGCAGCAAGTAAACATACCCTCGTTTGTGCTGCTTATAAGCATTTCGCCACTCCGCCGACTTTTTATTGCGCCCTACGACGGCAAAATAACGGCGGCCTTTAACTACGTATATTATAGTTTATGAGAATCGCTGCCCGTAGTGGCCATCAAACCGAGCTTTTTGGCGAGCTTTGCGTAATGTTTGTTTTGCATGTGCGTGTGATGATGCTGACTGAGTTCGATGCCTTGCAGACCGAATCTTGCATATTCTCGGATCTTCTGATCGGGGACTTGCAGTATTCCGTACCTGTTCGGATTGCCGGGATGTGCCAGAACCGGGATGCCGCCGGCTGCAGTTATGACACGTGACGCCTCGCGGACGCTCAGCCCCTTTATCGCAATATCCTTTATCACAAGCGGTGTGTCTTTGAAAAAAGCCGGGACTTCGTCGATTCCGAGAACCGCTTTGAGCTTCTCCGTTTTTTTCCTGTCCGCCCTGATTACGCTCATTATGTTTCCGAAACCAAGGCTCCCCCTCGCGTGCGCTACAACATCTTTGAATTCTACATCGATTCCAATATCACCGAAGCGTTTGATGCATTTTCGGATATACTCGGTTCTGTAGCCCCGCAGTCTTCCGCAGATTCGTTTCAGATTCGCATCATTGTAATCTATTCCTATTCCCAGAATGTGAACGATGCCGAGTTTACCGTCTATCGTGTCGTTGGCCGTGATCTCCACACTCGGAACCACGACCACTCCGTATCGTTCCCCGGCGAGTTTCGCTTCACGTATTCCGTCGACACCATCGTGATCGCATATCGCTATTCCTGCTAAACCCAGATTCCTCGCGTGTTCCACGACTTTGCGCGGCGCAGAACGGCCGTCGGAGCAGTTTGTGTGCACGTGCCAATCCGTGTGCAGCGGTTGTAAAAATTCCAAAGTTTCGGTCTTTGTGCGCTGCAAAACTGCCGCCAGTCTCATATCCGCCACGAATGTTTTCCGGAATTTTCTATTTCTCATTGCAGCCGCTGGGTGGTACGTTGCTATCACCGCGCTTTGCGTCGACGGGCTTACGGTTGCCAGCATGCGAAATGCTTTGCCGCGTATCTGAGATATCTTTCTTCCCGTCAGTGCTTTGGCGGCTGTGCCTCCGAGGAGTATTATCGACCTGGGCCGAATTTCGGCGAGTTCTTTTCGCAGTAGCGGCATGCACAACGTTATTTCGTCGTCGGTCGGCGGCCTGTCCTTTGTCTTGCCGTGCACGACACGGGTCGGACGAAACTTGACGATGTTAGTAACGTAGCATTTCTTTCGTTCGATTCCGATTTCTTTCAGAACTTTATCGAGAAATCTTCCGGCGCGACCAACGAACGGTCGGCTCAATTCAACTTCTGTACGTCCTGGGGCTTCGCCGATTATCATCAGCTTCGCATTTTTCGGTCCTTCGCCACTGACTTGAAAACATAGTTTTGATTTAGACATATGTAACTAATGTAAAACGTGCAGAAATAGATTACTAATGCTTGAAACTTCGCTGTCCTGTAAACACCATAGCGACTCCGTGCTCGTTGCACGTATCAACGACTTCTTTGTCGCGTATTGACCCTCCGGGCTGTATTATCGCGCTTGCACCTTTGTTGATTCCCACCAATGCACCGTCTTTGAACGGGAAGAACGCATCGGAAACGTAAACCGAGTGTTCGAGCGGCTTCGCTGCTTCGGTGATAGACAAATACTTTTCAGATTCTTCCGCAGTCAGAACGGTGAACGGTTTTTTCAGTTCGTTCCACGCCAGCCCGTCGGCGTAATTTCTATAAGCTTTCGCTACAGTCGCCTCGGCTACGCCGACACGATCCTGACCGCCTGTTCCGATGGCTATTGTAGTATCGTCTTTAACGAACAGGACTGAATTCGAAGTGACCCCGGATTCAACGTACCATCCAAACAGCATGTCGCGATACTCGTTGGGAGTCGGTTCGCGATTTGTCACGCATTTTAAGTCTTGCGGCTTTCGTGGCTTTGGAACAAACGGCCATTGGGCTATTATTCCGCCATCTACCAAACTTTTGAATTCCGGATACATGACGCCGTCATATTCCTGTAAAAGGTCCATGCGCGTTACGCGCATAACGCGCAAGTCACGTTTCTTTCTCAGAACATCGAGTGTACCCGTTTCGTAATCGGGCGCCACAATAACCTCTGCGTAGCGCTCTGACACTGCTTCGGCGGTTGCTTTATCGACCGCTCGATTGAGTGCAATCGTACCGCCGAAGGCAGCTATCCTATCGGCTTCATTGGCTGAGAGATATGCATCAACTAGTGCGTCACGGCGTGCAACACCGCAAGGATTATTATGTTTCATTATAGCTACAGTCGGTTTGTCCGGCATGTAGCGCAATATTCCCAAAGCCGCGTCTGCATCGGTTATATTTGTCTTTCCCGGATGCTTTCCCGATTGCAGAAGTTCAACGTCGGACATCAACCATTTACCGGGATGAATGGTCTGAACGTCCCCAAGTATCAAACGCCCGTTTACAAGCTTGTAAAGTGCTGCTTCCTGTCCAGGATTCTCTCCGTAGCGCAAACCTTTCTCGACTAGTTCGCCGTCTTTTGGAATCTTCCACGAAACCTTCCTATAGAAAAGCGTCTGCCGTTTTCCGCCAGAATCAGCAAAACTAATTTCCATACATTCCGGAAAGTGATCATCCATGATTTTCCTGTAGGGGGCTTTGAACTCCCTGAGCTCGTCGACCATGACGTCATCTCCTATTTTTCACGGCTATATCCCATTTTCCAATATCACCGGCTTTCTTTGTTGTGGGATTCGGAATAACAAATTTAGGATCGTAGACTGTAACTGCCGTAGCGACTACATACTCTGGCGACATTTTCTCGTAGAGCTCTCTGGCTAGATCGGCTGGTTTAACACCTTCCAAATGCAGAACCTTTGCGTATGCTTCAAAATCTTCCTGAGTTCGGATATCCGGAATATCGAGGCCGCTAGATTCACCGGAATAAGTTGAAACTGTACGGAATTCGCCCGATTTGAATGCTTTTGGCACAAATTCCACAGTACGAGCCCTGCGGTGCGGGGTTACCATACCGATAAGCGAACATCCCGTGACTCCAACGAACCCCATTATTCGCGGCGTTTGTTCACCGTTATCCGGACCGTCGGTCTCGGCGCCCATGTCATTGAGGATATCTCGAGTAGTGTACGCAACGTTTGACCACGGATAACCGTAACTAACGCCTGACATGCCAAGCGAGTTCCAAATCTCCTTCGTCTGAATTCCGTTTGTGAGTAATGCGCAACCGTTCATACCTTGCATAACTTTGATGGCTGGGTAGAAAATGTATTCCGCCTGCTGGCGCTGTTCAGAAGTGGGGTTACTGATTGGTTTTACAACCGCGGAATCGTTTTCAATCTTAAGCCGTCTCGCCTTGCTTGATTGCGCGCGACCGGTTATGGCATATACACCGCACAACTGGTCGACACGCGTTTTACCTACACCGACAAATCTTCCGATATAACCCATTACCTACACCCTGCGCAAAGTTACCATGGAATTTATTTATATCCTGTACGGTTGATACCCAAACAAAGACTTTTTAACCACCAAGATGAACCTAATTCCATGGGTACGAAAATTTCTGCTGAAACTACCAAGCGCGTTGCTGAACTGGCAAGACTCGACCTTAGTCTGGACGAACTCACCAAAATGCAGCGTGATCTGAACGAGATTCTTAGCGCGTTCAAGATAATCGACGAGGTCAGAACCGACGTTCAACCGTCGTTCCACCCGATGCCTGTGGAGAACGTGACGCGAGAAGACAAGATAGAACCTTATTTAGGCCAAGAAAAAGCGTTAGCTCAGACAAAACACAAGCACGAGGGATACTTCAAGGGACCGAAGGTCGTATGATTTTATGAAGTTCAACATCACTGCGCGAGAATTCATCGAACGCTCCCGATCCGGGGATTTGGATTATATGGCGTTCGCAGGCATGATGATGGACGAACTTCAACGAATAAACAAAAAATACAACTGCCTTCGTGAGATCGTTGATATTCGATCGCACCTGAACATTGAACCCGAACTGCACGGTTTACCGATGAGCGTTAAAGACAGTATATGCACACGCGGAATTGGAAGCTTTGCAGGCTCCCGTATACTCGAAGGATACGTTCCGCCGTTCGACGCAACGGCCGTTGCAAAAGCAAAAGAACAAGGCGCACTCGTCATCGGTAAAACGAACCAGGATGAATTCGGGTTCGGTACGTTCAGCACAAATAGCGGTTTCGGCATACCGAAAAACCCGCTTGACCCGTCGCGCGTTTGCGGCGGCAGCTCAGGCGGTGCTGCTGCACTGACAGCTGCTCTTAACATGCCACACATCGCGCTTGCTCAATCTACCGGCGGTTCAATCTCATGTCCGGCTGCTTGGTGCAGCGTCGTGGGTCTGACGCCGACATATGGTTTGGTCTCACGATGGGGGCTAATCGATTACGCCAACTCGCTTGACAAAATCGGACCCATCGGTAAGACGGTATATGATGTAGCTCTGCTACTCTCAACGATATGCGGTCACGATGCAAAGGATTCGACTTCACTCGACCATCCGAAGCATGACTATACCACATTCACTGACAGAAAGGAGCTTCATGGCGTGAAGATCGGAGTTCCTAAAGAATACATATCCGGTCTTGATTCTGACGTTGAAAAACATGTTTGGCATGCTATCAAGAAGCTGGAATCGCTCGGTGCAACTTACAAAGAAGTTTCGCTGCCTATGACAAAATATGCTCTGCCGGCGTATTACATAATTGCTACCGCCGAGGCGAGCACAAACCTTGCCAAGTTCTGCGGTTTACGCTATGGTTTGCACGCTGATCTCAAGGGAAACGCGACCGAGTATTTTTCGCGTGTGCGCGAGCAGGGCTTCGGGGAAGAAGCAAAACGTAGGATAATGCTCGGTACGTTTGCACGCATGGCTGGATACAAAGACGCTTACTACACCAAGGCAATGCAAATACGGACGCTTATCATAAAAGAATTCAAGCAAGCGCTTAAACGATTCGACGTTTTGGCAGCTCCGACGATGCCCATATTGCCGCCGAAGTTCGATGACGTCAAGAAACTGACGCCAACGGAAGTCTATCAGATGGACGTGTTGACGGTGCCGGCAAACTTAGCTGGACTACCGCATCTGTCCGTTCCGGTTGCAAAGATGATCGGCCTGCATCTAATCGGAGACCATCTTCAGGAGCCGAGATTGATAGAAGTTGCGTCCGCGTTCGAGGCTGCGAAATGAAAATACTGCACTCAAAGGTTCGATACGGCAAGCTCGTAACAGATATTGTATATTCTGATCTACGCGCAAAACGCGCAATAATATTCGGTTATGGATTGCTTAGTTCGCCACGTAGACACGACGATCCGATTATCAGGAAGTTCGTACAAAATGGTTTTGTTGTGTTTTTGCCACGGTACTACGGAACGTACGAATCGGACGGCGTCTGTACATTTGAGAATGCTGTCGATTCGCTGCTTGATGCGATAAAACTTGTGAAGAAACGTTGCGCTCGCGACATACGGAGCAACGATGTAGCAAAGTGGAATGCCGAGCAAATTATACTTTCCGGCGGCAGTTTTGGCGGAGCAGCTGCGTTAGTTGCTGGAGCGAAATCACGCAGCGTCAGAAAAATAATTTCTATTGCCGGACCAACCGATTGGCGAACTCAGCGCGGCACCTCGGCGTATCGCCTGATGTGGTCTATTGCTTACAAAAATACGTGGCGTTGCAGTAAAGCTGCGTGGAAAAATCTGATTAATGGAAAGCTTGACCTAAATGCCGTAGACTACGCTAAAGTGCTTCGCGACAAAGATGTAATGTTCATTCACGGATCGGACGATAAGATTGTGTCGTTGCGCCATTCCAAAATACTGTTCGAAAAGTTGCAAGGTGGGAAAGGTAACCACAAACTTATAGTGATTAAAGATGTTGGACATCACGGCATATTGGGTTTCCTGACGCGACCACGAATATTCAAGCAAGCTATGCGATGGATGAAATCGTGATAGATGGAACGCCCAAAAATCGGTGTTCGGAACGTTATTGAGAATAAATGCTTTCCTGAGAACTGGAGAGATAATCCGGGGTCGTAGTCTAGTTTGGTTAGGATTCCAGCTTGGGGTATGACGACTCGGCTGAGCCGAATCGTTCATACAATTTGCTGGCGACCGGAGTTCAAATCTCCGCGACCCCATCACAGCCCCTTTGCTATTCGCAAAGGCTTGGCGGAAAACTAAGCGTGATAGCGTCGTGACACTATGAAATTCGTCCAGGTCATAACGACCATCGATTCTGAAAAGAAGGCGGAGGAAATAGCTCAGACTTTGCTCAAACTACGCCTGGCCGCATGCATCCAGATACTTCCCATGAAAAGCCTGTACTGGTGGAAAGACAAGATAGCGAAAACTAGAGAGTGGTTGATAATCGCCAAGGCGCGAGAGACTGACTATTCCGCGGTAGAAGATGCGATAAAATCCATTCACACGTATTCGATTCCGGAGATTATTGTGGTTCCGATAATCAGGGGCAACAAGCCTTATCTGGAATGGCTGACAAATGAAACGAAGAGGAATTAACATGAAGTTTGGAATAAACGTAAATCCTGCCAAGCCACTTGTGCAAGAAATTGAAAGTGTGGGTAACTGGGGCGTGGATTTTGTAGAAATATATTTTGAACCGCCGCTCAACCTGCCCGATCTACTTCTTGGAAAAGCAACCGCCATCAAAAAAACGCTTGCGAATGATCAACTTTTTGCTATCGGTCATGCACCGCCATGGTGCGATCTCGGAAATCCTGATCTTACTACACGAGCTGCGTGGCTCATCGAGATGAAACGGATAATCAAGTGTTCTGCAAAACTCGGGTTTACAAGAATAGATGTGCACGCAAATCCGACCATCAGCTTTGTGTCAAAGGAAGTTCAATCAATTATAATGGATAACCTAATATCCAGTTTCGCGTTCCTCACAGAAACTGCGAAACCACACGGTATCGCCATAGCCGTCGAAAATACTTGGGAATTTCCGTCGGAATACGAACACCTTCTGACAAAGGTTGAAGGCCTGCACGGTACTCTCGATATTGGCCACGCATTCATGCGCGGCGGTATGGATACACTGAAGAATTTCTCCAGAATCAAGGAAGTAGATCACCTTCACGTTCACGACGTCAAAGGCGGTTCGGATCATTTTCCGATCGGAGACGGAAAAATTTCGTTCAAACAACTTGCAGAACTTTTGAGAAAGCGCAATTACTCCAATACCGCTACGATCGAGGTATTCGGCCCAAAATCCGGCGTCAAAAAGTCGTTGGATAAATTCAAGGAAATAATGAGATAGAGGCGATGTTGTGGTAAGAATCGGCTTGGAAATCCATCTACAGCTGCTGACTGAATCAAAACTTTTCTGTGGCTGCCCGAACCGCTTCGTGCACGAGCCGAATACGTACGTTTGCGAAACGTGCTTAGGTTTTCCCGGAAGCAAGCCGCGCCTAAATGCACGCGCATTGGACTCTGCCATAAAAATCGCTCTTGCGTTGAACTGCGATATACCGAAAATGTCCACGTTTGCAAGAAAGACGTACTTCTACCCCGACATGTCAAAAAACTTCCAGATAACGCAATACGAAGCTCCGTTTGCCGAGAACGGCTGGCTTGAAATTGACTCAAAAAAAATCCGCATAACCCGGATACAAATAGAAGAAGACCCCGCCCGCTTGGTCCATGCCGGAGGTGGCATAACCGAGGCAAAACACGTGTTCATAGATTACAATCGTTCCGGTACTCCGTTGTGCGAAATTGTGACTGATCCGGACTTGGAAAGCCCGGATCACGCACGCAGGTTTCTGCAGCTGCTATCGAGTATGATGGAATATCTCGGAGTTTATGATTCATCGATAGAAGGTTCGATGAGAATAGACGCAAACATATCCGTCGGAAAGTCGCGTGTCGAAGTGAAGAACATCTCCGGATTCAAGGATGTAGAAAAGGCGCTGAACTATGAGATCATACGGCAAAAGGCTGCTATAAAACGTGGCAGTGCAGTTGTGCAGGAAACGCGCGCATGGGACGAAGCATCCGGCGTTACTCGATCGCTACGATCCAAGGAGGAGGCCGAAGAATACGGATATGTAACGGAAACGGATTTACCAACAATTTCTCTCAATAAGCAAAAAATCGCCGCTGCAAAGTCCGGATTGCCGGAATTTGCGAGCAAACGACTCAACAGATATGTGAAAGAGTTAAAACTTGAGAAAGAGCTTGCCGCCGCAATCGTAAGCGAACCGGATCTTGCCGAAGCATTCGAACAGGCGATAAAAACGATTGAACCACTGGAAGCGGCAACCTTTTTTGCGAAGGCGCTGAAGAAAGTGCTAAATTTCAACAATCTCCGATTGCGAAACACAAAACTGACTGTCCAGCACATCAACAAACTCATACAGATGACCAAACGCGGCACACTTACGGAGCGTGCGGCAGAACTTATGCTGCGCGACCTAGCCGTGAGCCCGAAGCCGCTCGACCCCGAAGAACTTTTACGCTTGCACGGCTTTGCCAGAATAGCCGACGAAAATACATTAGTTCCGCTCATCGATAAGGCATTGTCGGACAATGTGCAGGTCGTAGCCGAATTCAGGTCCGGCCGCACAGAATCTCTTGAATTTTTTGTCGGACAGGTCATGCGTGCTACGCAGGGCAGGGCCGACCCGAAGATTTTGCGAGAACTGATAAAGAAGCGGCTCGAAAGGTAGCTTTAATTCTTTCCGCGGGCATTTGTTTGCAAGGGTCCGTAGCTCAGCTTGGATAGAGCACTTGGCTTCGGGTAGCGCTTTTGCTTTTGGCAAAGCGCTGGCGGAAATGAAGAAACCAAGGGGTCGCGGGTTCGAATCCCGTCGGGCCCACTTCGGAGATCTATTTTGGGGTTTAAGCCACAACACTTCACATGAATCGTATGGCTCGCAGACTAAGAAAGCTGAGATTAAAGGATCTTCCAGCCGATGAACGTCCCAGAGAACGGCTTCTGAGACTCGGATCCGATAGCCTCAACAATTCCGAACTGTTGGCACTTATTCTTGGTACGGGCAGCAAAAAGGAAAATGTTCTTAGTCTTGCAAATCGCTTGCTGACGAAACACGACATCTCCCAGCTTTCCGTCGCGTCGCTACCAGAGCTCGTGCGCATATTCGGTAT
>Ga0315284_10006580_pt1 | contig 16545 bp, 13 predicted proteins | sample YL17G09_16_MG_FD_203696 | JGI IMG/M metagenome (GOLD analysis project Ga0315284, IMG submission 203696) | Sediment microbial communities from Yellowstone Lake, YNP, Wyoming, USA - YL17G09_16 | ecosystem: Environmental > Aquatic > Freshwater > Lake > Sediment | place: USA: Wyoming | collected...
ATTTTAGTTAATATTTTATTTTTATATAGTTTAACTAAAAATTAACTAAAATAGTTATTCCTAAATTATTTCAATAAAAATATAATTTACATTTTACATTTTAGACAAAAATCGGCATTTCACTTCGTAGTAAATGTAAAAAGGTGTAAAATAAATAAATATTTATAATAGTTGTGATTGTACAAAATATGTATAATAATTACTGATTATGGAAACCGATTGGAAACCAAAATAAGCAAAAATCAGCAATTATTGTTTATGATAAAGTATATGACCAATTATGATTATATATCTAATAATTAATAGATATATAACTAGCCCGATGTGTAAAAATGGAAACCGATTGGAAACCAAAACTTAGTAAATTAGCATAAAAATATTACTTAATTTGCGTTACTTTTTTAAATTGAGACCATGATATGTTAACTTGAGGCCCTTTGTATTCTAATTCGGTTTCCCCTGTTTTTGCGTTGAGTTTTTCGGCTTTTTTCAATGCACTATCAACATAAATTTGTTTCAATAGATTTCCAAATTCAAATGCTCCCTCGTGTTGGTCTATTTTACATTCCTCAATATCTCTTAAGACATCAAATGCTTTAAATAAAATAGTTAAATTTATTTCGTCCTTTCTAATCTTATTATAAATGTCTGTGTAATATGTGAATAAAAAGTTACACGTTGTCATTCCTTCTAGATGTACTTGTTCTGGATCATCAGGAAACTTTGCTCTTAACATAATCAAATTATTAACATCTTCTCGTAAAACGTGACTATGTTTTAAGTTTCTTATTAAATCGGTGCTGTCATTGACATTATTCAGCGCAATCATCTTTTGTAAATGAAGTCTTTGGTTATCGTCCATTATACTATTATTTTATATTGTTATTTTTAAACTATAATCCATAAAAATATATTATTTTATTATATATATGAGTCAACAATCTCAAAATTTATCGGCAACAGCAATGCCTGTACAACAAATACAATCATTCCCAGACGGGGCAAATAGTCCAATGACTGCTGGAATAGCTGCTCAGAATCAACAAGTCGCTAGACAAATGGCCTTAATTGGAAAATCTGGTGGTTCAATAAGAAGAAGACATAAAAGAAGAAATATGTTAGGAGGTGCTGTTGGGGTACTTGTACCAGCTGTTCCTGCAGGAGCAGTTAATGCCGGTCAAGTATCAGCACAATATGCTGATTTAACTACATTAGCACAAACCGCTAACACCAATAGTAGTTTTGATAACTCTAAGGCAACTCCTGCACAAGTAGCTGGAATTGCGACACAACAACAAAAATTATATTCTGGAACAACTGGAGGTTCAAAGAGAAGAATATTATGTTCAAGTTGTAAAAAAAAATTAACAAGAAGAAAATCAAATAAAAGATTGAATAAAGGAAAGAAAGGTAGAAAAAGCAGAAAAAGCAGAAAATAAAAAAGATAGATTGTAACGCTAAAATATGAAAAATAAATATATAATAATATTATAACTTATGCCAACAATTAACAATTATTTAAATTTAATATATGTAAATTTAGGGTTTCTCGCTCAAATTACAATTATGATGTATTTCAAATCAGCCTTAGAGATAAGAGAAAATTGGCCGCTATATAGATGTAATCCTCCTTATTGGGTTTTTTCTAAAAACATTTCTGAAGATTTTACATATTGTGTCCAAAATACACAAATGAATATGATGGGTTATTTATTACAGCCGATTAACTATATGATTTCATCATTGACAAGTGTTGGTGGTAATTTTAATGAATCAATTAATAATGTTCGTGTTATGTTTAGCTCAATAAGAAATTTTATTTCCGACATTATTCAAAATATTTTTGGGGTTTTTCTAAATATGATTGTTGAATTTCAAAAGATTATTATTAGCATTAAAGATATGGTTGGAAAAATGATAGGAATTGTTGTAACAATTATGTATGTATTAGATGGGTCAATTAAGACAATGAATAGTGCATGGGCTGGTCCTCCAGGGCAGTTGGTTAAAGCAATTGGTTCTTGTTTTCATCCTAGAACTGTAATTACACTTTTAAATGGAACGCATTATGCAATGGAGGATTTGCCTTTAGGATCTGTATTAAATGACGGAAGCAAAATATTTGCTGTATTAAAAATTGATAATCCAAAGAATGAACCATTATATAAAATCAATGGCAAGGAACAAATTATATATGTAACTGGCGAACATTTTGTTTTCGATAAAACTAACAAAAAATGGATAAAAGTTAAAAATTATGAAAACGCACAATTACAAGAAGATTTTGTTCCTGAATATTTCTCCTGTTTAATAACAACTAATAGACGAATTAAAATTGATGAAGAATTATTTTGGGATTGGGAAGACGATGAACTAACAAAAAGGGGATAAGTATAAAAATTAAGACATAATTCATTATTATTATCCATTTATAGTATATGGATAATAACATTAAACAACAAACAAATATTGACAAGACAATATTCTTTATAAATGAAACATATGATAAATTATCTTATTTTGACCTATATGGAAATTCAGTAATAATATTTATTTTTATGACCTTATTTGTTTTTATAGTTTTTTCATATTGTAAAGTTATGCAAACCAAGGAGTCAATTGCTGATGATTGGATAAATCAACGGTGTAAACCCCAAAACATGATTTTTGCTGGGTTAATCACGCATCCAGAAGGGACAACTCCATTTCAATATACCAGCGATAATTTCCAATATTGTGTTCAAGATATATTAAAAAATATTACAGGTTACGCTCTAGAGCCAATTCATTTTATGATAGATGCTTTGATGAAAATTTTTACAGAGTTATTAAATGCTATTCAACAAATAAGAGAAATAATTAACAGGCTTAGAAATAATATAAAAGAGTTTGCTCAAGACATTTTAAGTAGAATATTAAATGTTATGATTCCAATACAAAAAATGTTTATTGCTTTAATGGATACATTTCAAAAAATACAAGGCGTTATGACAGGCGGATTATATACAATGTTGGGAACATATTATACGTTACAAGCATTAATGGGAGCAATATTAGAATTAATTATTAAAGTGCTTATTGCGTTAGTTATTATTATTATTGGATTATGGATTTTACCATTTACATGGCCAGCAGCAGCATCAATGAGCGTTGTATTTCTGGCAATTGCTATTCCATTATCAATTATTGTATATTTTATGACAGAAATACTTCATATAAAAACGTCTGGAATACCTAAATTGAGATGTTTTGATGAAAACACATTAATAACAATGATAGATGAGAATACAAAATATATAAAAGATATAAATGTTGGAGATAAACTACTTGATGGAAGTTATATCACCGCAAAAATAAAAGTTACATCAAAAGATATAAGAATGTATACATTAAATAATATTATTGTAAGCGAAAGTCATTTGGTTAAATATAATAATATATGGATTAGAGTTAATGTTCATCCATACGCAAAAGAAATCACATACAATAAGCCATTTTTATATTGTTTAAATACAAGTAATAAAGTAATTGAATTAAATGGAATTACTTTTAGTGACTGGGATGAAATCATAAATAACAAATTAAGTATTTTATATAAACAAAACCAAAATATAAAAAATTTAGAAAACATTCACGAATATTTAGATGATGGGTTTGAAGAAAATACTTATGTTGATATAAACAAAACCAAAATTAAAATAAATAAAATAAAAATAGGGGATATTTTGGACAATGGTTCAATTGTATATGGATTGGTTGAGATTGATACAGGAAAATTAAGGAAATATAACAAAAATAACAAAAATATTAATAGATTATATCATTTACTAACAACAGATGGAAATTTACAAATAAATTCGGAGAATGTAAAAGATTACAATAATCTGATTGACAAATTTATTATCTAAATAATATGTATAATATGGAAATATCTATAGGTTCATATAAAATTCGTTTAGAAATTGTTATACTTATTGTTATTGTATCTTGGATTATGTTTGGGCATCTTTTATGTGGGTGTTGTAAAGTAAGAATGTTTGAAGGAATAACTAATCCTACCCCAAACGAAAAAAAAATAGCAATGGCAAATATGACAACTACCCCAATGACAGAGGGATCTGTTGGTTCTAATAATTCTGCTTATGGTCCTGAATTTGCTGGAGCAAGAACACCCGATTATATTATGAATCCATCAACATGGTCAATGCCTACATTAACATATAGCCCAGGAACTACTCCTGGTGCTGGTGTACAAGCAATTTGGGATCGCCCAAAGCAACCAATTCCATTACCTAAAGGCGAACTAGATTTATTTGCGACAACAGAATTTAAGCCAGAGTGTTGCCCAAATACTTATTCAAATAGTTCTGGATGCGCTTGTATGACAGTCGGACAATATGATTTTTTAAAAAATAGAGGAACTAATAATGTCCCATATTCTGAATATTAATTATTTTGTTAGTTCGCATTTACAACAATAACAAATATATTGGGATCTATCTGGATCAATGTCAATTAAATCATTTACCCATTTATGTTCGCATAAATTGTTTTTAATAATAATTTTATATGTTTTTATATTTTCGTTCAATTCATTATTATTTATAAATGGTTCTAAGTTAATAATATTGTTTTTATTTGATTTTAAATTATTATCGTTTTTATCATTATCGTTTTTATCATTATCGTTTTTATCATTATCGTTTTTATCATTATCGTTTTTAACGTTATTTAAATTGTTCTTAATATTAGAATTAATATTAAGAATTTCATTTGTATCATCATTCATCATTTGTTATATGCATGAATTGTGTTTATATCATTTTTATATAAAAGAATACATAGGTCTTTTATTTTTAATGTTATTTCTAACGATTTGTCCTAACATTTGATAATTGATTGTAGTTAAAAATCCAAATGAACGTATATAATTAGGAACTCCGTGATCATAAAATATTGCGATAGATGTTATTTTGCCATTATTAAACTTAGTCATAATATAACCAAATTAAAAAATTTGAATTTACATTTACATTTACAAATACATTTGATATAACGATTGACTTAACCCATTATCTGTTTTTTTGATTAATTTATCAATAATATCATTAGTAACTGTGAATGGAAATGTAACTTTTAAAGACATATCTTCTTCAAATAGATTTGAATCTGGACGCATTAACCTGTATAAATTTAATTTTGTATGAATGATTTCTAAACATCGCTTCAAATTTCTTACACCATCTTCTTTGTTACAATGATTTTCGATAATATGCTGTAATGTTTTGTCTGGAATAATAATATCTTCACATTCAAATTTGACTTGTTCTCTGATTTTTGGTAACAAATAATTGTTAGAAATACACGTTTTTTGTTTTTGATTATATCCTTTGGTTTGAATGCGATACATTCTGTCCTTAAGAATTGGACTTACTTTGCTCTCATCATTGTAACTAAATATAAATAAACATTTGCTTAAATCAAAATCAATTTCCGAAAAATATTTGTCGTGAAATTGCATATTCTGTGACGTATCTGTCAAATGTGTTAAGATGCCTGCGATTTCTTCTCCCTTTGGTGTGTCGCTTATCTTATCTAATTCGTCAAAGTAAATCACTGGATTCATACACTTGCTATCAATTAATATTTGAACAATTTTTCCCCAAGTTGACCCTTCATATGTATAACCATGGCCTTCTAAGAAACTGCTGTCTGTTGCCCCACCTAAAGCAATAAATGCGAATGGTCTATTTAAAATTTTGCTTATTCCTTCTTTAATTATATTAGTTTTGCCCGTTCCGGGTGGTCCATAAATGGCAATTGCTGATCCAATTGATTTTGGGTTTGTTATTAATTGTCCTAAGAGTTGCATAATTTGCATTTTGGCATCATTTAACCCGTAAACTGCTGTGTCAAGTGTTTTTTGAGCATTTGCCATAAAGTCGTGACAAACATCAACTCCATCATCAATTGATATTGGTAATGTTTTATATTCTCCAAATGGAATTCTCATAAATGTATCAACCCAATTTTTGATTTTATAAAATTCTCCAGAACCGGGTTCCATATGTCTTAGGGAACTGATTTTTTTCATTGCTGCTGCTTTGAAAATAACAGGAATATCAGATTCAAGAAGAGTTAAACGGTAGGGTTTTTCAAATCTGGTTATTTTATTGATTTCTCTTAGTTCTTTGATGATTTTATTTTGTTGAACAATGTCAAGTTTATCATAAAAGTCGTAATCGTTCATTGTATTTTTGTCGCTAAGAATTCGTTTAAATATGCGACCATTTCTATCTTTTTCTTTTCTAATCTTTTTATCTTGTTTGATTTTTTCATTTTTCACATTTGTTTCGTAAATTTCAAGACACTTTTCAATTGATTTATCCTTTGGATTTTTTGATACCAATTCCTTAAGTTGAGATAATATTGTATTTCCATTTTGAATGTTTGTATCTTTTTCTCCATTTGACGAATCATCTGTATCTGATGTTTTTGTATCAGTTATTTTTGTATCAGTTATTTTTTTATCAGTTATTTTTTTATCAGTTATTTTTTTATCAGATGATTTTGTATTTGATGATCTTGTAATTATTTTTTTATCATTTCTTTTTTTTAGAGTTTCTTCTTCATCTTCATTACTATCTGAATCACTACTAATAGGATCATCTTCGTTTTCAGTATTTGTATTAGAATCGGTTTCCCATTCATCATCATCTTCAAATAATTCATCATCATCATCTTCAACTTTTCTACCAATGGTAAATACAATATTAAATTTGCTTGATTTTGTTTTTTTATTATCTTCCTCTTCCTCCTCGTCATCTTCTTCCTCCTCCTCTTCCTCTTCCTCCTCTTCCTCTTCCTCATCTTCCTCTTCCTCCTCTTCCTCCTCCTCATAATCTTCATCATCGTCATCTGTATCTTCTGAACCCAAATCTTCTTCATAGTCTTCATCTGTTTCTATTTTTTGTTTTTTCGTTTGTTTTTTTGCTTTAGTTTTGGTTTGTATTTTATTTGTTTTTTTGATATTTTTCTTTGGTGGTTCATCATCATCACAACTGTCATCATTATCGTAATAATTATTATTATTAAGTTTTTTTTTAAGTTGTTCGCTTTTTTTAAGTTGTTCGCTTTTTTTAAGTTGTTCGCTTTTTTTAAGTTGTTCGCCTGCTTTAATTTTGTTATCTATGAATTTTGATGGAAATATTTTCTTAAGAATTTTGCGATACTCATGAACGTCCATTTTATCATCTTCACTATCATCTGTATAGAAAGATGCATTATCATCGGAAGACTCAGCATTTTTCTTCTTTTTTCTTGTTTCAATTTCTCTTCTTTTAGAATTATTTGATTCATTTTTAGACATTTTGTGTTGATTATCTCTTGGCATATGTGTATTGTTACCTATGTAAAATTGTATTTAAGTTCATTCAATTTTTTATTTAATTAACAGCATTAGTTGTGTAAATATGTATCTAAATAATAATTAATATTTATTAATAACTATTTAAAAGTATTTGATAATATTAAAAAATTGAAATAAAAACAATCTAAATATTGTTTATTATATATAAGAAGAATGTTAAAGAATTCAGGAAACATGAAGAATATTAATAATTCAAAAATTATCGGCATCCAATTTAGTATATTGTCTCCTGAAGAAATCCGAAAGGGTTCTGTAGCAGAGATTACTAGTAAGGAAGCCTATATTAATAACAAGCCAGTCATAAATGGATTATTTGATCCAAGAATGGGTGTATTGGAACCTGGACTTATTTGTCCTACCGATGGCTTAGACCATATGCAAACTCCTGGATATTTTGGACATATTGAAATGGCTCGTCCAGTATTTTATATCCAATATCTGACCACAATTCAAAAAATTTTGCGATGTGTATGTTTTAAGTGTAGTAAATTATTGGTTTCAAAAGAAAAATATAAACAGGCAAATAAGATGCAAAATCAACAACGATGGAAATATGTGTTTGAACTTTGCAAAGGCATTAAGCGTTGCGGAGAAGACACTGAGGACGGGTGTGGTTGTTTGCAGCCTAAAAAAGTTAAAAAAGAAGGTATGTCATCATTATTTGCGGAATGGGCAAACACATCTGAAGAAGGAGAGGAAACTATTATAATTCCATTAACTCCAGAACTTGTATTGAAAATATTTAAGAGAATTTCTGACGAAGATGTGACATTTATGGGATTTAGTCCTATTTGGTCGCGTCCAGATTGGATGGTTTGTCAAGTTTTGGCAGTTCCGCCTCCAGCTGTAAGACCGTCAGTCAAGCACGATGCTCAACAACGTTCAGAAGATGATTTGACTCATATACTGGTAAATATTGTTAAAAGTAATAAAACATTGCTTGAAAAAATTCAGAAAAATGCTCCTGAGAATATCATAAACGATTGGTCTGTTGTGTTACAGTATCATGTAGCATCAATGGTTGATAATAAATTGCCTGGTGCGAGCCCAGCTGCTCAAAGGTCAGGCAGACCATTTAAATCAATCAAAGACCGTTTAAATGGTAAAGGGGGTCGTATGCGAGGTAATTTAATGGCAAAGCGTGTTGATTTTAGCGCACGTTCTGTCATTACAGCCGACCCAAATATTTCAATTAGAGAGCTTGGAATTCCTCTGAAAATCGCAAAAAATATTACAAAACCAGTAATAGTTAATCGCGTAAATAGAGCGTTTTTAACTAAATTAGTTCAAAATGGTCCCGATGAGTGGCCAGGTGCTAAAATTCTTGAAAGACTTGATGGTTCAACAATAACTTTGCGTTATTTGGATAGAAAAAGTATTGTGTTAGAAGATGGAGACATAGTTCATCGTCATATGATGGATGGTGATGCTATTCTATTTAACCGTCAACCAACTCTTCATAGAATGAGTATGATGTGTCATATAGCAAAAATAATGAAACAAGGCGATACATTTCGCATGAATGTTGCAGACACAAAACCGTACAATGCGGATTTCGATAAACTCTCTGTCGAAAACATGGGGCGTTAAAAGCGTGTTACCCCATAGTCAAATGATTCTAAAAAACAACATAAAGATAAAACAATTAATAATACAAATGGAACTGTCAAAACGCCAAGAACTATCAAAAATCATATTGGACAATCCAGCCGAAAGATATTGTAACATTTATAAAATAGTTAATCAGTCAAATGGTAAAATATATGTTGGACAAGCTGTCTCGCACATATTAAATCATAAAAGATACAGACCATACGGATACGAAGGTAGATTTCGTTGTCATATTTCAGAAGCATTTTCAACTAAAAAAAATCAATCGCATTATTTAAACAATGCTATACGAAAGTATGGGGTTGATGAATTTGTTGTTGAATTACTTGAATCTTGTGAAATTAACTGCGCTGACGAAAGAGAAATATATTACATCAAAGAACTCAACAGTTTGTATCCAAATGGATATAATCTGAAGAATGGTGGAAGTGTATTTACTCACAGCGACGAAAGCAAAAAACGCGTGTCAAATGGTGTGATTAACTATTATAAAAATAAGAAGATTGATAGATTTAAAGATGTCAAACAAATTGATGATGACATTGATAAATATATTAAGCCTTTGAACAAATATAATGAACAATATGGTTGGTACGTTTATATTGATAAACATAAGGCAGATTTTGGAGGAGTTCACATATCCTTAGAAGAAAGCAATTTACTTGCTAGGGAATTTATTAATAATTTAAAGAATCATTTGGCAAAATGCCTTGTTGCGGGAAGTCCCTTAGAGCCTTTACTACCACTCTGATATAGAAATATGTTAAGAGGATCTCGGTTAATAGCCGAACCCGATGGTAATAACGTAAAGGATTGGGTAATCCGCAGTGCTACTTCCTAATGTCGCTTGGCAGACTATGGAAGGCATTCAGAGACTGAACGGGTGTTGGTGAGCGATGAAGGATTAGCCATCCTGAGCTTGCTTAAGATACAGTCCGGCCCCTTTGGAAACATTGGGGAATCGTCGGGAGATGAAATGAATTTACATATGCCTCAGGATCCAGAAGCTGAGTCAGAATTAAAAAATTTAGCAGCAGTTCCATATCAAATAATTAGTCCTGCAAACAATGCTAGTATTATTGGCATTTATCAAGATTCTATGCTTGGTTCATACAGATTTACGAGAGAAAATATTGACTTTTCGCAAAAAGACGCAATGAATTTGTTGATGATGTTTAATCGTATTAATCCTAATACTTTAAATAAAAACGCAAACGATAGAATTTCAAATTTTGAGATATTATCGCAAATAATGCCTCCTTTGTCATTAAAGGTAAAAAATAAACAATTTGATGGAGAAAAAGAACAATCCGACACATCAAATAATATTGTTGAGATAATTGATGGAAAATATATTCGCGGACAAATAGATAAAGGTATATTGGGTTCAGGAACAAAAGGTATTATTCACAGAGTTTGTAATGACTTTGGAAATATGGCGTCATCTCAATTTATTGATGACTTACAAAATATTGTGACCGAGTATATGAAACAAAGTGCGTTTAGTGTTGGAATCAACGATTTAATTATTGATACAGCGACTAATGATAAAATTGTATCTATTATTACTGAAAAGAAGACGGAGGTAAAAGATTTAATCGATCAAGTTAAAATTGGTATATTTGAAAATAATTCTGGAAAAACCAATGAACAAGAGTTTGAGACAAAAATTAATAATATTCTTAGTAAGGCACAAAATGATGCTGGTAGAGAAGCCCTTAAAAATTTGAGCAAAGAAAACCGTTTTGTCGTTATGTTTAATGCTGGTTCAAAGGGATCCGAAATTAACATCCAACAAATGACCGCTTGTTTAGGTCAACAAAACGTTGATGGAAAACGAATTCCTTATGGGTTTGAGCATAGAACTCTTCCTCATTATACCAAATACGACGATTCCGCAATTGCTAGAGGATTTGTTGAAAGTTCATATATTAATGGATTATCTCCCCAAGAATTGTTCTTCCATGCTATGGGTGGCCGTATTGGGTTGATTGACACGGCAGTAAAGACCTCAACTACTGGTTATATCCAAAGAAGATTGATTAAAGGTCTTGAGGATTTAATGGTTAATTATGATATGACGATTAGAACTAATAAAAGCAAAGTAGTTCAGTTCTCATATGGAGATGATTCCATTGACACAATAAAGGTTGAAAATCAAGATTTGCCGATTGTTGATATGAGTGTCCAAGACATTTATGGTCACTTTGCCATAATTGATGATAAAACAAAAACAAAGGCAATGTCTGGAATGTTTGTTAAATCCGCTTACACTCGTCAAAAGAAACAAGAACCTGAATTAATGGTTAAATGTGAAAAGTATATAGATTTTATGATTGATTCTCGTAACAAAATCGTTAAAAATGTATTTAATAACAAATCTGATAGAGTTGTCAGAGTTCCTGTTGCGTTTGCGTATATTATCCAAAACATTATCGGACAACAAGGAATCAACAAAAACTCTCTTGTTGACATCACAATGATGGAAGCATTTGAACAAATTGAAAAAACATATGCTCAATTGGAAACAATTGTATTCGCACCTCCAACCGAATTGTTTAAAGTATTGTTTTATTACTATCTGTCTCCAAAAGACCTACTATTGAACAAGAGATTTAACAAAAATGCGCTCGAAATACTGCTACAAACCATTATTCTCGCTTATAAACGCGCAATTGTCGCACCTGGAGAAATGGTCGGAATGATTGCGGCGCAGAGCATTGGTGAGCCAACTACCCAAATGTCGGTATCATTTTGTGAGCATATTAGGTGTGGAAAAATAAATAAAAAAACACAAAAAATTTCTATGGTCTTAGAACAAATCGGAGAATTATGCGACAGATTGATTGAGGAAAATCCACAATTTACAGTCAATACTGGTCACGAAAATAGCGTCGAGACATTACTTGATGCACTAGAAGACGAATATTATATAGTTGGAGTTGATAAACAAGAGAAAACACATTGGAATAAAATATCGCACGTAAGTCGTCACCCAACAAATGGAGATTTAGTCAAAGTTACAACCAAGAGCGGTCGAAATACAACTACAACTCTATCTCATTCGCATCTAATTCGTGATGAAAATACACAAGAAGTTATTCCAATTAAAGGTTCGGAATTAAGAGAGAAAATGAGAATTCCAGTGTCTAAATATATACCAGACACATACATAAACGACACTGTATTAATAGGAGATGAAGACAGACAATTAGATAATTTATTTGGATGGTTTATTGGTGCTTATTTGGCAGAAGGAAGTATCAATGGAAACACAATATGTATCACTAATATTTCAGAATATTATATAAACAACGTCACTAAACTTGCTTTAGAATTTGGAAAAAATAGCACAGTTAGAAAATATAATGGAGAATATGGTCCTTCAGTTAGTACGTCTTTTAACTTAAAAGAATTGGCCCAATTTATTGTCCAAACTTGTGGAAATGGATCATTTGTTAAACGTATTCCTGATTTTGCTTTCACAGCACCAAATGAATTTAAGGCTGGATTAATTCAAGGATATATGGATGGAGATGGAAATTTCCAATGTGATGAAAAACATCACCAAATTAGATCATGCAGTAGAAGCAAACAATTATCAAGCGACATTGCTCTAATGCTCAACTACTTTAGAATATTCGCATCTGTTACAGAAACAAAAGTAAAAGGTTCCTTTATGTATAATGTATCTGTAAGCGCAAAATATTCAAAAATATATCAAGATGAGATTGGTAGTTTAATTCACAGTGAAAAACTGATGAATCTAGTTAAGTATCTTGAACGTGACGATGCTCATAATTTGTCAGATGAAATTGATAAAATTAATGGATTAGGACACATTATAGCAAAATGTGGAAAAGTTCTTAAATTGCCAGGGCAAAGTCGTAATTATGGACGATGGGCTAAAAAAGATACAATTGGTCGCAGAACATTACAAAAATACATTGAAATATTTGAGGCGCATCCGGATAGTATTAATATTTCTGAAGAATTATGTATATTAAATCAAGCAGCAAATTCAGATGTTGTTTGGGATGAAATAGTTAATATTGAAATTATTTCAGGAGATAAAAATGAATATGTGTATGATTTCACAGTTCCAGCAAATCAAACATTTATGCTTGATAGCGGAATTATTGTTCACAACACGCTAAATACATTTCATTTTGCTGGTGTGGCTTCTAAATCAAACGTTACTCGTGGTGTGCCAAGAATTGAAGAAATATTGTCGCTCTCAGCGTCTATCAAAAATCCATCACTAACTGTTTATTTAAAACAAGATGACCAAACTGATAAGGATAAAGCGAATACAATTCAGTATATGTTAGAACATACAAAATTAGTTGAGATAGTAACAAGTGTATCTATTTGTTTTGATCCAGATGACCTTAATACATTAATTACTGATGACAAATCAACAATGTCTCAATACCGTGATTTTGAAAATATGGTGGATGAGTGTTTAGGCCAAGACGTAACAGAGGAACAATCTGAGAAGTCAAAATGGATAATCAGAATGGAAATGGACCCCGAAACAATGTTAGAGAAAAATATTACAATGGATGATGTAAACTTTACATTGAATAATACCTATAAGGATGAGATTTCGTGCGTTTACTCTGATTACAATTCAGATAAGTTAGTATTTAGAATTCGTATGAATAACATTTTAAAAAATGCTGGAGGTAAGGGTGGTAAGAAAATAAAGATAAATCCATTAGACCAATCTGACCAGATATATATATTGAAAAATTTCCAAGACCAATTATTAGAAAAAATTGTGTTGAGAGGAGTTAAAAACATTAATAAGGTAATTCTTAGAAAGATAAAGGATAATCTTGTTGAAAAGGGAGGTGCTTATAAAAAGGAAGATATTTGGGTTCTTGATACAATTGGAACAAATCTGTTAGGTGTTTTAGGACTTGATTACATTGATTCCAAAAGAACTATTAGTAATGATATTGCTGAAATATTTAATGTTTTGGGTATGGAAGCTGCTAGACAATGTATTTACAATGAATTGGCGGAAGTATTAGAATTTGATGGAGCATATGTAAACGCCCACCATATGACATTATTATGTGATAGAATGACATTTACATCTAAGTTAATATCTATATTTAGACACGGAATTAACAATGATGATATTGGTCCAATTGCTAAAGCATCATTTGAAGAGACCCCAGAAATGTTCTTAAAGGCGGCAAGACATGCTGAATTGGATACTCTTAGGGGAATTTCAGCAAATGTGATGTGTGGTCAAGAAGGTCTATTTGGAACAGCAGCATTTCAAGTTGTTTTGGATATAAACGAAATGATAAACTTGGATGAAAAATACAAGTATGAATATCAAGACAAAGAAGAATTAATTAATGACGGACTATTTAAAGGAATTGAAAATCCAGAGGACATATGTAGTAAACAAAATTTGGAGATACAAACGAATGTTGCCAATATTGTTGTTGAATCAATGGGAGGAGACAATGACTATAATCCATTTATGTAAGATAAAATAATAGATTGTAAGTTATAATATATTAAAATTAAATAAATAATATAAATTATGAAGACTTTTTTTAATATATTACAAACAATAATTAATGTTAAACATAAACATTATCTAGATGAACCATTTAGTTATTTGAATGAACCAATTGGAATAAATTACTATGGATACAATAGCCATATAATATTTTTAATGAATAATATTTTTTATAACGAAAAGTTATGTAAACAAACAAATCAATTTTCAAAAAATGCGACTGCCAAATTTATGTCTTTAAATAGTATTTTGGAAAATACATTTTACGATGATGGGCTTAAAGAAACAATTTTGGATGTTTTCACAAAAGCTCAAAAATATTATAACGCATTTTCACGTTTAGCTCATATTTATAGACTAAAGCATAATTCGTGTATTGTTAAAGACGATCTTTCAATGAATAGACTAGACCCTCAAAATAAAAATACATTCATTCTTATTGAAAATAAATCTACCTATCTTTTTAATATAAACGAACTAACAACCATTATTGAAAACGCCATAGAAAATTCGCCCAATTTTTTTACAGACCCGTTGTGGCCGTTAAATCCATATAATAATCAACCTTTAACAATTGCTACTTTGTATAATGTATATTTTCAAATAAAAAATAACGGAAGAATTATGCCATTAGCATTTCATTGTTTTTTTCTAGAAAATTTTAATAAACGTTCATTTGCTGAAGAAAACGAAACATTGATTAGAAAAAATGCTATTAAAAAATATATATTTAATTCTCCTTATACGGTTTTATATCATTCTGTGATTTCTATGTTAAAATATAATGTTTATACGAGAAATCTAACAATACATAAGCAGTTCCCAAAACAATTGTTAGTTGATATTTTTAGACCATTCTTATTTTATGATTATATTTCAAATTATTTTATAAAGGGAACAAGTCAGATGTATAATTTTAAACAAATATTGAATCACAAGCTAAGAAAATTTTATGAATATAATAATCATTTTGGTAGAATAACTATTAAACTAACAAAAACAAATAATAGGATAGTTAAAAAAGAGCATATAGTAAATTCAGACCATATTCCATTTCATAAAATTCCTGTTAGTATATCGCCAATTTCAAATAATGGGTCGCTTGATTTGTTATTAAGTGAAATGAATGTAAGCAATAATGACGAAACTGATGATGACGATAATAATTCATATCATTCTGGATATACATCATGATAATTAAATAATTATAGTTTATTAATTAATATAAATAATTAATAAACTTTTGAATTAAATGGGTTGATATTAAATGGAATGTATTAATAATATTGGTTACTATTCTAAAACAGTTAAAGAATAATATTCATTTCTGAAAAATATTTAGGCGAAAAGAAATATATGAGATATTTGTAGATTCTACAAAAGCAAACATGAATTTGGTTCCAAAACCATCTTTTCAAGAATTAATTGAAGAAATAGTTAAAAATTATTCTGTATATATATATAACTATGAATTATATAGACAAATTTAACAAATATAATAAATTAGTTTCTGATGATATTTATCATAGTAAAATAGGTGCGTCAAATATATTATTTATAGGTGGATGTAGAAGTTTTGTTTATGCAATCTTTTTCGAAGAATTATGTAAATATGTACCATATTTTAAACACGCTCAATTTGGATTTTCAGCTATTGGTGTACATTAGAAAATGTTTATGATTATAGATTTAGTCTTTTTAAAAATACATTAATATGTCCAAAATTTAGTATCGAACCAACTCAAAGAGGAGGTTTAAATGAAATTTATTATTATCTTTAAAAATTTATGATTTATGGATTTCTAACATCTATCATATCATTTTTATCAATCATATGCATTTGAATACCCCATTTTTTACATAATAAACTTAAAATAGACTGATCGTGTCTATTTTCAACAAATGAATTGTCATTACCAACAATAACACTTGGATTATCAGTTATTATTCTATGATCCTG
>Ga0315284_10006581_pt1 | contig 16544 bp, 18 predicted proteins | sample YL17G09_16_MG_FD_203696 | JGI IMG/M metagenome (GOLD analysis project Ga0315284, IMG submission 203696) | Sediment microbial communities from Yellowstone Lake, YNP, Wyoming, USA - YL17G09_16 | ecosystem: Environmental > Aquatic > Freshwater > Lake > Sediment | place: USA: Wyoming | collected...
CTTGAATAAAGTGTTGACAGAAATACAATTGACTGACATTGAACGTCAGGTGGTTGATATGGTTGCATTCAAAGGATTAACACAACAACAGATAGGGAAAATACTCAAGATTTCTCAACCTGCAGTAGTAGCATATCTAAATCGTGTAGCACACAAGGTATTAGATAAATATGAGGAACAGATTGAAGAAGTCGTGTATACTCATGGCATGAAGGGAAAGTATAAAACTTGCAGTAAATGCAAGCAAACAAAATTGACTAAATACTTCAGTCCAGACAAAAGAAATAGAGACAGTCTGCACGTTTATTGTAAGATGTGCAGAAAGGCTTCAATAGTGGACTCTGAATAAATTACGTCAGAATTACTTATATTTTCCGTTTTTTTCCTAGTATATATATAGGGGATATAAAAAAATATCTTACTATTATATTGAGTGCAAGGAGTGACCAACATGTATGGGGAGCGGAAGAGAGAGTTTTTAAAGAGACTCAGAGACGACTATAAGATTTATTCAAGGGATATTAACAAGATTATCGAGAGACTGTCCAACGGAGATTCTTCTGAAGAGATAGCTCGTGAATATAGACTTGATGATGTTGATGTTGAAAGAATAATAAACCAATTTGAATACAACGAGCCGGACGATGAGCCGGAGTACATGGGTAGAGACGATACATAAAATAGCAATTTTATCCACATAGGAGATGGAGTTATGACAAAAGATACAGAGCGTTTAGGGACAATTTTAACTGTACCAGATGGTACATTATTAGTTTTAAAATATTTTGATTCAGACATCGAAAGATGTTTGGAGGTCAGAAAGAAACTTGAAGCAAATCCTGGGATTCGGCTTTATTGCATGAATTATTCAGAAGATATCGAAGTAGCCCAATTTTTAGATTTAGTTGGGAGCTTTATACTAGGAGAAGAACCCGTAGAACTTGAAATGAACGAGTATCCTAACATTCTAAATTTAAATGAAAATTAGGAGTGAATTCTATGGCTAAAAAGATATCGAAAGACAACATGTTCTTTGGTTTGAAATTAGACCCACAGCAAGAAGCACTAAGGGACGCTATTTACGGAACTGATTATGACATTATATTCGTCAATGCGAAAGCCGGAACAGGTAAAACGCTTATTTCTGTGGCTACCGCCAAATTGATGGTGACTGAAGGCAGATACAGTGGCTTAGTTTACATCGTAAGCCCTACACAAGAACAGAAGCAAGGGTTTCTTCCAGGAAATATAAACGAGAAGACATTACCTTATTCAGAGCCTCTTGAACAGGCATTAATGAAGATAAACGAAAATCCAATGCAAGCAATTAAACAGTGTGCTGCATCTTCTAACAAAGAAGGCAAAGCATGGGTTGATTGTATAAGCCACACATTTCTTCGTGGTACAAACTTTGAAAATGTAATTGTGATTGTAGATGAATTTCAGAACAGCTATGTTGACGAAGCCAAGAAGATATTGACAAGGTGTCATGACAATTGTAAGGTGATATGCATTGGACATTCTGGACAGAATGATTTGTACAGGAATCCACAGAATTCAGGATTTGTAAAATATCTTGAACATTTCAAAGACCAAGAGAGATGTGCGATATGTGAACTTACACTAAACTACCGTGGTTGGATTTCAACACATGCTGACGGACTAGAATAATAAAAGGAGAGCTATTATGAGCGAAATTAGTAGAAATCCTGAAGAATCATTTATTGACTATGCAAATCGCTTGATAAATGGTCGGGATAGCAAACTATACGATATTAATTCTGCAGAATTGTGGGAGTTGCTTTTTGGAGACAAGTTGTCTAAAGACGAAGCTCGGAAAAGAGTTTATGGGCTACAGGCTGCATTATCCAAAATGACAGAAGAAGCTTTAGCATCAATGGAAGAAATAACTACTACAACTGAGATAGCAGAACCTGTTATAGAAATAGGTTCAGACATACTTGCCAGAATACAGGAAGAACGTAGAGAACTTGAGAAAGCTAAAATACAATATCGTGACCAGAAAAGGGAAAATGCGAAATTGTTATATGCCGAATCAAGACTTGATAGTATAAAAGATTTCATTCAAGAAGTGGCATCTGAGATTGCAGTAACAAAACCTTTGTTGGTTGGAAACCCCGTTAAACAGTTAGACAACGAAACAGAGGGCGTATTGCTGCTTTCGGATTGGCATTATGGCATGGATATATCAAACAGATGGAATACATACAACAAAGCAGAGTTCAACAAGAGAATTGAATTATTGATTAACAATACAATCGAGTATGGTATTAACCATAACATACAGACATTACATGTTTGTGACCTTGGAGACTTATGTGCAGGTATTATACATCCAAACGTCAGAGTAACCAGTAGTGAAGATGTGGTTTCTCAGACTATGTATGTAGCTGAGATATTAGCTGAGGTATTGACATCTTTGGCAACACAATTTTATAAAGTCAATTTTTATTCAGTATTGGACAACCACAGTCGTGTTACTCCGAATTTGAATGATAGTCTAGCTGTAGAGTCTTTTGCAAGATTCATACACTGGTACTTGCAAACAAGATTAGAGAGTATAGAGAACATAGAAATTTGTGATACTAATATTGATGAAGATATAGCGAAGTTCACAGTATGTAGGTCTACTTGTCTTGCAGTCCATGGACACAGAGACAATATAGCTACAATTATAAAAACACTTCCTGCATTTACAAAAACTTTTGCAGACTATATTTTTATGGGGCATATGCACTCTCCTGCTTCCAAAGAAGATTATGGATGCCAGGTTGTTATGAATGGTTCTTTAATGGGAACTGACGATTATGCCAAACATTTGAGGTTAAGCACGTTTCCAAGTCAAACGTTGTTGATATTTAACAATAAAGGTAAACTGTGCCAATATGAAATTAGACTGAAGGAGAATTACCTGAATGTCTAAAAAACAAAAAAAATCTGGTATGGCTTGTCCAGTATGTATGGATGACAACAAAAATATAGACTTGGTTCCTACCGGAAAGATTTTTATGACAAATCCTGAAAAACGTCTTTATAAATGTCCAACTTGTGGATATAAAGAGATTATTGAAGGAACAACAAAAAGAGATTAATCAGAATAAGCCCTCCAGAAATGGAGGGCTTTTTTCATGACTGAATGAAAGGAGACATAGGGATGGATGAGATTAAAATTGAAACACGTGGCAGACATATGAAAATTTCCAAGGTCATTGATAATCAAGAAGGATATTGTAGAAAATGCAACAAAGTAAAATCTTTATCTGAATTCTATGAAGCTCCTTATGTAATGTTAGATACAAATGGGCACATGTCAATTTGTAAATTATGTTGCAATAATTTGTATGACCAATACTTTGCTATACATAATAGTGTTGAAAAGGCTTTGCATTGTACATGTAGGGACTTGGATTTAAGATATAGCATGGATGCTGTTAATGCTACAAAAACGCATATCGAAAAAGCATTAGCAAAGAATCATACGATAGACAAATTGTTTGGAGTATATAAGAGCAAACTGTCTTCTCTTGTGGCAAAGAATAGCGGTGTTGAAGAAATTAGATATCAGGACAGTGACAAACCAGCTTTCGGGACTGATAGTGTTGGAAATTCTATGAATCAATCACAGGACATGGTTCAAGATGTCAATATTATCTTATTTTGGGGGCATGGGTTTCAAGATGAAGATATATTATTTTTAGAAAATGAGCTTTCCTTATGGAAACTTCAATATAGATGTGACAATCAAGGCTCTTTAATTTTGTTTAAAGAAATTTGTGTTAAGATGCTTGAAATCAGAAAACTGAGAGCAGAAGGCAAATCAACTACAAAGGCAGTTGAAGAACTTCAGGTATTAATGAAAACTGCAGGGGTAGACCCTGCCAGAGCAAAAGACATAGACAGTGATAAAAACAAAGATGCTTATGGATTATGGATTAAAGACATCGAAGAAACTGAACCTGCAGAATATTTTAAAGATAAAGCATTGTTCAATGACTTTGATAAATTCCGTGACTATGCAGACAAGTTTATATTCAGACCTCTGAGAAACCTCCTTCTTGGAAGTAGGGACTTTAACATTGGTGATTTTGATGTACACAAACAAGAAGATACGTCAGAAGATGACGACTTGGATGACGATGAACTTTTCAATGATGATAAATTAGAAGAAGGTGACAGTAATGCCAACTGATTCTAAACATAGGAATGAAACCCGTCAAAATGCACGTTCACTAGATTTGAACAAAAGACCTATGACAATGTTGAGAGAAAAGGATTTTACAGAACAACGCAGAAAAAAAATCAAATTATGGACTACTTTCTATAGAAGGAATATACATAGATTTGTTGAACATTATTTTGGTGTTAAGTTGCATTTTTTCCAGAAGTTATGGATATATTTGATGGACACATCGGAATTGTTTATGACAATAGCCAGTCGTGGTATTTCCAAATCATGGGTCATAGGATTATATGCTTTAGCTAAAGGTGTATTATATCCAGGCAGTGAGATAGTTATAGCATCAGGCTCAAAAAAACAGGCTGGTTTAATAGTGTCTAAACATATCAAAGGATTCTTCCAAGAGAAATATCCTAATATAGCAAGAGAAATTCGTAAGATAACTTCTAATAATGAAGATTGGTTAGTTGAGCTTCACAATGGAACAACAATCATAGTAGTTCCAGGTACGGAGTTGGCAAGAGGTCACAGAGCAACTATCAACGTATACGAAGAGTTTAGACTGATAGATAAAAATATCTTAGATACAGTATTAACTCCATTCCTACATAGCAGACAGCCTCCATATTTAATGCTGCCAGAGTACGAACATTTGGTAGAGGAACCAAAAGAGTTTTATATATCAAGTTGTTATTATAAGGCAGAGTGGTGGTATGAAGAACTCAAGACAGTTCTTAAGATGCATTATAGTGGAGAAAATTGCTGTTTTTTAGCATTCGATTACTTGTTAGCCATACACCACCATTTGGTTACACCCAAGAGTATCAAGAAACAACGAGTTAAGTTAGACAGTATCGCATTCATGCAAGAGTATGAAAATATACCTTTTGGAGAGAATGTAGATGCTTACTATAAATTTGAGATGTTCAAAAGAAATAGAAAAATCAAAAGGGCATTTTATCCATTTAGAAAAGACAATTATGATAAAAAGAGCAATCCCAATGATTTAAAGAAAAGTAAGGGAGAGCTAAGATTTGTAACGGTTGATATATCGACTAGAAAGGGGAAAGCAAATGACAATACTATTATTGCCTGTATACGGCTTATTCCTACGTCTCAGGGGTATCATCGGGAAGTAGTCTATATGGAATCACACCATGGGGAAAATACACTTTTACAATCTTTAAGGATTAAACAAGTATTCTATGACTTTAATGCTGATTATATTATATTGGATTTACAGAATGCAGGAATCGCAGTTTATGACCAGTTAGGGGTTGTCACCAAGGATGAAGAACGTGGAGAGGAATTTCCAGCAATGACAACTATGTGGCATGAGAGTATGGACAAAAAGACATTTGAAGAATTGAGGGAGAGGACATTAGCATTGAATGCTTTGCCCATAATATTCCCAATATCCGCAGATGCAGACACGAATGACAAAATAGCAGTTCAGTTTAGAGATAAATTACAACTGAATATGATTTCATTTGTTGTGGACGAACACGAAGCTGAAGATTGGTTATTAAAGAAAAGTAAAGAGTTTAATGACACAGAAGATACTTGGATTAAAGCTTGGTATTTACATCCGTATTACCAAATGACAGAATTAGTGAATGAAAGTGTGAATTTATCGTACTCCTTAGTAGGAGGAAAAGTTAAACTGAAAGAGCCTAGTACTGGACGAAAAGATAGATTTACTGCTGTAGCTTATGCTAATTATGTGGCAAGTTTATTTGATGTTGATTTATTAAAAGAGACCAAGGGAAAAAGTGACTATACGAGTTTGTTACAAAACAGACAGGCTACAACAAATGGTTCTCAATCTGGATTCTGTAAACAAGGTAGTCCATTTGCAATGAGGGGGAACCCATTTAGAAGAAGATAAGGAGTTAAAGGAGTATGTTTTATAAAATTCAATATGAAGAAGCAAATGTTTCTGTGATATTTGAATCATTAAGAGAATGTTGTAAAATCATTTTTACGAGTTCTTTGCTGTTTGCTAACACTGAGTTAACCAAACCAGAGATTATTGCTAAAATGAAAGAGACATTGGCAGATGACATTCAATTTCTAGTTCTTCCTATTAATGATAATAATTTAAAACAACAGCCGGACACTATACAAAAAAAAGTCATTGAGGAAAGAATCGCATTAGAAAAAAAGAGATTTGAAGAAGAACAACAAGAGGCTCTACAAGAAGCTAATAAATTTTTAGATGAGCTTCAGAACAACTTGGACAAACAATTACAAAGTTCAACGAAAGGAGGAAAGAAGAGTGCCAAACTACAACCGGAAAAAGACGACAAAAGCACCAGTCAGTGAACCATACAAAAAGTATACTATTGCAGAGACCGCAAAACGTTGGGATGCACTATTCAACTCTCCAAAATACTCAAGTTGCGACTATGGGTACGCTATTCAGAATAGCGCATTAAATAGTCCTTACGTCCAAAACCAACGACTTAAAATGTTAAAATCACAACCTGTGATGTACGATAGAGATTTGCTTGAACAATCGCTCTTGAATCCACAGTGGGATGAAATGTTATTAAGACAAATATCTTGGAACTTAACGTCTTCGAGCTATCCCTTATATAAACTTATGAGGATGTATGCAGATATGTTGACTTATCGTCATTATGCATATCCAAAATATGTGAACAGAGAAGAGATGGACACTCCTAGATTCAAAAGCGATAGTAAGTTAGTTCATATGTGGTTGGACAAATTGGATTTGCCAACAACAATCCGCAGGATTATGATGGAAATTTTACGTGAAGGAAAAAGAGCGTACTATTTAAGACAGAAGATGAATACAACTACTGGTAAAGAATCTGTGGAATATGTAACGCTTCAAGAACTTCCTAGTGACTGGATTAAAATGACTGCCAAATCAGATAATAGTTACTATGTGGCATCTATGAACTTCGTATACTTCTGGACACCAGGGACAAGTGTTCTACAATTTGCTCCAGAATTCCAAACTTATTACGAAGAATTAATGGGATGTTCAAGTAAAAACAAATCTGGAGCCTGGGAAATCAATTTAGCGAAGGCGACTGGTAGTGGGACTACAGTTGAGTATTCAGATGGTCTATGGTACTTCTGGAAAGAAATGCCAAGTGACTTATGTTGGACTTTCTGTATGGATGAGTCGCATTCGTGGCAGATACCTCCATTCATGGGATTGTTTTTAACAGCGCAGGATTTACAGTCTTATGCATATTTGCAACAGCAGTTGACATCTATACCATTATATGGATTAGTTCTCGCTGAAATTCCGTTTCACGATGGAGCCAGCAACAAGAGCGGTACATATACTGATGATATGAGACTGTCGCCAGATGCTATTAATGTGTTTAGTAGCATGTTCAATCAAACGGCTCCACCAGGAACCGGAGTATATGCAGCACCATTCACAAATATGCAATATATTAAATTTCCAGAGATACCGAATTCCAATGTTATATACGAAAAAGCATTGCAAGGAATGATAGCAACTGCAGGTACAACAGGATTGCAGTCAACAAGTGAAAAACCATCCATTGCAATGGTTAAAGCAAGTCAATTAATCGAATCAAGATTTGCAGATGTCATATATGGTCAAGTGGATAAGTTTGTAAATACTTCTTTTGAGAAACACCTTGGATTAAAATATACTTGGAGATTTCATATTTTTGGGAATATTTTTACAGAACAACAAGAAATAGCGAATTTAGAGAAAGACATTGCTATGGGTCAGGTTGCCCTTATGCCAAAATATCTTGCAATGAGAGATATTGATATGGAAGAAGCTATCTGTAATAGCGATTGGGTAGACTCTCTAAAATTGTATGATAAAATGAAGACACCGCCAAGTGCATTCCAAACTGCAGGAGGAGGTACTTCTAAAACTAAGGAAACGAAACCTACAGGTAGACCAACGATTGAAAATCCTGACAACGAGAATACTGCAGCCTCTAAAGACCAAGGTACAAATCTTGGAGTTAATAGAGAGAAATTTGCAGCAGAATGTCCTATTTGTGGGAATCCAGCTACTGAGGAATTTGCTCCTTTTTGTTCACAGGATTGTAAAGACCAATATATAGAAAATCAAGAGGATGGTGACATAGAATGAACGGAAGAATTAGTGACGCAATGATTACAGTTCTTACGGCACAAGCTGTGAGAGAAAAATATAATAGCCATGTTTATAGTTCTATGGCAAATAATCTTGACGTTTTAGGATTTTGCAATAGTGCCAAATATATGGAGAAACAGGCTCACGAAGAGCAAGAACATTTTGAGAAGATTTGGAAATACCTGACTGATAGAAATTGCAAAGTGGGTCTTGATGAAGTTCCTGCTGTTCCGAATGAATATGATTGCATTATAGAAGCTTTTAATGATGCACAGATATTGGAGTTTGGAACAACAGAAGAATGGAAAAAGATATATAGTTTATGTATCGCAGAAGCAGATTGGGTTACAAAACAGCTTGCTTCAGAATTTATGGATATACAATATGTTGAAGAGACTGAAATCATGAAAATATGTGATAGTCTTAAAGCTATTGGTATGAAATCAGAATTTCTAATGATATGGGATAACACGTTTGAATTTTAATTAAATACAACCAATATTTTATCTAGGAAAGGCGGTGAAGGTGATTGGAACAATGTAGAAGTGGAATTTATCAAATAAGGAATTTAACTAATGGGAATATCTATGTTGGAAGCTCTACAAATATTAATAGAAGATGGAGAGAACACAGACATGATTTGAATTTGAACAAACACAACAATCATCATCTTCAGTATGCTTGGAATAAGTATGGTAAAAATTATTTTGTATTTGAGATAATAGAATTGATTGATAACAAAAATATACTTGTAGAACGTGAACAATTTTATATTGATTCTTGGAACCCCCAATATAATATTGCTCCTACTGCTGGAAATATGTTGGGATTTACACACTCAGAAGAATCCAAAAAAAAGATGTCGGAGAGTCGTAAAGGATTCCAGGTGGGTGAAAAGAATCCGAATTATGGAAAACCCATGTCTAAGGAACAGAAAATACAGATATCAAAATCTCTTATGGGACGATTTATTGGAATAAAAAATCCGATGTATGGTAAACATCTTTCCAAAGAGTGCAAAACACATCTGTCAGAAACAAAAAAGGGAAATCATTATAGTAAAATAACAGAATTCCCACCAAAACAAGTTATTTGTATAGAGACAGGTATAATTTATGAAAGTATTTCTGAAGCAGGAAGACAGACGGGTTTAGATTTTAGAAACATTCATGGCGTTTGTAAGGGTAGGTGTAAAACTACAGGTGGTTTTCACTGGAAGTATTATATAGAGGAAGGAGTAGATAACGATGAGTGATGTTAGAAGATTTGCAGCAAATTCTATACAAGTTTCAGATATCGGGAGTGATTTTTTAAAACTAACTATTTATGCCATTACTGATGGGTTGAACAGAAATTCATCAGCGTTTACTTTAGAATCTATGAAAGATGCAATTCCGACTATTCCAAACAAACCTGTATTGGCATATTATAACCCAATTGTGGGCGATACAGAAAGTCATAATCTTCAGATACGTCAAGATTATAAGACTGGCGAATACTATGAATCATTTGATGAATATGGTGCTGAACATCCTGTGGGACTAATCCCTACGGACTCCAACATTAGAATTGAGAATATAAATGGAAGAAATTGGTTAGTAGTAGATTGTTTAATTTGGAATAATTATAATCGCAATTTAGTCAAGCTTCTAAAAAAACAACGTAAAAAATCAGTTAGTGTCGAGGTTCAGGTTTTAGAGTCTGTTTTTACAGATGAGATAGAGACAATTCAAAAATTTCGCTGGCATGGAATTACAATACTTGGAGATACTATATCTCCTGGTATTACTGGAGCGCATCTCGACTTAGATGAGTTTGCCAAATCCGAAAGATTCAACCAATTTTCTAAAGCACTCACTTTTGCTTACACGGGCAAAGATGAGATAGATACTCTTGAAAAGAAAGGTGGTGAAATATTGGAAGATAACGAAAAATTCGTCGCAAAAAACGAGTTAGGTTCGTCAGGAGCTTTGACAATAAATACTTCTACGGAAGGTTTATCTAATAGTGCTTGGGGAGATGTGGATAAGTCCAAACTAAAAAAAACATGTCTCAAAGCATCAAATTACAAATCTGTATGTCCTAAAGTTTTCTTAAAACTGGAAGATGGTTGGGACGAAGGAAAAGAAGGTAGCTTAGGCTATCCAGTAATGCAGTTAAAAGATGATACTCTTGTGTATAATAGAGCAGGACTAGCTTCTGCTTTGGCTTATGCCACACAACACAATGAAAAGTCAGTTTTAACAAAGCTAAAAGCGATATATAGCAAACTCGGATTGAACGATAAAAAGGAGGAGGACAAAATGAAAAACAGTGCTAAGAAGTACGGTTATTCTATTTTCGGTCAGAATGACAATCATCTGTTTTTACTAAAAGACAATAAAACATATAGTATAAAATTTGATGACAAAGCTGGAGACGATGACGGAGACGAAGAGAAATTTAAAGCTCAGTTGGTTCCAGTAGGAATTCAGGCAAAGATGGAAGACGACTCAGAAGAAGTATTCGCAATTCGCATGGAAGAAGTCAAAATGGAAGACGATTCCAAAGAAAAGATGGATGCTTTGGAAAAAGCTAAAATGGAAGCTGAGACAGCTAAAATGGAAGCTGAAGAGAAAATGAAGAAAATGGAAGAAGATTCCAAAGTTAAAATGGAAGAAGCAGACCGCACAAAGATGGAAGAGTCAGATGCAAAACTCAAGAAGATGGAAGAAGAGAAAATGGCTCTTGAGGAAAAATGTGCAAAGATGGAAGAAGCTTATAAAAAGATGGAAGACGATGCCAAAGCAGCTAAAATGTCTGCTCTTATGGAAGAAGTCAAAAATATGGCAGATACTGAAAAGTTAGATGCCAAAGACTTTGAAGAAGTAAAAGTTATGGCTGAAGAAGGAAAATTTGCTTCTAAGGTTGACGCTGAAAAAGAAATCGTTTATAGGTCACATCTTAAGAAAAATGAAGGACTGAAATTAGGAATCTTTGATAAAGGTTCTAAGAGTTCAAAAACTTCAAAAACAGTATTTGAAGACCTCAAAGAAACTGTTAAACTCGTAGATAATAAATAATAGAAAGGAGAACAAAACCATGTTGAAATTTTTTCAAAAAGTATTAATGGAAAGCGAAAGCATTGCATCACAGAATCGCTCTGCTCGTTTTCAGGTTCAAGGTGTTGATGCTCCAGTCAGTGGTGGCGCATTTGTAGTTGTTACTGGTATGGCATTAAATGCAGTTTATTCATCTTTTACATCTAACGTTAAAGACTTTAACGTATTAACCGTAGAGGCTCCTGCTGCTGTTACAGATAAAGATATTTATGTTATTGACCTTGTTGCTATTGCACAAGCTTCTGGCATGAATAACACTTATCGTATCGGAGTAAAAACAATAGGTTTAGTTGCTGACGCAGGAATCGCTGTAAGAATGAGGAAAGTTGCATCTCAAGACGAATTCGTTCTTGGTGCAGATAACTTCGTGGCTCCTCCAGTTGTTGGACAGTTTGCTGTTCTGACTGCAGGTTCTGTAGATTTGACTGCTGCTGTTGCTATTCCAGGTGCTGGTCTTTGCGCAGCAGTTGAACAAAGAGAAACTATTTCTCAAGGAACTGATGGAAACGTTGACGCATATCTCTGTCGAGTAGTGCAACTATAATTTTTAGGAGAAAGGAGATAATATCATGAATAAGATTTTTTCAAGTATGAAATGTAATACGACTGACCCAACCGTGAAGAAATTCGTAGAAGCTGGACTGTCGTTGACTGAAAGATATACATCGAAAAGAGTAAACGAGCCTAACTATAAGAGTAAGGCTACAGCTAGAGTACTGAATTTTTCTGCTCCAAACGCAGACCAGTACAAAGAAGATAACAAAACATTTATGGAATCTTTGATGAAACATTGCGTAGATAACAGCCTTGGGCACTATGCATGGAATGGCATAGACACAATCAAGAATTCTATGGTTAATCAGGATGTTGGATTTAGAAGCACATTTAACGCAGTTATCTCTCAGATTATGACTCCTGTAGCTCCTGCAGTAGTTTCTGCTACCTATATGGAAATTGCAGAGATTCAACAGGTTGGATATGGTGAAACTGGTAGATTTATCGTTAACCCAAATGATACCTTCTTGGTTCAGGACATTGCCGAAGGCGTTCAGTTTGGTGGTTTACAGAGATTATACAAGAACGAAGTTGTTGTTAATCCACAGCCAAAACAGATTAGATATGACATGGACTGGTATCAAGTAGCTTCAGGTATATTTGATTTCGGCGAATGGGCATATAGAGTAGGAATCAGCTTTGCTGGTTATATCAATGCAGTTATTATCCAGGCTTTCACAGCAGTTATCAATGACTTGTTTGTTGCAAGTTCACCTTATGTTGCTGCAGGTTGGAGTGATTTACAGTATATCACTATTGGACAAACAGTTAAAGCTGCTAATGCCAATAAAGATATTCTTGTATTCGGTACACTTATAGCTCTTGGTAGCGTTATTCCAAATCAAGTTGGTTTACAATATGGTCTTGGCGAAGAATGGTCAAAAGTCGGATATCTTGATTCCTACAAGGGATTCAAATTGATGGAAATCGACCAAGCTTTAGTTCCAGGTACAGTAAATACTACTGCTAATTTGATAGTTCCGGATGACGTTCTTTATTTTATAGCTGTTGATGGTTACAGACCAATCAAAGTTGTATTTGAAGGCGCAAATGTTACTGTTGAAACAGTTCCAACTGAAACTCCTGACAAAACTGGTGGTTTAGTTATTACTATGCGTATGGGAACTACAGTTGCTGTTGGAAGCAAATTCGGAGCTTTGACAATATAATTATATGATTTTAAGAATAAAAGGAGATTAAGAGATGAGTAAGATAGTATCAAAAAAGGTGCCAACCGTCATAGCTCCCAAAGAGATTGTGACAGAGAATATAGTTCAGGAGAATGAGACCACAGATGTTAACGGTATGGATATTGAGCAATTGAAACAACAAGTCCAGGTTTCTCAGAATCAAATAGAAGAACTAAAGAGTTTCATATTAAAAAATATGAATAATGCTCAAAACCCTATACGTACAGATAGTATGGACAGATGGTGTACTATAATTCACCTTGAAGAAAGGGCACCAGGGCTATACACAATATTTCATTCTTCATTAATGGAATATAGATTTTCATTCTTTGGGGAGACAAGAAAAGTTCGTAGGTCTGAGTTGGATGACATTCTGAGTAAGAATAGAAAGTATTTCGAAAGACTCACAATGACATTAGGCGCAGAAGATAGTGACCTTATTGAAGAATATGGTCTGCCAAAACCAGACTCTGTGACTTTAAAAGCACATCAACTTGCGAATATCGTAGAGTTACCATTGGAGAAATTGCAGCAGATTTATATCAAAGTTTGTGATACACACAAACGGTTGATTGTTCGCAAATGGGTCATTGGTTACTACGAAAACAAAAACGGAGGGTATCGTGATATCAATAAGATGAATCTTTTAAATGACTTATCCGGTGGAGCGTTATCTCATATCCTTGACGATATGAATGAACAAAGGCGCATGAGACGTAGTTAGGACAAACATTATATAAAGGAGGGGGAGTTATGTCAACTAGTTTCGTGAATATTTATGATTTCTCAATAGCATCCATAGATGACCCCCGTATTACAGCGATGTATGCCACTAGTCCCATTCGTTTTTTTCAAAAGATGTACACATTCCTTTTGAACGCAATACCAAGTTATATAAACCCTATTAGGATTATTAAAGTTCTTGAAGACCGTGTAAACCCTGACGGTTCAGTTGAAGACTTTGTTGGGAATGGGGTAGATGATACTTTTGTGTTATCTACCACTCCATTAGCTGGTAGCTTTTTCGAATATAAGATTAATGGAGTTCCAGTTTCTGCAACTTATAATTCAATAACAAACGCAGTAACATTCCCGTATATCGTACCTTCTGGTCAAACTGCAGAAGTAGAATGGTATTATGCTGGACAGTTCAATATTACTTTGGACGAGATAGTACAGAAGGTATTGGGTCAATTACTTGTTTGTAAGTGGGCTTTACAAGAACGAAATTTCTTAATGGATGTTAGAAGATTATTGAATGATACGGATTTCAAGTTGAACGACAATGCATCTGCCACGAATTCAAAAATCAAGTGGTACGATACTTTGCGTGAAGAGGCTGAAAAATCCATGAATCAACACGCATGGGATTTACACTATAGATTTGTTTTATATGGTAGGGGAGGTTGTTAGCATGTCTTCTCTTATCTATTCGAATGAAGCAAAAATGGTTTATGCTCAGAAGCTTATAGGCAAAGTCATGAAGACTTTATATTTAGCAGAAGAGGATAATAATATCGTTCCTGCAGTTTATTTACATGCTTTGATTATTGATGTAAATAGTGCAAACAATATGTTTGACAATATATTCATTGATATATCTGTGAAATTAAATGCCTTGTATATGCTTTCCAATCAGGCTATTCCTCATAGCGAGATTAGGTCTCGTGTTTTAGAATGTGCCAATATGGTAGACCGCATACGGAAGGAGCTTGGTGGCAATGGGAAAAGTTCGTGATAAACGATTAAGGAACATTACTGCTGCAGTGACTACTGTACCGGATACATTTCAAACTTATGCAGAATCTCAGAGAGAATTATATCAAGCAGAGATTACAACTAATTTTGAATATGCTACAGATGTTTATACAATTCAAGAAGAACTTTTAAAAGGTTCTAATATATTCACAGATACCAGAGTTCGTGTTGTTCATATTATTGAAGCAGATACTGGAATTAAATTGGGTGACGATTTTAAAGAAGTTATATTTTCAAACATGAACCATCCTAAAGGAATGGGTATGCGGTACTTTTTTGATAATAACTATTGGTTGACAATTAATACGGATTATTATCATTTTGTGACAGCATCTACAGTCATTAGGAGATGTAACAATACTTTAAATTGGTTAATGCCGAATGGACAAATTCATAATGAAGTTTGTGTGATTGAATATTTAGACCAAAGTGATACTTTCGAGTATCGTAATTCTTTGAATATTCCACGTGGAGACATCCATGTTGTCGCACAATACAATCAGTACACCAAAAATATTCAGGTTGATGACAGATTTTTATTTAATGGGCAAGCATTTAGATGTAGATATGTTAATAATTATTTACATACATATACACTTGACAATGATTCTACTCCACTTATATATCTTTCAATGATAAAAGATAATATCAGTGCTGAAGATGATAGGTTAAACAATGTAGCCAATGTTAACAAATATCAATATTCACTGAATATTAATGAAGAACCTTTTCAACAATCTGTCGGGTATTCTGGACAATTGACAGCTACATTAAAATTAAACGACAATGTTGTATTGTTACCATTAGTGTGGTCTAGTAGTGATGTTTCAATTGCTACAATCGACAATAGTGGGAATTTCACATTGTTATCAAATGGAAATGTGTCTTTCGGGTGCAGGATGCAGGACAATCCGATTGTGAATGACTCTTTGACTGTGACTGTTGTGATTATTCCAGTTCCAGAATCTCAAATTATTATATCGCCAAATCAATTACAGATTACACAAGGGAAACAGGTTGACTACACTGTTTATAGATATGACAATGATATTCAAATGCCGGATACATTTATTATAACGGCTACTGGAGTTCCTTCAGGATATTATATTTTAAATATTTTGAGTGGAAACAGTTTTAGGATTTCAAATGTTAAAATGTATACAGATGCTGTTTTACATATAAAATGTGTAAGCAACGTAGATAGTAGCGAGGCTGATATAGATATCAGCTTGAAAGGACTATGGTAAAGGAGGAGCTATATGGCTTATTTTAATAATCTTAATAATTCCATTATGGTAGCTCTTCAGTTATTATTGGCAGACCAAGATTTGTGCAAATTATTATATTATGCAGAACCAAACCCATTATCTCAGCCCAACATACCAGATACAGATATTTTATTAATGAGAAACATATTCCCACTACCTAAAGAGCCTGATTCAGACAAAGACCAAAATACTATATTATGTGTGTACTTCTATGAGAGTCAGCCGTACCATAACAGTGGATTTAGGAAAGTATGGATATGTTTTGATATTATCTGTCATTTGAATGCTTGGATGATTGATGGAGGGATTAGACCTTATGCTATAAGCAATAAGATAGATGCGTTGTTTAAT
>Ga0315284_10006583_pt1 | contig 16542 bp, 8 predicted proteins | sample YL17G09_16_MG_FD_203696 | JGI IMG/M metagenome (GOLD analysis project Ga0315284, IMG submission 203696) | Sediment microbial communities from Yellowstone Lake, YNP, Wyoming, USA - YL17G09_16 | ecosystem: Environmental > Aquatic > Freshwater > Lake > Sediment | place: USA: Wyoming | collected...
CCCGGCGCGCTTCAGCCCTGATAGAACTGATTCCGCCCAAGAGCACCGTCGGCTACGACGTCATGGTCTATGTTGGCATCGAACGTTTTGTTGGCCATCGCCAGCGCGAGGAGATCCGCACCACTTTGGAAAAAGAACACGGAATCCATCTCTCCAGCGGCGAGATCAGCGAACTCGGCAAGCGCTTTGTCATCTACCTGGAAACCCTTCATCGGGATTCGGCCCCGGCCCTGCGTGCTGCGCTGGCGGCCGATGGAGGCTGGCCGCTGCACCTCGATGCTACCGGGGAAGATGGTCGCGGCACGCTGCTGGTAGCGTTTGCCGGCTGGCGCCGTTGGGTCCTGGGCGCCTGGAAGATCCCCACCGAACGGGCCGAAGCCATACTGCCGAGGCTGGAAGAAGTCGCGGCGCAGTTCGGTCCGCCCTGTGCCATCATGCGCGACCTCGGCCGGGCGGTAACCGAAGCGGCAGGCGACCTGGCAAAAACCCTGGGCCTTTCGATCCCGGCGCTGGCCTGTCACCTTCACTTTCTCCGCGATGTCGGCACGGATCTGCTCCGCGATGGTCACGACAAACTGCGCAATTTGTTCCGTCAGATGGATGTGCGCAAGGATCTGCGCTGGTTCGCTCGCGAACAGGGACGCCGGCTCGGAACCACCATTGACCAGGCCCGCGACGACTTTCGTATCTGGCAGTCGGAACCTCTCGCCGACCCTCGCCTTCCCGAAGGTTCCGCCGGGATGGTTGCCGTTCGCTCGCTGGCTCAATGGGCGCTGGATTACGCGGCCGATGGTAACGACCAGGGCTTTCCGTTTGACCTGCCCTATCTGGATCTCTACATCCGCTGCCTCCATGTGGCCTGGGCGGTGAGTGCCTTTCTGCGCAATCCTCCGGCCGACGAGAAAGTCGTGAAGGCGCTCCAACGGCTCGGTCGTATCTTGAGCCCCATCGACCGCGACGTTCCACCTCTTGCCCAGGTCGCCAAGACCCTGAGTGAACGGGCCCAGCTCTTCACCGAATTGCGCGACGCGCTTCGCTTGACGGAAAGGAAATTCAGCGGGCCGGAACCGAACGACCCCGGCCAGACCCAGCAAACGCTGCGCGACATCCACCAGGCCGTAGACGATCTGGCCGATTCCTTGCGCCAGCGACGCCCTGAGCGCGGCCCGGCCAAAGACCTGCGTCAGGCCATCGACATTGTGCTGGCCCATCTCGAACGTCACGGAAACTTCCTCTGGGGCCACGCCATTCCCATTCCAGACCAGCTTGGCGGAGGCATCCGTCTGGTCGATCGCACCAACAACATCCTGGAAGGATTCTTTCACGCGATGAAACACGGCGAACGCCGGCGCAGCGGCCGCAAGAATCTTGCTCAGGACTTCGAACGGCTCCCACCGGCCGCTGCGCTCGCCGCCAACCTGACTCGGTCCGATTATGTCTCGATCATCTGTGGTGGTTCGCTCGACCAACTTCCCCAGGCCTTCGCAAGACTCGATGCCCGAGATCGCAGCCGCTCGCTGGCCACTCTTTCGCCCAACGGGAAACAAAACTGTGGAGTGGAGAGTGCGTCGCTAAACACCATGGATCGTGGGCTTGTCCGGACCAAGGAACTGGAACGGTGCGTTCTGGCTGCCGCTGGATGTCGTGCATAGGACCACTTTGGGGGCCCTAAGGCACCTCGGCAACCGACTTTTGACGCCGTAGCAAAAACGGCAGCGCCATCGCCCTGTTCAATCCCACCAACTGGAAACGCGACGGCCTCATCGAAATTCCGGCCCAGCCCGGCCGGACCGTCGAAGGAGCTCAGTTGCTGGAGGACCGCGCCACCATCCTGGTCCGCGCGTCCCTGCCGGCCATGGGCGCGACCTCTCTGCCGCTGCGCGAAGGCAGCCCGTCCGAAGGCGCTTCCGCTCCGCTCCCGGAGACCATCGAGAACAGCTTCTACCGCGCCCGCATCGATCCCGCCACCGGTGCGCTCGTCAGCCTGACCTTGAAGCCCTCGGGGCGCGAGTTCCTGGGCGGGCCCGCCAATGTCGTCCTGGCCCAGATCCGCGATCCCAAGCAGAAGCACCGCGAGGCCTATCATGAGATTCCGCTGCACTCCGGGCGCGTCACGGCGGTAAGCTCCAGCCGCGCCAAGCCATCGCTCACCTGCCGCATTGGGCCGCTGGCGACCATTGTCGAATTGACCGGGCCATTCCAGGGCGGCCCGTTGCGCCGCGTCATGCGGTTCTACGCCGATTCACCGCGCATCGACTTCATTGTCGAGACTAACGACGTTCCGGATGGAACCATCATCACGGCCGAGTTTCCTCTCGCCGGCGCCGTCACCGAGGTGCGCCGCGCCATTCCCTATGGCTTCGCCCACGCGCCCTGGTCTGAGGCGAACCCTCACTTGCTGGGCTTCAACGCAGGCATCCTGCCCGTCATCCGCTGGGCCGACTACGGGTTGCGGGATGGCGGCGGAGTGGCCCTGCTCGACTGCGGCGTGCCCGGCCGCGAACTGGTGGGTAACAAGCTGATCATCCATCTGAACAACGTCTGCGACCGGTACTACTGGGACGCGGCCGACTGGACCAACGGCGAGGGCCGCCGCCGCTTCCAATACGCGCTCTATGCCCACGAGACACCGTGGCCCCAGGCCCGCGTTCCGCAGATGGCTTGGGAGTATAACGCGCCGCCGCTGGCCGCCACGGGGAGGGTCTTGAGCCAAGAACAGTCGTTCCTCGAGACCTCCGGAAACCTGATCGTCGAGGCTCTGCGCCGCACCGGCAAGGAGATCGAGCTGCGGCTGGTGGAGTGCCTCGGCGTGGCTGGCCCGGCAACGGTGAAGTTGAATCTCCCGCACGGCGCCGCCGCTCTCACGGACCTGACGGGCGGCCGCCGGACAGCATTGAAGGCGCGCACGCGCGCCGCCGGCAGCGCCGAGTACGCTTTCGACGTCCGCCCGCAGCAAATCGTCACGCTGCGCTTTGAGGCGTCAGTTGCGGTCGAGCCGGTGGAAGCTCTCACCACCTTCGATTCCGTCGTACCCGTGGCAAAACGCGCGGCCACGCGTGGCTTCAAGCACCCCGACCTCAAGGGTCACCCACCCTTGACAGGAGTGCCCGAATGGAAGAGCCGCGAATCGGCCTCTCTCCCGGCGCAGACACCCGAGCCGCGACGATCTTGAACGAGGTAAAATCAAGCAGAACGTGAACCCGCTCATCGCACCGAGGCCTGTCTTGAGAATGATACACACCAAAGCGTTTTCCGCACTTGTATTCGCCCTGCTGATGCCAGCCGCCGGTGCTCAGCAGACCCCGGATTACACCGTTTATCTCATCCCCAACACACACGGCACCATCGCCGGTTGGCTGGTCAACTTCGACACCGAACGTAGCTATGTCCTGAACAACCACCTGGACCACCTGGACCGCCTCGCCTCGGACAAGACCGCCACGCTGGCCATCTCTGAAGTCCCCAACGTCATGGCGCTGCTCAAGTTCGCGCCGCAGCGAACGGAGGAAATCCGGCGCCTCGCAGAGCAGCGCCGGGTGGAATTCGTCAACGGCCTCTTCCTGGAGCCCACGGTGAACCTCTCCGGCGGCGAGGCCTTGGCCCAGATGGGCGTGCTGGGGCTGCGCTGGTACCAGGAGGTGTTCGGCCTGCGCCCTCGCTTCGCCTGGATGATCGATGTTTGCGGCATGCACCGGCAGATGCCGCAGATCATCGCCTCATGCGGCCTGGAGGCGCTCTTCTTCTCGCGCAATAATCCAATGGAAAAGGATGCGTTCTGGTGGGTGTCACCCGATGGCACCCGTTCGCTTGCCATCGCTCTGGGTCCTGGCTATTCCGGCGGACGGACACTATTCAACAGTACCGAGGCGCTCTCCCCATCGCAGATGCAGGAAATGGCGGCGACTTTGGAGACCGCGCGTCGATATTCGGCCAGTCCCCAGCACCTGTTGATGGTGGCCGGCGGGGGCGACTACAGCCTGGCGCCCCTCCGCCCTTCCTACCCCGCGGAGTTCCTGGCCCAGTGGGCGCGCCAGTTCCCCAACGTGGCACTGAAGATGGCCACCCCTGGCCAGTACGTCGACGTCTTGCAGGCCGAGATCGGCGAAAACCGGGTTCGACTGGCCGACTACCGCGGCGATGCCGCATACAGCTATAACGCCTTCTGGATGAACATGCCCGAAGTGAAGCGGGACTATCGACGCTCGGAGCACCTGCTACAAGCTGGCGAGATGCTGGCCGCCGCGGCCAGTCTCCTCAAGGATCGCCCCTACCCCGCGCAGGAATTCTACAACTCCTGGATCCAGATGATGATCAACATGGACCGCAATGTGCTCTGGGGTGCGGGCAGCGGTTCTCCCTTCTACGACTCGCACCATTGGAACGTCTGGGACCGCTTCCAGTGGCTGGAGCGCCAGGCGGGCGCCGCGCTACGGGATGGTTTGGCCGCTTTCACCGCAGCCGGCGATTCGATTGCTGTGTTCAACCCCCTGAACTGGCAGCGACAGGATCCGGTGACGATCATGGCGCCGCCCGGCAGGCATCCCGACGGCGCCCTTTGCCAGGCCCGGCCGGGAACCGACGAAGCTATGTGCTTCCTGTCCCAACCCGCAACCGGCATTGCCACCGTGCGGTTAGCCTCTGGCTCTGCTCCCGCACCCACCGTCTCCAATGCCGCTCCGGCAGAAATCACTACGCGCTACTACGTCGCCCGGTTCGATGCCGGCAACGGCTCGCTCCTCTCAGTGCGCGACCGCCGCACCGGCAAGGAGTACCTCGGCGGACCGGCGAACGTTTTGCACAGCGAGAGCGTGGAGGGCGTCGTGAAGGATCCAACCAACTGGATGGCGCCGCGCCCGCTGCGTAAGATCACAGATTCCACCGGACGCCACAAAGCCGCCTGGCAGGTGTTCCGCGGTCCACTGGCCACCACCGTGGTCGCCCGCTCCGGATTCGCCGGCGGGTCGCTGGTGGAGCGGAAAGTCACGTTTTACGAGAACTACCCGCGCATCGACTTTCAGACTACCCTGGACATGCGTGCGCGGAATCTCCTGGTAACAACGGATTTCCCCCTGGCCGGAAGGGTGGTGGACCGCACCCGCGGCATCCCCTTCGGCTTTGCCTCTGATAACCCGGCTGAAATGAAGCCTCCGAACAGCTACTTCCTGATGGGCGATCACCGGACCTATGGTTTCTCAACGGCGATCCAGCCCGCCGTTCGCTGGTCGGAATACGGCTTGGAAGGAGGCGGCGGAGTGGCACTGCTCGATCGTGGGCTGACCAGCCACGAACTCAACGGCGCCACGGTCTCGCTGGCGCTGCTGAACGCCCAGGATTCCTACCGCGGGCTCGATAATGTTCTGCTCGCCGGCCAGGGCGTCCGGATTTTTGAGTACGCTCTCTGGCCCCACACCGCCGGTTGGCGGGAGGCGGCCATTCCGCGGCGCGCCTGGGAGTACAACACCCCTCTCATTGTTAGCGAGGGCCACGGAGCCTCGTCCTCTCCCGCACTCCTCGCCACCTCTGACAACGTGATTGTGGAAGCACTGCGACGCGTGGAGGGGGATATCGAAATCCGCCTGGTAGAGTGGGCCGGCCGGGAGGGCCAGGGGGAAGTCACTCTCCACCTGCCGCATCTGGATGCCCGCCTCACCAACTTGATGGGCGAGAAGGCGCAGGCACTTCCAGCGGTTGCTCCGGGCGTCTACCGCTTCCCGCTCCGCCCACAGCAGATCGTTACGCTGCGCTTCCGGACAGCCACCGCCGTGCCGCGCAGCGCCGCCATCCGCGACTGGGCGCCGCTGGTTCCGCGCTTCAAGCGGCAACCGCTGGAAGTGCTCGAACCGGTGAAGGGCTATCCGGCCGTTACACGCCAGCCCACGGAGGACAGTTTCGGCGCGAAGGCGCGGCAGTAGCGCCGGTCGTTAGAGAAGCAGCAAAATGCAACGCCGATGCAGTTCTGGCCGCAAAGACCTGTTCGTTCTCGACACGCGGCCATGTTTGATCGGACCTCGGCAGGTGAATGAAAGGAGACGTTCATGACTCTCACGCGCCGCACCGCCACACGCTTGCTGGCCGGAGTGCCGGTGCTCCTTCCCCAGGCGCGCGGAGAATCTACTTCCGCCGCGGAGCGAATGGGTCGTTACAACGTCGTTTGGAACAGCCCTTCCAAAGATGCCACCGGCGTCATGCCCATCGGCAACGGCGACATCGCCGCCGGCGTGTATGCCATCGAAAACGGCGATCTGTATCTGCTGCTGTCGAAGAACGATGCCTACACATACATGGGCGACATCTTCAAGACCGGCCGCGTGCGCGTTTCGCTCAACCCCAACCCCTTTCAACCCGGCAGAGCCTTTCGCCAAACACTCGATTTGCAGAGCGGCTCCATTCTGATCGAGGCCGATGGCGTTACGCTGCGTATCTGGGCCGACGCCAACCGCCCGGTCTTTCATGTCGAGATCAACTCGCCCCGCCAGATCGCCGTTACGGCACAGCCGGAGTTCTGGAAACGCTTCGACACCTGCGCGTACAACGTCACTGATTACTACAGCAAATCGAGTCTCTTGCCACCCGGCGTCGAGCCGGCTCAGGATGTGCGATTGGAACGAGACGGAAAACTGTTATGGTATTACCCTGTCGGCGACCGCAGCGTCTATCCCGACGACCTGAAGTTCTACCAGGTCGAGCACATGGCGGAGAAGTTCCCCGATCCGTATCGCTACAACACCTTCGGCAACCTGCTCGAAAGTCCTGCGTTGCAGTTGAAAGATGGCGTGCTTCGCGGTGCAGGCAAACGATTCGACATCCGCATACACGCCCTGGCGTTGCAGGCGCGGAAACCTGAGACATGGATTCAGGCGATTGAGCGGCAGGCGGCGGCGTCGCTGAACGCGGCCACCGATTGGGAGAAGCACCGTGCCTGGTGGGCAAGCTTCTGGGAGCGAAGCTGGATCATGACGTCGGATCGGACACTGCCGGCGAATGTGCGCGAAAAGCTCAACGGCGAACCTTCGAAGACGGGCCTTCGCGAAGAAAGAGATGGCGCCGCGCTTGTCGCCCAGAGCTACAACGTCTTTCGCTTTCTGATGGCGAACTGTCCAATAATTCAAACCGTCGCCAACCCCGGCCAAACGGGGCACCCGTGGGGGTCAGAGTTCTTCTCTAAGCAGCGGATCGTCGCGGAGATCGACTACCACCGAGTGAAAACTCCACTCGAACCAGCGATCGAAGGCGTCCAGGTCACGCCGGCTCGGCCAAGAAGAGGGCACACGGTACCAGCCGTCCAGTTGCTCCTCAAAAATCTGGCCGCACACCTCTTTCAGACGCTCGCGGACCTCTTCCTCGTTCTCGGATTCCGGAAGCAGGTAGACCGTCGGTTCTCGCCGGAGATCTTCCAGGCTCAATCCGCCACTCGTGGGATCCGTCCGATGCAGCCAATCCAGGAATGGCTGGCCCGGCATCACCATGATCGCGGTTCGGTTGAGGGTGGTTATGCTGTCAGCGCCTGAGTCGTTTCACTTCGGTCTCAGGCGGCCTGCCGATAATAGTAGTTCAGCATCCCGCCCAGCCGCTCGCGGCGCCGGATGGCTCCACGGTTTCCAGCCTGGTTCTCATCCGGGATGATCAACCGGTTGCCAAGACCTTGGTGGTTTCGCTCGCCATGATAATGCGCCACGAATTCGTGGATCGCCTTTCGCAAAGAACCCTCTCCGAACAAGATCATCCGGTCCAGGCAGGATTCTTTGATCGTTCGGACAAACCGCTCCGCGTGGGCATTCAAATTTGGCGACCGAGGCGGCAGCTTCACGGACTTCACTCCACTGGCGGCCAGCGCCCCGAGAAACTCCGCCGTGAACAGCGGGTCGCGGTCGTGGATCAGATATCGCTTCCCCGTCAAGAAGCCATCCCCAGCATCACAGAGATTCCGGGCTACCTGGTCCATCCAGATTCCATCCGCCTTGGTTGCGATGCCAGCGATCTCAACGCGCCGAGTGGACAGGTCGATTAGAAAGAGCACCATGAACCTCGTCAGGCCCGACCGTGTCCACACCTCGATAGTGAAAAAGTCCGCCGCCACCATCACCTCCCAGTGCCGGCTCAGGAACTCTTTCCATGTCGTCTTCCGGTTGCGCTCCGGCGCGGGTTCCAAGCCATGCTTTTTGAGAATGTTGGCGACGGTGCCCCGTGCGACCACATGGCCCAGATTGGCCAGTGCACCCTGGATCCTCCGATAGCCCCAATCCCGGTTCTCTCTTGCCAGGCGGACGACCAAGTCCTCCATCTTGTCCCGGGTTCGAGGTCGACCCGGTCCGCGTTTGCCACTGCCGTCGTATTTCTGAGCGATCAGCTTCCTATGCCAAGCCAACAAGGTCTCGGGAGTGACGATGGTGGCGACTTCACGAAGGATGCGACGGCCAAGCATCTTGGCCTTGGCTGCTAAGCGTCGGCGCTGATCGTCGTTCAGACGGAGTCGTTTTCCTCCGAGTTGCTCGCGGAGCACCTGGTTCTCCTCCCGCAGGTAATCGATCGCGTCGCGTTGCTGTTGGCCCAACCATCCGGCGACAGAAATCAGCAGCAGTCGAAACGGGTCAAAGGTCCGGCGCATTGGGCCAGAATAGCAGCCAAGACCGTTGCAACGGGCTCGGCAACCTGCACGATCTGAAGCAGATCCAGTTATTGGACACTACGAGGTGGGGGGCTCGGCGGCGGCCAGGATCGCGCAACACATCGTCAGAATCGAAAGGCAGTATTGCATACGGTGTGACTCCCGGGGCGGCGTAGGAAACATCGCATGCCGCATACCGGGCTGGACATGTTTCTACATCCGGTCATTTGAGTGGGCTTTGAGACGCGCGGCGAATTGCTTCAGCGTGCGGACGTCATCGGGGTGGACGCTGCCGTCGCCGAGAGGCCCGACATTGACCAGGAGGTTCGCGTTTAGCTCCCGGGCGCGGTTGTGCCTGGCGAGCAGCCACTCGACGTCATGATGCGGCGCTCCGGCGACGTAGCCCCAGCCGTCGTTGAGCGGTACGCACAGCTCAATGGGCTTGGTGGGGCGTTCCGGCAGGCGGGCGAGTTGCGCCTCTTCGGGCGCCAGGAAGTCTTCCGTGCCGATGGCTCCAAACTTATAGGAGAGGATTGCCTGGGGCTGCAGCTTGTGGATGAGATCATAGAGCTCAGGCAGGCGGAAGAGTTCCTTGGGGCCGCTGACGGGCACGGCCACACCATCCAGCCAGATGCCGGCGACTGGGCCGTAGTTGGTCAGGAGTTCCGTGATCTGGGCAGAGACGAAGTCGACGTATCGCTGCAGGTTGTAGTCGGCTCCGTGAGCGTAAGTGGGCTCGGGGGGCTCGTAGGGAACCTCGGTGAGGCGCGTCGTGAACATCGACCGGCGCGGCGCGTGAGGGTGGCGCCAGTCGAAGCCGTGCTCGTAGAAGAGGAAAAGCCCCAAGCCGCGCCTATCGCAGGCCTTGGCCATTTCTGCGACGAGGTCGCGGCGAGCCGGCGAACGTACGCTGTTAAACGGCGTCTGCCTGGTGTCCCAAAGGCAGAAGCCATCGCAGTGTTTAGTGACGAGGTTGACGTACTTCATGCCGGAGTCCTGAGCGAGGCGGGCAAAAGCGTCGGCGTCGAAGCGGGAGGCGGTGAAGCGGGTGGCGAGCTTCTCGTACTCGCGGACGGGGATGCGCTGGTTGAACTGGTGGAACGGATGCACGCCGTCGAGCGAGTAGAGCCCGTAGTGAATAAACAGCCCGAGCCTGGCGGCCCGGAACCAACCGAGGGTGGCGGCGCGCGGGCTGGCTGCGAAGTCGGATTCATAGCCGCGAAGGAACGCGGGCGGCCCCGCAAAAGCGGTCAGCGCGGAGCCGGTTAGGAAGGAGCGTCTTGAAAGTGGGAGGGGTGAAGTCATGCCGGGTCTCCGGGAAAGCCGTGCCTGCGGATCCGCTCGCCCATCGCCCTGAGGGTGGCAACATCCTCAGGGTGAATTGATCCGTCCGCCAGCGGCCCGGTGTTCAGCAGGAGGTTGGCGCGGTTCCGGGCAGCCGCCTCCAGGGCAGTCATTGCCTGGTCTGCGGTGAGGTGTCGCGAGTCTTTTACCCACGCCCAGTGGCGTTCCTGGAGCGTGTCGCAGATCTCCAGTGGCTTGCCGGGAGACACCGGAACCGCCCTGCGCTCGGGCGCGAGAAAGTCCTCGGTTCCGAGCAGGCCCTGTTTGTAAGAGACCAGCGCGTGCGGCTGGAGCCTGTGGATCAGGTCGTAGAGATCCTGGCAATGAAACTTATAGCGGTCGCCGGAGAGCGGGACCGCGATGCCATCGAGCCAGATGCCGGCAACCGGGCCGTAGTTGGTGAGCAGTTCAGTGACCTGGGCGGCGACGAAATCGACGTACTTCTGAAGGTCGTGCGCGCCGTCGTAGGCGTAGGAGGTTTCACGGGGGTTGTACTCGGGCCGTGCCCGTCCACCCCAGTGCTCATTGTCGGGGCCGTGGGGGTGGCGCCATTCGCGGCCGTGCGAGTAGTAGAAGAAGACACCCAGGGAGCGCTTGTTGCAGGCGTTGACAAGCTCAGCGACCAGATCCCGCCGGGCTGGCGTGTTCAGGCTGTGGAAGCCGGTGTGCCGCGAACGGAATAGGCAGAATCCGTCGTGATGTTTGGTGGTGATGTTGATGTAGCGCATCCCGGCGGCGACGGCCAGGTCTGCAATGAAGTCAGCATCAAACTTCTCGGCCTTGAAGGTACGCGCAAGTTTGGCGTATTCGGCGACGGGCGTCTTGGAGGTGAGTTGAGCCCAGGCCTCCTCGCCCAATTGAGCATAGATGCCGTAGTGGATGAACAGCCCAAATCGCGCTTTGCGGAACCACTCGAGCGCGGCGGCGCGTGGATTGGAGGCATAGAGCTGCGCATAGGCGGAGAGATAGGCAGGCGGCTTGCCGGTTGCTCTACCCAACGCGGCCAGCGGAGTGCAAAGGAGTTCACGGCGGTTCATCTGGGAGGCCTCTTCCTGGCGGACCCGGAGTGGTCCGGATCCGGCAGCAGTCCTCGCGCGGCGCGCCTGCTGCCGGGTATCCGGACTATATCAGAACACGAGCTTGCCGCCGAGGCGGATGGACCTTGCGGCGGAGGCACTGAGCACCTTGCCGAAGTTGACGTTGGTGAACTCCGCCGTAGGATCGCCGTAGGTGACCGTGTTGAAGACGTTGTAGCCTTCTGCCCGGAACTCGAAGTAGGCCTTCTCACCAAAGCGGAGATTCCGGAAGACCGACATGTCGAAGCGGGTGACGGTGTCACCCCGGAGGATGTTGCGTCCGGCGTTGCCGAAGGTGAACTGTGCCGGCGAGGCGAAGGCAGCCTTATTGAACCAGGCCTGCGGGGTGGGGCTGTCGAGCTTCCAGTTGCCCACCACGTTGGGACGCATGTAGCCGACGTTGCCGGTGTTGGCGATGTCCCCGGAGACCGTGACGTTGACCGGATTGCCGGACCGGAGATCAGCGATACCGTTGATCTGCCAGCCGCCGATGATGGCATCGACGATCTTGTTTCCTGCCTGCAGGGCGCGCTTCTCGCCGAAGGGCAAGTCGAAGACCCAGCCGATGACCAGATTGTGGGGGACGTCGAAGCTGGAAACGCTGCGGTCAGGGCGCATGTCATAGGGGTTTTGGATCGACTGGCCTTCGACGCCGAAGAAGCCGGAGGAGCCGACGTCGATGGCCTTGGACCAGGTGTAGGCGACAGAGAGGGCCAAGCCGCCGGAGAAGCGCCGCTCAAGCGAGGTCTGAAGGGCGTGGTAATTGGTGTTGCCCCAGGCGCGGTCCCAGGAGGTCGGAATGGAAATGTAGGGATAGGGTGAGCGGTCCTTCCAGTTGCCGGGCCCGGGGGTGCGGGCGACGTTGTAGCGGCCGCCAATGTTGGCGCGGTGGGTTTCGGAACCGACATAGTTGGCAGTGAGGAGCATGGAGCGGGTGATCTGATGCTGCACGCCCCCGTTCCACTGGATGGAGTAGGAGTTCTTCCAGTTGGGGTCGGCGAAGTAAGCCGTCTGGATGAACGGGTCGGCCAGCGGCACGCTGGCGGAGGGCAGCGGATTGAAGGCGGAGACGTTCGGCGTGAGTTGAGTGGCGGTGGGGTAGTTCTGGTTCGTCGCCGACTGGAAGCCGAGCGCGGGCCAGGTTCCAATGAAGTTCCTGGAGATCTGCAGGACGCCGGAGTAGTTGTCGAAGTAGATGCCGCCGGAGGCGCGGATGGCGGTGCGATTGCCCAGCCGGTAGGCGAGTCCGATGCGCGGCTGCCAGTTCATCGTGGTGTCCTTGTAGATCTTCCCGCCTTCGGCCAGTTCGACGTTGGCGGGCAGCCAGCCGGCGGGTGCGCCGGCGGGAGTCGGGATGCAGGGATAGGTTTTAGCTTCAGCGCAGGTGGGGGCCATGCGCTGGATGACATACTTGCCGCGGTTGAAGTCCATGTTGCCGGCGTAGTTGTTGTTGGCCGCTTCAGTCCCCGCCGGCGGAATCAAGGTGCGGTCATACCGGATGCCCAGATTCAGCGTCAACCGGTCGTTCACCTTCCAGGAGTCCTGAATGAAGAAGCCGGAGACGCTGGCCCACCATGCGGTGGTTTCGATGATGTCGCGGCGGGTGGCGCTGTCGGAGATCGCGAGAAGCTGGGAGGCGAGCGCGCCGCCGGTACTGCCCAGGCGTGAGGGGTCCGCCGTCTGTGCGTCGGCGAAGTTCACGGTGGTGACGTAGCTCTCGTAGTCGTAGCCGATGAAGTTGACGTCGCCGCCGGCCTTGATCATGTGGCGGCCCATCAGCTTGGTCACACTGCCTCGAATGTGCCAGTTGTCCGCGCCCTGCGAGTAGAGGAGAGACTCGCCGCCGCCGTAGTAGCCTCCGACGGAGAAATTGGGAAGGTAGACCTCTCCGTCCCGGCCGGGGGTGAGGATGTTGCTGGAGTAGCCGACCTTGGAGGCGAAGTCTGAGGGCAGACTGACGAAACGGCCGAGAGTGCGGCCCCACTGTTTAACCCGCCCGAACTGGAGTTGGAGCACCGTAGTCGGGTTGAAGGTGTGCACCCAACTGGCTCCTAAGTTGCGGGCAAGGTTGTCGCTGGCCGGTTTCAGGCTAGGCAGCGCACCGGCCGGCTTGTTCGGGGCGAAGAAATCGGTGTAGCGGAACCAAACGGAGTTCGCGTCGTTGAACTTGTGGTCGATCTTCACGGAGATGTTGCGGGATTGGTTCTGGACGGGCGAACGGTTGACGGCGTTGCGGTCGGCGACGTTGGTAACTTCCGGTTTGGGAAGCACGGTCTGTGAGTAGTAGATCATGCCCTTATCGAGCATGCTGGCCGGCAGTTGGTTGCCGGGGAAGGGGTCACGGAGATAGGTACCGGCTTGGGCCGGGTTGACGCGCGTGGTGTAGGGGTTGTAGATCTGCTTGGGCCAATCGCTGAGGTCGCCGCGAAGGTTGGCTTCAGTGGGCACGCGGAGGTAGCTAAAGGCCGGCGACTTATTGAAGGTCCCCTCGTAGCCGGCGTAGAAGAACGTACGGTTGGTGCCCTTGTAGACCTTGGGGATCCACACCGGGCCGCCCAAAGTGCCGCCGAAGATGTGGCCCTTGTAGGGGTTCACAGTGGGCTGGAAAGTGTTGCGCGCGCGGAAGGCGTCGTTGTCGTGCTGATACCACGTGTTGCCGTGGTACTCGTTGGTGCCCGACTTGGTGGAAGTGTTCATCACACCGCCCATGACGCCTCCGAACTCGGCGGAGTCGTTATGGGACTGCACCTTGAACTCCTCCAGGGTTTCAACGATCGGGTTGACCGCGAGGTTGGCCTGGAAGGTGGACGAGTTGTTCACCCCATCGAGCATGAACATGGAGCTTCGCTTGACTTGGCCGTTGACCGAGGGCATGGAGGACTGGCCCGGGCCGATAGGGCTCACCCCGGGGGTGAGGCGCATGAGGTTCTGGATGTTGCGGCCGTAGGGAAGGTCGACCACCTGCTGGGTGGTGAGGACGCTGCCGAGTTCGGATGTGGCGCTTTGCACCTGTGAGCCGATGGCCTCCACGGTGACGGATTCCTGCACCTTCCCTACATTCAGGCTGAAATCGAAGACCGAGGCCTGGTTCACGACGAGGGCGAACTGCTCCATGCGACTGGTGCTGAAGCCCGCCTTGCCCGCCTCCAAAGTGTAGGGTCCGGGCAGAATGTTGAGGATCACGTAGATGCCTTGTTCGTTGGTGGTTGTCCTGGTTTCCACTCCCGTCTGGGCGTTCTTGAGCAGCACGCTGGCACCTGGGACGAGGGCGCCCGAGGAGTCTTTCACGGTGCCGTTGATGGAAGCGAAGGAAAGCTGGCCGGAGGCTGCCTGCGCGAACAACAGAATGAACAGGAAGCAACAAGCCAGGAATTGACGGTTGCAGGCGAGGCGCCCTGCGGGCGCCGTTCTAAGACAATGCGTGGAAGTCATGTCGACACCTACCTCTGAAGCGTTTTGAAAATGCCAACTGGCTGGCTGTTCCAGCCGTGCAAACTCGCTAGCCCGCTAGCCCGCCAATCCTCCGCTAGGCTCCCTGCGGAGGTCTGATGGCGGAAATCTGGCCGGCCGCGCCATTGAGTTCCAATTTCACAATCGTATCGACCGCGGCGCGCTGCGAGGCCGGGACACTCACGCGGATGCCCGCCTGGGTTTGCTTCACCTCGGCGTTGCCTCGCCCGGAGAGCAGGCTGTGGCGGACGATCCTATGCGGGATCGAAGGCAGTTCGATGGTGTCCGACGGCCAGCGGAGAATGTGGAGATAGATCGCGTTCCCCTTGTGCGTGCTGCCGCCCCACCAACCGCCTTCCGCCAGCGTGAATCCGTGGTTGCCGGCCGGCCGTTTCTTCTCGTCGGGAGCGATGAAGGGGCCGCCGCGAGTGCCATAAATGCTCTCGCCGTTCTGCTTCAGGAAATCTCCCATTTCGCGGAGACGCGCGGCATGAGACGGCTCGATGAGACCGTCGGGCCTGGGGCCGACGTTGAAGAGGAGGTTCCCGTCGCCGATGGCGCAGCAAACGAGCCCGCGCAGGCACTCCTCGATGGGGCGCAGTTGGTCATCCGGCCGGAAGGCCCACTGGCGGCCCACCGTCGCGCAGGTCTCCCACGGCCGGTGGTTCTGGAACAGGCCGATGCGCTGTTCGGGGGTATCCAAGTCGGCGGGCATGCCGGCACGGTTGTTGATGATGAGGTCCGGCTGGAGTTCGCGCATCATCTTCAGGAGGCGGGGGGCATCCCAATCGGGCGCCTTGCCTCCGAGTCCGTCGAAGAACCACATCCTGGTCGGGCCGTAGCCTGTGAGCAGTTCGCGGACCTGGCCGTGCAGGTATTCGATGTACTTGGCGTGGGCCTCGCCGTTCCGGTAGTCGGGATGATGCCAATCCGGTTGCGAATAGTAGACACCCCAGTCGATGCCGCCGCTCCGGCAGGCGTCGGACAACGCACGCACAATGTCCTTGCCATAGGGGCACTTTGGACTCGTGATCTTGTAGTCGGTCAGTTTCGAGTCGAAGTTGACGAACCCATCGTGGTGTTTGGTGGTGAAGACGAGGTACTTCATTCCGGCGTCTTTGGCCAGTTGGACCCACTCGTCGGGGTTGAATTTCAGTGGGTTGAACATGCGGTAGAGGTTGTCGTAGACCTCTACGGGCACGTTGCCGGTCTTGGTTTCCGGACGCCCGCGGCGTTCCCCGCCGCGCGACCAGCCGATTTCGGTCCCGACGATGCTGACGGGCCCCCAGTGGATGAACATGCCGAAGCGATGGTCCTTCCACCGTTCAATAGCCGCCTTGGGGGCTCCGGGGTCGGCGGCGGCGGGGTTGGCTTGGCTCCAGGCTGGGAGGGACGAGGCCAAAGGCAACGAGCAAAATGTGCGGCGTTGCATTCGAGAACGACTCCTTTAATGCAAAGCGCTCCCACTTGTCACTGGTGGCTCCATCACGAACAACACATCCGAGTGTGAGCGCTTAAACGCGATGATCATATCCCAGACATGAAATAGTGTCAAGCTTTTTTTTCTACAGCGTCAAAAGTCGGTTGAGTGCGCCAACCCGTTGGATCCAATAGAGTTGCAGCCACGTTCGGGTCCTCATTGTATCAGGCAGTCCGTTTGATCCTCTTAAAATCTTTGGATTGTTGTAGATTGTTCTGACCAAAGCATGCGGCGTGAGGTACAATTAGGACTATATGGAGTTCCTAGAGTCCTAACTGTATCAGGGCCGCCCAGGAGCAATTCATGCTCGGTCCAGAACAATCGCGCCAAACTCTCACCCGCCTGTTCCAACGCCAATCGATCACCGACCTGGCCACGCTCTCGGCTGCGCTCAAAACATCCTCGCGCATGAGCGTCTTCCGGCGTCTGTCCGTCCTTGGGTACCTCTCCAGCTATAGCCATGCCGGCCGCTACTACACGCTCCGCGACATTCCGCGGTTCGACCGGGACGGCTTGTGGCAGTACCAAGGTGTCTGTTTCTCGCGGGATGGTTCGCTCAAGGCAACCGTGCAGTGTCTGGTCGAGCA